>TARA_B100000686_G_scaffold348500_1_pt1 | contig 12208 bp, 10 predicted proteins | sample TARA_B100000686 | Tara Oceans TARA_B100000686 (sample SAMEA2622733) | marine metagenome | biome: marine biome (ENVO:00000447); feature: marine epipelagic mixed layer (ENVO:xxxxxxxxx); material: "saline water (ENVO:00002010), including plankton (ENVO:xxxxxxxx)" | depth 150 m
TATATTTTTCCAATACATCATCCTTAAAATCAATCCCAGTACCTGGAACATCTGGAATTATTATATGGCCATCTTTTAATTTATAAGGTTCCTTAATAATAGATTCAGTCCAGTCCGTCCATTCGCATAGATCGGCAGTAGGTGTAACTCGCATTAATTGAGATGAAACTTCTGGAAATAAATGTGATGAAACTGGAATTCTATATGCAGCAGCGATAGATGCAGTCTGCATCCATCCACTTATACCACATATTCTCATTAAATCCGGCATTATAAAATCACATATTTTCTGTTGCATTGCTTGAAATGCATCATCTGGTCCATGAAAATTTTCTCCTAGTATAATCGGTGTTTTCATTCTATTTCTCAATTCTTTATATCCATCATAATGATAATAATCTATAGGTTCTTCAAACCAATATAAGCCTTTATCATCCAATACATTTAAAAAATGAATTGCATCAGGTAAGCTATATCCTTGATTAAAATCACATAATAAAAGATTTTCATGACCCAATGCTTTCTTGACATTTTGAATAGCTTCTAGATCATCATCAACTTTATCTCTTCCTAACCTAATCTTAAGAATTTTAAAATTACCTCTCTCTATAAGACTTTGGGCCTCATCATATAATCCCTCTTTATCATCCAACCATAATCCACATGAGTTATAAGCTTTTACAGGCCTTACAGAACCTCCTAAATGAACACACAGTGGTTCATTTGCTATTTTCGCACTAGCATCCCAAAAAGAAATATCTAAAGCTGCAAGAGCATATATAGCTATTCCTGACCTACCCATTAAACTCGTCGAATTCATAATTTCGTTATAAAATTCATAAGGTGCTATTTCTCTTCCTTCAAACTGCTTAAATAACTGTTTTATTGTAGAAGCAATTGCGGGCATGTAATCTGCCAAATATGGTCCTATATATCCTTTTCCTATAGTGCTATCACTACATGTAATTTCTGTCGTCATCACTGCCCAATTTTCAAATGTACCTACCTTAGCAACCACTTTCCTCCTTAAAGGAAGATTTGCAGCTTTTATTGACATTGATTTAATTACTGGTCTCTTCATATTATTTTCCTATTTATTAATAACTTGAAGTTTAAGTTTTTATGATTTTTATCAACTGTGTGTCCATTAATTTTTTACATTAAAATTTTTTAACTAAATATATCAGTAAAACTATTTTCTTTATTAAAAAAAAATTAAAGTTTTATGGTATAAAAGTTCTTATAATAACCATAAATATAAAGTTACAGATTATAACAAAATTTAAATTATTTGCCATGAACTTAAAACTTCCTATAAAAATTATCATTATCATAAGTATTACTATATTATTTTTTGTTTTATACCAACTAAATAAAAATGCACTAAATAGTCTTCCTAAAGGCAATATTATAACTAAAGTTATTGAACGTGCAGAATATAATATCGACAAACGAGTTATAAAAGAATATTCCATTTTTGATTCTGATTTAGGAGAAATAAAAATAGCTGTAAGCTTTCCAAAAGGTTTAAATGAAATACCCCTACCTACATTATTTATACTTGGAGGACTAGAAACTGGATTAAAAAGTGTAAAACACGTTTCAAATATTGGAAATAATATATTAGTTGGATTTGAATGGCCTATTAATAATAAATCAATTAAGAAAAAAAATATTTTATATAATGCTTTCAATCTATATTATTCAATTAATAAATCTCCTGGTCAAGTTGCAGCCGCCTTAGAATGGGTACATGATCAACCTTGGTCTAGCAATCAAATAAGTTTGTTAGGATTTTCAATAGGTGCTATTGTAACTCCATCAGTACAAAACTTGATTCACGATAAAGGTATATTTGAAATAAAATGGACGGTTATGGCGTATGGTGGAACCAACCTGCGAAAATTAGTAAACTCTAATCCTTATATTCAACCTTTATGGTTAAAACCTATTCTAGGTTGGATTACACAATTATTTTTTAACTCCATTGATCCAAAAGAACATTTAAAAAATATTTCAGGTAATTTTCTAATTATTAATGGTAAAAATGATAATTTAATTCCTAAATATTCATCATTAGAATTTCAAAATTTAACTCCATTTCCAAAAAAAATAATTTTATTAGAAGGTGGTCACATGGGTGTAGGAAAAGGTCAAAAAGAATTATTAAAAACTATTATAAAAGAAACAAAGTTATGGTTAAAAGATAATAAAGCTATAAACGAAAATGACTCATAATAACAATGGCGGACACGAAGGGATTCGAACCCTCGAAACGGTTTCCCGTTTACACCCTTAGCAGGGGCGCGCCTTCAACCACTCGGCCACGTGTCCAATATGCTTTTAAAATGTCAGGAAGAAAGTGTCAAATTAGATATAAATTATTTTTATGGTATTGGTATTTCTGCACCATTACTGGGAACATCGTAACCTTTGATAACTGCCTCTCTTAAAGCAATCTTTTTATACCATTCTAATATTTTAGGAAATTTTTTTAAATCTATTTTTTGCCATTCAAACCTTGAAACCCATGGCCATATAGCTATATCAGCTATACCATAATCATTACCAGCTATATACTCATTTTGATTTAACTTATTTTCTAATACTCCATAAATTCTTAATGCCTCATTTAAATATCTTTCTTCTGCATAAAGAGATTTACCCGCATTAAACTTTATAAAATGATGTACTTGGCCTAGCATAGGACCAACTGAAGCCATTTGAAACATTAACCACTCATCTCTTTTCCACCTCTCTTCATTATTCTTAGGAAGAAACTTTCCTGTTTTTTCACTTAAATACATTAAAATAGAACCAGATTCCATCATGGTTATTCCATTATCATGATCCAATATTGCAGGAATTTTATTATTAGGACTAATCTTAAGAAATTTTGAATCAAATTGTTCATCTTTAGTAATATTAATAGGTTTTACTTCATATTCTAAATTACACTCCTCTAACATAATAGAAATCTTACGTCCATTAGGAGTGCTCCAAGTATACAAATCTATCATTATACGCCTTTCTATTTTTTAATTACTTTATCTGGTCTAGGAGATCCTTTTGGTCTAGCCATCTCAAAAATATTATCAACTACAGAATAATCCATATACCCAAGACGAGATAAAGGTCTTATTTTTTCTAAATCAATTTTACCGTCTATTAACACATTATCATTTATATGGATCCCTATTACGTGACCAATAATCATTCCATTATATTTGTTACTCTCTAAACTTGGCAAATCAATTATTTTATATAGCTTGCATTCCATATGTATTGGAGAAATAGCTAATCTTACAGGTGATACAAGTTTAGATTTTAAAACATCTAATTTAACAAAATCTATCTCACTTTCATCTGGATTAAAAGGAGCAGTGGTTTCATTCATTTTATCTTTGGCTTCATAGGTAACTATATTAACAACAAATTCTTTATTATCTCTGATATTACTAATTGTATCTTTATGACCTCCCATAGGTTGTATTCCATTTGTAGCATACATTACCATAGGTGGATCAGCAGCAACTCCATTAAAAAAACTATAAGGAGCACAATTGTGAATATTATCATTACTAACAGTTGTAATCCATGCTATAGGTCTAGGCACTATACAAGACTTAAATGGATTATACTTTAGACCATGATCATTTTTATCTGTTTTATAAAACACTTTCTTACCTAATTAGCTTTTTAATAATTTTCCTAATATTTCATTAACAATTTTTGGATTAGCTGCTCCTTGAGTATTCTTCATTACCTGTCCTACAAACCAACCAAATAGCTTTTCATTTCCATTTTTAAACTTTTCTACCTGCTCATTATTTTCTTTAATAATTTTTATAACCATGGCCTCTAATTCATCAGTATTACTTATTTGTTTTAATCCTTTTTTCTTAACTATCTCTGAAGCATCTCCTCCTTTAGTAAACATTTCCTCAAAAACTTCTTTTGCTGTTCTTCCTGAAATAGTACCATCACTTATTAAATCAATAAGTTCCCCTAGCTGATTCTCACTTATAGGACTATCTTCTATAGATTTTTCAACTTCATTAAGCATAGCAAAAAAATTAGTTATGATCCAATTAGCAACAAATTTTGCATCTCTTCCTTTCGCAACAGATTCAAAAAAGTCTGCATGAAGTTTATCTGCCGTAAGAACATCTGCATCATAAAAATTTAAATTATAATCTTTTTGAAAACGTTCTCTTTTATTATCTGGTAACTCTGGGAGTTCGTTCTTAAATTTATTTATTCTATCATCACTAATATGTAGGGGCAATAAATCTGGATCAGGAAAATATCTATAATCATGAGCCTCTTCTTTAGATCTCATAGGCCTAGTTTCATTTTTTATAGGATCATATAATCTTGTTTCTTGAGAAACTTTTTCGCCATTTTCTATTAATTCTATCTGTCTATATGCTTCATATTCTATAGCTTTCATCATAAATTTTACAGAATTAATATTCTTTAACTCACATCTTGTTCCCATATCTTCTCCAGATCTTCTAACTGATATGTTAGCATCACACCTGAGTGAACCTTGATCCATATTTCCATCACAAGAATCAATGTATCTAACTATTGATCTTAATTTTCTTAAATAAGCTCCCGCCTCTTCCCAATCTCTCATATCTGGCTTAGAAACAATTTCCATCAATGGAATTCCTGATCTATTTAAATCAACTAAAGAATGTTTTGGATGTTGATCATGTATAAGTTTACCAGCATCTTGCTCTAAATGAAGACGTTCTATTCCAATTTTTTTTGTTTCTCCTTTTTCTAAATCAATAATCAACCAACCTTCTCCTACTATTGGTGATTTATACTGAGATATTTGATAACCTTGAGGCAAATCTGGATAAAAATAATTTTTTCTATCAAAAACTGAAAGATTATTAATTTTTGCATTTAATGCATGTCCCGTCCTGATTGCTTGATCAATAGCCTCTTGATTTATTACTGGAAGCATTCCTGGCATAGCAGCATCAACAAAACTTACCTGAGTATTTGGCTCAGCTCCAAACTCTGTGGAAGAAGAAGAAAATAATTTTGACTTACATTTTACTTGAGCATGAATTTCCAAGCCAATAACCATTTCCCATGAATCTGTCTCTCCTTTAAGTATTATTGGTTCTCTCATATCTAATCTACCTTTATTATATATTTTTAAAATTGGCGGAATTTTCTATAACATTAGCAAAAGCTAATATAGTTTCTTCATCAAATGGTTTTCCTATCAACTGCAATCCTAAAGGTTTTTTATCTTCTGTAAATCCTCCTGGCACGGAAATAGCCGGCAATCCTGCCAGACTAGCAGGAACAGTAAAAATATCATTCATGTACATTTCTATAGGAGTCATATTTGCACCAACTTCAAACGCACCTGTTGGTGCAGTGGGAGTCAAAATTACATCACAACTATTAAAAGCATTATTAAAATCATTAACTATCTTAGTTCTTACCTTTTGTGCTCTTAAATAATATGCATCATAATACCCCGCAGATAATACATATGTTCCAATTAATATTCTCCTTTTTACTTCAGCACCAAAACCTTCAGATCTAGTACTACAGTACATATCTTCTAAGTCATCAAATTTTTCAGCTCTATAACCATATTTAACTCCATCATATCTAGCTAAATTAGCTGAAGCCTCTGCCGGAGCCACAATGTAATAAGTAGGTAAAGCATAAGTTGTATGTGGAAGACTTATCTCAACAACTTCTGCTCCCGAATCTTTTAACCACTCAATCCCCATATCCCAAATTTTTTGCACACTAATTGATAATTGATCAATTTTATATTCTTTTGGAACACCAATTTTTTTTCCCTTGATAGAATCAGAACAAGAACTCACAAAATCTGGAACTTCTATATTAGCCGATGTAGAATCTTTTTCATCGTAACCAGACATATGTTTTAAAATTAAAGCACTATCTTTTACAGACCTTGTTATAGGTCCTGCTTGATCTAATGAAGATGCAAAAGCAATTATACCCCACCTAGAACATCTGCCATATGTGGGTTTTAAACCTACAGCACCACAAAAAGAAGCAGGTTGCCTAATCGATCCGCCAGTATCTGTTCCAAGTGCAGCAGGTGTTAACTTTCCCGCAACAGCTGAAGCTGAACCACCAGATGAACCTCCGGGAACTAAATCCTTATTCTTGCTCCAAGGATTAATTACTTTTCCAAAATAACTTGTCTCATTAGATGAACCCATTGCAAATTCATCCATACTAGTTTTACCTATATATATAGCTCCACAACTCCAAAGCTTAGATGTTACTGTAGATTCATAATTTGGTACAAAATTTTCAAGAATTTTAGAACATGCAGAAGTTTTTTCTCCTTCTACACAAAAAATATCTTTTACAGCTAAAGGCAGTCCATCTAAAGGTAGTGCATTATTATTTATGCGTCTTTTATCTGAATCTTTAGCTAAATTTATAGATTTTTTTTCATTATAATGAATATATGCATTAAGTTTATTATCTTTTTTTAATAACTCTATATACTCTTCTACCAATTCAACAGATGAGAAGTCTTTTTTATTCAAACCTTCTAAAACATCATATGCACCTAAATCTGTTATACTAGACATTTATTCTATAACCTTAGGAACACTATAAGAATTATCAATTTTTTCTGGTGAATTTTTTACCACTTTTTCCTGGTAACCACCATCATTGACTTCATCATTTCTTTCTCTTAATGGAACATTTAAAACACCAGTCATTGGTTCAACATTATCTATATTTACTTCTTTTAATTTTTCTATCCATGACATAATATTGTTTAATTCACCTATAATAGAATCAATTTCCGATTCATTTATTTTTATTCTCGCTAAATAAGCTACACGTTCTAAAATAGATTTATCTAAAGACATTATTAAAAATCCAATCTATAAATTTAATAATATATATTATAAAGTAAATAATACTAACTCAAAAGAAATGGATTACCATTCTAAATGATCGACCGCAAGGAACTTTCCAAACTAATTACGTATAATATTACAGATTATAATAATATAATACCTAATAAAGGTAGCATTCTTTGCCTAGACATTGGCAGTAAAACAATTGGATTATCAATCTGTAATTCCGATAGAAGTATAGCCTCTAATTTACAAACAATAATTAGAACCAAGTTTAATAATGATATAAGAATAATAAAAAAAATAATTTTAGATTATCAAGTTAAATCAATGGTTGTTGGTTTACCTCTAGATTTAAACGGTAAACTTAATAAAAAATCACAATCTGTAATAAGGTTAACTAAAGAAATAAATATAAATATAAAACTTCCTGTACTACTTAAGGACGAAAGAAATTCTACTAATGCTGTAACAAAATTTTTTATTAATGAAATTGGTTTATCAAGAAATAAAAGAAAAAAAGTTATAGATTCGTCAGCAGCAGCTTGGGTTTTAGAGGGAGTAATAAAATCCTTAAATAATATAAATTGACATTTTATTACCAAAACGGTAATTTTTAAAAAAATTAATTAGGTTTATTATATGCACGTATTAGATAAATGGATAATAGATAATTCTCTTACACGGCAAAAATTTGCTAAAAAAATAAATATTTCTACTGCCACTCTCTCAAGATATTTATCTAGAGACAGAATACCTAAGCAAAAAATTATGGAAAAAATCTTCAAAATTACTGAGGGAGCAATTTCTCCCGACAATTTTTATTCTCATAAAGATAAAAATAAATTTAATAATAACTTTAAAAAACAACACCTGCTTGGAATTGAAGGGTTAAACAAAAAAGAAATATCATCTTTATTAGACAGAGCTGATTATATTATAAATCAAAATAAAACTAAAAACTCCGTGGATCATTATTATAAAGGAAAAACTTTAGTAAACCTTTTTTTTGAAGATTCTACTAGAACCAAAACATCATTTGAATTAGCTGCCAAGCGTTTGGGATTAGATGTAATTAATATGCAAATTGAAACTTCTTCAATCAGAAAAGGAGAAAGTTTATTAGATACTGCCATGACATTAAATGCAATGAGACCTGATATCTTAGTTATTAGACATGCTTTAAGTGGCACACCTCATTTATTAGCTAATAAAGTAAAATGTTCAGTTATAAATGCTGGAGATGGTAAACATGAACATCCTACTCAAGCTTTATTAGATGCTTTAGCTATTAGAAAGAGAAAGAAGAAAATTAAAAACTTAAAAGTAGCCATATGTGGAGATATTGCTCACAGCAGAGTAGCAAGATCAAATATAAAATTGTTAATCACTATGGGTGCAAAAGTAAATATAATTGCCCCTTCAACCCTATTACCAAGTGGAAACGATCTCTTAGGAGCAAAGCCTTATACAAATATGCAAAAAGGACTTAAAGAGACTGATATAGTAATGATTCTCAGATTACAACTTGAAAGAATGCAAGGATCTTATATTCCTTCTGCTAAAGAATATTTTAAATTTTATGGACTTGATAGAAATAAATTAAATTATGCTAAAAATGACGCATTAGTCATGCACCCTGGCCCCATAAATAGAGGTGTAGAAATAGATAGTGAACTAGCAGACGATATAAATAGAACACTAATTTTAGAACAAGTAGAATTAGGAGTAGCTATCAGAATGTCAGTAATTGAACATTTACTAAATAATTCAAAAAATAATATAAAAAATAATGAATAATTTAAATAATAAAATAGCACTTATAAATGCCAGATTAATCGATCCAGAAAGTGGATTAGATACAAATGGTGAAATATTAATAAAAAATAAAATAATTAAAGATATCGGAAAAAATTTATTTAATAATTCAATTTCACAAGATTATAAAATAATTGATTGTAAAAAAAATATTTTATGCCCAGGTCTAATAGATATATGTACACATTTAAGAGAGCCTGGGGAAGAATACAAAGAAAATATTGAATCAGCTTCAAAAGCTGCACTTTCAGGAGGTATTTCAAGTATAATATGTATGCCTGATACCAATCCAACAATAGATCAAATTTCTGTTATTGAGTTTATCGCGCGTCGTGCAAGAGAAACAAATGGAGTAAAAATATTTCCAGCAGCTTCTATAACTAAAGGGTTAAATGGAGAACAACTAACTGAGATGGGTTTACTAAAAGAAGCTGGAGCAATACTATTTTCGGAAGGTAATCAAGCTCTAAGCAATACAAAAATTATGAAACAAGCCCTAGAATACGCAAAAAACTTTGATGCATTAATAATGCAACATCCACAAGATTATTATTTAGCTTCAAATGGAGTTATGAATTCTGGACAATTAGCCAGTAAACTAGGCTTGCCAGGCATTCCTAAAGTTGCCGAAATAATACAAATTGAAAGAGATCTAAGACTTGTAGAAAGTATAGGAGGAAAAATTCATTTCAACAATGTAACCACACAAGAATCAATTGAAGCAATAATAAAAGCTAAAAAAAATGGCCTAAATGTTACTTGTTCAACATCTCCTCACTATTTTACCTTAAATGAAGATGCCGTTGATGAATGGAAAACTTTTGCTAAAGTAACTCCTCCTCTAAGGTTAGAAAATGATAGAAAATATATATATAATTCAATTATAAAAAATAATATCGATATAATAACTAGCCACCACTCGCCACAAGACCAGGATAGCAAAAGAGTACCTTTTGAACAGGCTGAGTTTGGAATAATTGGCCTTGAAACTTTATTACCTTTATCTCTAAGATTACATTTTGAAGGAAAAATGAAAATTATTGATATAATAAATAAGTTAAGTTATCAACCAGCTAAACTTCTTAATTTAACATCAGGAAGACTTAAAAAAAATGCACCTGCAGATATATGCATTTTTGATCCAAATTATTCCTACAAAATAAATATAGATAAAATGAAAAGCAGATCCAAAAATTCACTATTTGATAACTATAATGTTAAAGGCAAAATTCTTGCAACTATAATTGATGGTAGGATAATGTATAAATCATCAAAATTTAAAATTAACAATTAAATGATAAGTTTTTTAAACAATATAGAACAACTGCTTAACTTAAATTATATTATATTTCTGTTTGTATTAAGTTTTTTAATAGGTGCTATTCCTTTCGGTTTAATTATTACAAATATTGCTGGTTATGGAGATATAAGAAACATTGGATCTGGAAATATTGGGGCAACTAATGTACTCAGAACCGGAAATAAAAAATTAGCTTTTTACACTTTAATTTTGGACTTATCTAAAAGTTTATTATTATTATTACTTATTAAAACTTCTTTAACTCAAACTCTAAGTAATGACCTGCTAATCACCGTATATATTATCTCAGCTTTATTATCACTATTAGGACATATGTATAGTCCTTTCTTAAAACTACGTGGAGGAAAAGGTATAGCAACAAGTGCAGGAATTCTTTTATTTATTTCTTATCCTACAGCTATATTAAGCGCTACTATATGGATATTAATTGCAATACCCACTAAAAAGTCTTCACTTAGCGCATTAATTTCAAGCTTATCTTCAATAATTTTCTTATGGTCAATAAAGCAAATGGTTAATTCTGAAATATTAAGTAGTAACTTCTTAATAACTAATAAAGAATTTTATTTATTTATTATTATTATTATTTTGATATGGATTAAGCATATACCTAATATTAAAAGAATAATTAATAAAACTGAATCCGAAATAAAGTAAAATTTTAAAAAATAATTTGCCTTAATTTAAAAAGATTATTAATTCTAAAAATAAAAAAAAATTATTTATGAGTAAATTATGAATATAGTTATAGTTGAATCTCCTGCAAAAGCAAAAACTATTAATCAATATTTGGGCAAAGACTACCAAGTGTTGGCTTCAATAGGACATATAAGAGACCTAAAAGAAAAAGGAAAAGGAGTAATACCTGAAAAAGACTTTTTCATGGATTACGAATTAAATAAAAACACAAAAGGTTTAATTGAAATTACTAAAGCAATATCAAAAGGAGATAATCTATGGCTGGCTACAGATGCTGATAGAGAAGGTGAAGCAATAGCTTGGCATATATATAGCTATTTAAATGAAAAGAGAAAATTAATAGATGTAGTCACAAAAAGAGTAGTATTTTATGAAATTACTAAAGACGCAATTTTAAAAGCATTTAATAATCCTAGAAGTTTAGATACAAATATGATTGACTCTCAAAAAGTAAGAAGAGCTCTAGACTATCTTATGGGCCATAAACTTTCACAACTATTATGGCAAACATTACCAAGAGCTAAATCTGCAGGCAGAGTACAATCTGTCGCTCTAAAATTAATTTGTGACAGAGAGATAGATAGGGAAATATTTATACCACAAGAATATTGGACTATTAAGGGGCTATTTAAAAATAATATTGATATAAAATTTGATGCATTTTTATCTATAATTGATGGAAATAAAATTAAAAAATTTGATATAAATTCAAAATCTCTAGCTGACTCTGCAGTAAAAAAAATAAATAATATTAATGAGTTTATAATAAAATCCATAAAAAAGAAAAGAGTCAAAAACAACCCTAGTCCTCCATTTATAACCTCTACACTTCAGCAAGAAGCATCTAGAAAACTTGGATTTGGAGCTAAAAATACTATGGGAATAGCTCAAAGTCTATATCAAGGAGTAGAAATTAACGGAGAAACTATAGGTTTAATTACTTATATGAGAACAGATTCACTAAATATTTCTAATTCAGCCATACAAGACACAAGAGACTTAATTGTTAAAAATTATGGTCAAAAATATCTTCCAGAAAGTACAAATATATATAAAAGTAAATCAACTAATGCGCAAGAAGCCCATGAAGCTATAAGACCAACAAATGTAAAAAAGTCTCCACAAGAAATAAATAAATTTTTAAATGAGGATCAAAAAAAATTATATGAACTAATATGGAAAAGAACTGTATCTTCGCAAATGCAAAGTGCAGAAATTGACCAAGTTACTATAAATATCGGAACAAATGAAACAAATATTGAATTTAAGTCTACTGGATCGACTATAGCTTTTGATGGATACAAAAAGATTTATACAGAAGATAAAGATGACATCAAGGAAGATGAAAATTTAAATAAGATTCCAAAACTAGAAGAAAATGAAAAAATAAATTTAAATGAAATTACCCCGTTACAACATTTTACGGAACCTCCTCCTAGATATACTGAAGCATCATTAGTTAAAAAGCTTGAAG
>TARA_B100000686_G_scaffold355329_1_pt1 | contig 12200 bp, 9 predicted proteins | sample TARA_B100000686 | Tara Oceans TARA_B100000686 (sample SAMEA2622733) | marine metagenome | biome: marine biome (ENVO:00000447); feature: marine epipelagic mixed layer (ENVO:xxxxxxxxx); material: "saline water (ENVO:00002010), including plankton (ENVO:xxxxxxxx)" | depth 150 m
ATCTGGCTTTTTTTGAGGAAGTGAAAAAGCACCGATTAAAAGCCCAGGTAACGGCTTTTGGGAGTACGCGTCGTGCAGGGACGCCTGCTGCTGAGGATGCGACGCTAGATACCTTACTTAAGGCGGAGACAGAGAACGTTTGCGTTTTTGGTAAAAGTTGGAAGTTGCATGTTACAGAAGTGCTCAAAACCTCTGTCGAAGATAACCTGGCCTTGATCGAAGACTCGGTAGCGTATCTTGTCGCCCACGATCGCAAGGTAATCTACGATGCCGAGCATTTTTTCGACGGACACTGCGATGATCCTCAATACGCTATAGAAACGCTCAGAGCTGCCGAGCGTGGTGGTGCGCGTTTATTGGTGTTATGCGATACAAACGGAGGGCGATTGCCAAGCGAAGTTAGCCGAATTTTTGAAGTTACTAAGAAGGCGATTGATTTGCCGTTAGGCATTCACACGCACAACGATGCTGGCATGGCCGAAGCCAATACTGTTGCAGCGGTTGAGCTTGGAGCTGTACAAGTCCAGGGCACATTCAATGGTTATGGAGAGCGTTGTGGCAACGCGAATCTGTGTACGGTGATTCCAACATTAGAACTTAAGCTTGGCAAGAGATTGATCGGGAGTGAAAATCTATCCGAATTGATGGGTTTCTCCCGATTTTTGAGTGAAATCGCCAATGTTCATCATGACCATCGCCAGCCGTATGTGGGAGAGAGTGCTTATGCGCATAAAGGCGGGGTTCATATTGATGCCATGACAAAAAATCCATGCTGTTACGAACATGTTGATCCTGAATCTACTGGAAATGAAAGGCGTTACCTCGTCTCCGATCAATCTGGTGGAAGTACGGTTGTGTCGAAGCTGAAGCGATTTTTCCCCGAGCTAAACAAGAAGGACCCCATAATTCCGAGAGTTCTAAACGAAGTCAAGAGACTGGAACACGAAGGTTACCAATTTGAAGCCGCGGAAGGCTCTTTCGAGTTGCTTGCACGACGTGCTATGGGCTTATATGAAGATTTATTTCTGCCGCTCAGTTTTCGAACTATAAGCCGAAAAGATCTTGGTAGTGCGGAAGTTGCTGAGGCGATTGTGAAAGTTGAAGTGGGTGGCCAGGAAGTTCATACAGTGGCCGATGGTGACGGTCCTATCAACGCCCTTGATCGTGCTCTAAGAAAAGCGCTCGAAGAGGCCTATCCTAGCTTGCAGTACGTTCGTTTGGAGGACTTTAAAGTGCGCGTGCTCAGCGGCACAGATGGTACGGCGGCTCGCGTGCGTGTGTTGATAGAATCTTCTGATGGTCATGATGTTTGGGGAACAGTGGGGGTGTCAGAGAATATTATCGAAGCAAGTTGGATTGCCCTAAACGAGAGCCTGCATTTCAAGTTAATGCGTGATGCCAAAATTAAAGGGAACCTAAAAGTAGGCTCTACGGGAACAGACTAGAGATGAAGGTCATCGAAAACGGAAGTGTCACAGCTCCAGTGGGTTATCGAGCTGCTGGAATCAACACTGGTGTTAAAGAATCTGGATCAAAGGATCTTTCGTTGTTGTTTTCGGAACATCCGGCGACAGCGGCAGCGGTCTACACCACCAATCGCGTTCAGGGAGCTCCAATTGCCATCGATCGCAAACATTTGAAAGATGGCAAAGCGCAGGCTGTGATTTTAAACAGCGGTAACGCCAATGTTTGTAACGGTGAATCTGGAATTCGGCATGCAAAGAGAATGTGTGAATTGACTGCGACTGAACTGGGTTTGCAAACAGAAGACGTCTTAGTTTGTTCGACGGGAGTCATTGGGGTGCCGTTACCTATATCAAAGATCGAATCGGGTATACCACGAATTGTTTCTACTTTGTCCGCAGATGGAGGTCATGATGCGGCTGCCGCCATCATGACCACCGATACTGTGCCAAAAAGTTGCGCGGTTGAAGTTGAAACGGGGCAGGGGGTTGTGAGGGTGGGGGCTATGGCCAAGGGTGCGGCAATGATTGCTCCTAACATGGCGACAATGCTGGCGATTGTAACAACCGACGCGTTGGTTCCAAGTGAGCAATTACAAGTTTTGCTTTCTAAGGCGATTCAGCGAACCTTTAATTGCATCACTGTTGATGGGGATATGAGTACGAGTGACACAGTGATCATTCTTGCGAATGGGGCTGCTGTTGCAGGTAAGTTGCTATGTGAAAATGATTTTTTAGGTCTTTACAAAGGGATTGAGTATGTGTGTCGACAGATGGCTCAGGCAATTGCCCGTGATGCCGAAGGTTCGTCAAAGCTTATTTCGATTGCAGTTAGTGGAGCCGCTAGCGAAATCGACGCCAGGAAGGTTGGTATTTCTGTAGCCAATTCCAGTCTTGTAAAAACAGCAGCATTTGGTAATGATCCAAATTGGGGGCGCATTCTTTGTGCCATGGGTTATGCGGGAGTTGAATTTGACACAAAAGCTGTGTGCGTATCACTCTGCGGTACTGAAGTCTATGGAAACGGTGCGGGTATTGAGTTTGATGAGAGAATACTGAGTGAGGCAATGCAAAAAGATGATGTGACGATTGACATATTTCTAGCCGAAGGATCGTCTGGGGCTGAGATTTTCACATGCGATCTTACCTATGAATACGTTCGTTTAAACGCTGAGTATACCACCTGATGTCCTTGTCTCAATACATCAATAGAGTAGAACCGTCGTCGACTATGGCAATATCTGCCAAGGCTGCGGCTATGAAGCGGGAAGGAATTGACGTTATTGCCTTGTCCGCAGGAGAGCCGGATTTTGATACGCCACAAAACATCAAAGATGCCGGTATTCGCGCCATTACAGAAGGATTTACCAAATATACATCCCCAGCGTCAGGTATTATGGAGCTCAAGAGTGCCATATGCAAAAAATTTCTTGAAGACAACGATTTGCATTTCACCCCTGATCAAATAATTGTCAACTGCGGAGCCAAGCATTCCTTGTATCTTGGCGTAGCTGCAGTGTTGAATCCTGGTGACGAAATGATAGTGCCGACTCCCTATTGGGTCACGTTTACGGAGCAACCTAAACTCGTCGGTGCAAATTCAGTGGTGGTGCAAACGCGCCAGGAAGATGGCCTAAAGTTGACGCCGCAAGCCTTACGAGCTGCTATCACGCCTAGAAGTCGCATGCTATTACTTAATAGCCCTTCCAATCCTAGCGGTGCTGTTTACACGCGGGAGGAGTTGGAAGCATTAGCAGCGGTTGCAGTTGAGCACGAATTGTATGTTCTCAGCGATGAAATTTACGAGAAATTGGTCTATGATGATACTGCGCACGTGTCAATCGGCTCCCTTGGTGACGAGATAAAGCGTTTATCGATAATTGTAAACGGTGCTTCCAAGGCGTATGCGATGACGGGTTGGCGAATTGGCTATATTGGTGCTGATCCAGAGATAGTGGCGGCAATGGACAAAGCTCAGAGCCAAACGGTTTCGCACCCAACTTCAATGTCTCAGAAGGCGGCTCTTGAGGCCTTGACGGGCCCGCAGGATATGGTTGAGATGATGCGTCGGGAATATGATAAGCGACGTTGTTATATCGTAGACCGCTTGAACAATATTGAAGGAGTTGATTGTAAGTTGCCGCTTGGTGCCTTCTACGTCTACCCGGAAGTATCGAGTTATTTCGGAGCGTGCTATGAAGCAGCAGGCGGTACAAGGACTGTCACTGATAGTACTAGCCTTTGCGAATACCTGCTTGAAGTAGGTAACGTCGCCTGTGTGCCTGGGGCAGGTTTTGGAACGGTGGAGCACATAAGGCTCTCTTATGCTACTTCGATTAATAATATCCAAAGGGCTATGGATCGAATCGAGTTGGCTCTCTCATCTTTGGAGAGATAACACCGCCTCAAAAAAATCGATTTAATATTTGTCTCTTGGTGTCTATTATGACATCCATGGAGTGTGATCTATGAACGGTGAAAAACCATTCTATCTTGACTTTGAAAGGCCCATCGTCGAGCTAGAAAAGCGCATTGAAGAGATGGAAATTCAGGCCGAAACCGAGGGTTTAGATTTGAGTCGCGAGTTGCGTAGCCTTGAGCGTAAGGTCGGAAAACTTCGTCAAGAAACCTATACGAATCTTACAAGGTGGCAGAGGGTGCAAATGAGCCGTCATCCCCAGCGACCATACACCCTCGATTACATTAAGAACATGCTGGAGGATTTCGTCGAATTACATGGAGATCGGTATTATGCCGATGATCCTGCAATCGTTGGAGGTCCAGCTCGTCTGGATGGTAACCCCATTGTAGTTATTGGAATCCAAAATGGTCGAAACGTCGAAGACAGGAAGTTTCGCAATTTTGGTATGCCACATCCGGAGGGTTACCGTAAAGCCCTTAGACTGATGCAAATGGCTGCCAAGTTTAAAAAGCCGATTCTGACAATGGTTGACACTTCCGGCGCCTATCCGGGTATCGAAGCAGAGGAACGAGGGCAGGCTGAAGCGATTGCTCGAAATCTTTTCGAAATGAGTCATTTGCCCGTACCTATCGTAGTTGCAGTGATCGGCCAGGCTTTTAGTGGCGGTGCGATCGGTATCACGGTTGGTGATCGCATACTGATGCTTGAACATGCATGTTATTCGGTAATTGTGCCGGAGAGTTGTTCTACTATTCTTTTCCGTACCCGAGACCGAAAAGAAGAAGCAGCAGAGGCGCTCAAACTGTCATCCGATGATTTGCTTGAAAGCGGGATAATTGACCGTGTTGTTCCTGAGCCCTTCGGTGGTGCACATCGAGACTATGTGGAGGTTGCCGCAAATCTCAGGAAAGAAGTGATTGAGGCCTTTGACGAACTGGGTGAGCTAACTAGTGAAGAATTAATACGGCGACGCGTGGAAAAATTTGGGGCGATGGGTGAGTTTGTTGAATTGGGTAAATAGCAAAACCGGTGCATCACGGCCTTACCTGAATTTTGCAGAAATCGTGTGTCAATCGACCAGGTTTTGGATGACGTATAGGCCCTCATCTTCGGAATGTTAAAGGCCGTATACGTTATCTCTACTTACTTTTACAGTAAAGTATTTTGGTGTTACATAGAAGAAGCAGCGATCATTAACCTCTGCGTATTCGGTCGAAAAGGCGCTCGAGGCGATCAAAAGCAAGTTTTATCATGTCGTCGTCCCAATCCCCATCGATGTTGACTTTGAGGACTGACTTTAACGTGTCGAGATAAGCACGTTGTGCTTCAGTGAGGGCTTTTGCACTATTTGGCGCTGACCCACTATGAGAATCTTGACTGCGCTGATGTTGAGATTGCTTAGAAGCTGACGAACGCTCGCGTGTTGGACTTGATGTTGCCGCCGGTTTCGAAGCTATTGATTCGACTTTATTTCCCCCACTGTCTTCACTATTTGTTTCTCCTCCGAAGTCGGTGCAACTGATAAGATATTTGAAAAACATCTTCATTTTATTAGCTGAGTCGTTTCCCATACCAGTTTCTTTGCGAAAAAAAGACACGATATCACGGTCGGCCATTCCGCCGTCAGCCTGGTAATTTTTTAGCAAGTCCGGGTACAGGTCTTCGACGATCTCTCCAATTGTGCGACGTCGGGAGTCCTGGTTAACTAGATTTTGCAGACGCGCGGTGGGTTTCTGATCGCGGTCGATAAGTTTCATGGCTTCGATGCCTCGCAGGAATCGGTAAATCATAGATGGCGTTCGAATGATCGCACGGACATAATCGCGATCAATTTCTTCCGGAATCCGGCTTTGCAACCTAGCGAGAAATTTCTCAAACTGAGCTTTCGTGATGTACGGATACCAAGTCTTCGAATCTTCCTTGTTATTCCCGTTTTCATCTCCGGGTTCAGCATTGGTCTCTTCGAGTTCTTCCGCTTCTCTTTCTTCTGTTTCCATGTGACAGTTCTCCGTTGGTGAAATAATTCTATTCCGTCGCCGCTGCCCCGAGATTTAACAAAATTCAGCTGTGACCGTTGTACCGATCCCGCCACGCACATTGAAATTTCCAACAACAGTCATGTGTTTGGGTGCACAGCTTGCAACTAAATCATCGAGAATCCTGTTTGTTACTGCTTCGTAGTAGATGCCTTGTTGACGGAATGAACCGATGTACAATTTTAGCGATTTGAGTTCTATGCAATTCTGGTCGGGGATGTAACTAATGTGAATCGTGCCAAAGTCCGGCTGTCCGGTTTTAGGGCAGACAGAAGTAAATTCAGGACAGTTGATCTCTATAGTGTAATCCCGATCCGGCTTGGGATTGGCAAACGTCTCAAGCTCCGTTTCTGACGGTAGGGACATAATTCCGCTTTCTTTAGCTTTAGGAAACTAGGCTATTCGACATTGCAAGCAAGTTCTACGACAGGAATCGATTTAGCGCGTTGCCAGTAATACGGGAGACAACTGGGTCAACAAGAAGTGAACTTGAGTAACAGATCGAGCCTGCAGAAAACACCTCACCACCATTTTTGCTTTGATAATGGACAATTTCGGCACCACCTGCGCCTGGATTGCGACCGCGGGCGACAACATGTGTTCCAGGAGGTGAACTGGAAGAAACCTTGTCAGTCTCGTGTCCGGATGCACCGCCTGGAATACGCATGTGAAGGCTGGCCTCGCCAAAAATGTCTCCGTTACCGACACCAGTATTCTCGAAAAGCCAATGATCAGAATCAACGACTTCATAAGGTGCGGCCGTCATGACACCACTATCCGTGTAGACTACTCCAAGCAAATTAGCTTCGGATTCACAGTAGTAATGAAAGCGACTCTCAAAACCTCCTCGCGACGTTTCGCGTAAGTCTGTGTTATAGACCTTCATTGTTGCTGCATCAAGCATCTCGATTTTACAATTTAGTCCATTACCTCCAAGGTAAATTAGCTTTCCTCCGCGTTCATGAACCCACGACTTGACCTTATAATACATCTCCTGAGACCAATACTCAGGATGTGGGCCTAATAACAATATTTTGTAGTCGTCAAGATTCAATTCGCCCGTGTGTAATTGTGTCTCTGCATATAAATCGTAACTAAATCCTTCTTGCTCCAACCAGCCTAGAATGCGCCATTCCGTTTCGGCAACATGGCACGCAGATCGACCTTCAATCGGATCGTGTAGTTCTACGGGCAAAGGGATGTGATTAATTGGTTCTGGGCGTTCAAATGAGAGGGGTGCATACTCATCGCGATCGTAGTTGACGTTATCTGGGTCTGTGTAGCGAGCTAGTTCCATTCGAGCGTTAACCGTTGGGGTTGACGGGAGTTCCGCCGGACTAAGGTAGTTGCTACGTCCGCCGAAGTTGTTATAGGCATTCCAGTTGATATTCGACGCAAGCACGGCAATCTCTGATCGTGATTTTTCGGGTGCTACGATCCACGGAAAAGAGAAGAAATTTCCACCCATTGTGGATGCGTGGAAGTAGTAGAGGCCAGAGCGATTCGGGGCGCTGATGAATTGCTTGTGTTGGGGGCTAGTGTAGCCTACTGAATTCCACTTTACTCCTGTTTGAGTATAGTCGCCATCAGGGGTAATCTGAACCGTAGCACGTGGTCCATGTTCGTCGAACCAACCGACTGTACGGATGAATTCTTTTTTTTGGCCGTAGCGAAACAACTCCAATTTGTAAGGCTGATGAGAGTGAACTCGGAATTCAGATTTTTCTCCCGACTTTGCCCATTTGGGCCAGACATAGCCTAGCAAGCCATCGACCAACAAACGAAATTGGCAAGGAATTCTATCAGAGACGGTAATTTCGGCTCTTTTTGACCCATATCCTTGTCGAGAAATTGTTACGTTGTACCGTCCCGGTGAAATCGCAGCGTATACCGCCCCTGAAGCACTAGAGCGCGCTTCAATGCGTTGACCTGCGTTTTCGAATTCGAGCAACGCATCTGGTAGCGCTACGTAGCGCTCGTCGCTGACGTATCCAACTAAAATCTCGTTCATAAGTCATGCACGGTTACAGGAAAATGATCCTCTTTCATGATTGTTAAGAATCCTTCACATTTGTTCTGACAACAGTAAAATGACTTGCTCTTGCATTTGTATTTTCTAGTTACGGCTAAAGTAATAATTTACAGACGACGTATAAGTAAAATAACTGGTGTACTGGCTTAGGTCATCATGTAGGGAATATAACGCTCTGTTTGACAGAGGACATGCTCGTCATAGATTCAGCCACAACAAAGGAAGTCGTTGTTCAACATGGCATTTGATAAATTTGACAGAGTTCCAAACCATTATGCGGGCGCGATAATCCAACGTATCAAAGATTTTCGCCTGGAGGTTGGCAAGAGATCCCTGAATCCTACACGTCTGACCGTTGGCGAAATTGATTTCTTGATTCCGCGACACTTTGGATTCTGTTTCGGAGTCGAACGCGCCATCCATATGGCCTTTTCAGCACTTCAAGATCATCCCGATAGGCCGATTCATCTCGTAAGCGAGATCATCCATAATCCGCTGGTAAATAACGACCTGAAAGATCGAGGCATTGATTTTATATATGATGCAGAAGGCAAACGCCAGATTGAACAGGAACAAATCGGTGCTGAGGATATTGTGATGATTCCAGCTTTTGGCACAACCATCGAAATAGAGGAGTCGTTACAACGAAGTGGTTTGAACAGTGACTCGGAGGATTATCGTAATCGTTTTGATACCACTTGCCCGTTTGTGTCGAAGGTTTGGGACCGGGGTCATGAACTTGGACGAGAAGGTTATACAATTCTTATACATGGAAAATTCAACCATGAGGAGACGCAGGCGACTCATTCGCATACGAAACAACACACTAAAACGTTGGTGGTTCTCGATAGGTGTGAAGCGGCGCGTGTCGCCGATTACATAAATGGCGATGTTTCAGATGGGGATTTTGAAACAGAATTTTCCGGTAAGTATTCAGAAGATTTCGACCCCAATACCGATCTGGAGCGAATTGCTGTTGTTAATCAGACAACTATGCTTGCAGAAGACACTAAAGAAGTGGCTGCGATAATTCGCGATGCTATGCGGAAAAAACACGGACTTGATAATCTTGAATACCACTTTGCCGACACGAATGACACCTTGTGTTATGCGACTAACTGGAACCAGAATGCAACCAAGGGGTTGCTCGAAGCGAGACCAAATGTGGCTGTTGTTGTGGGAGGTTACAATAGTTCCAACACGTCACACTTAGTAGAGATTTGTTCCGAGATTATGCCAAGCTATCTGATAGGTGACCGTGACGGACTTGTGTCATCAGAACGCATCCGCCACTTCGATATCGAGTCAAAAGAGCTTGTGTCTACAGACAATTGGCTTCCGTCCCAGTTGCCCATGACTGTTGCAGTCACGTCCGGAGCTTCTTGCCCAGATGTGCTCATGAATGGAGTCATCGAGCGTATTGCGGGCTTTTTCGGCTATCAACAGCGAGAAATTGAGCTGGGCTTAAATGAGCTTCAGATTTTCGAGCCTAATCCCGATTAAAAAAATAGAGGCATCTCCACGGATTCTATGCTGCAGTCACTGGGTTAGTGAGGCGGCCAATGTTCTCCACCTCAATGGAAACCTCGTCACCGTCTTGCAGCCAGATGGGTGGTTTGCGTGCAAATCCTACGCCTTGGGGCGTTCCCGTCATTATTACTGTCCCGGGCAACAGAGTGGTATCCTGGCTCAAGAATTCGATCAACTCCCGAACAGAGAATATCATATCACCGGTTGTGTGACTCTGCATAATTTGCCCGTTTAGAATGGTTTTGATGTCAAGAATTTGGGGATCAGGAATTTCGTCAGTTGTGACTATTGCAGGTCCTAAAGGACAGAAGCTATCGAATCCTTTTCCGCGGATCCATTGACCTCCTCCACCATGGAGTTGCCATGTTCTCGCTGAAACATCGTGACCACAAGTATATCCGATTACATAATCGAGAGCGTTTGATTGGGATACATTGCGGCACTCCGTGCCAATTATCACCGCAAGTTCACATTCATAGTCCGTTTCTGAGCCGTGCTGGCATGCTGGCAGGACAATTGGGTCTCCCGGGTGGTTCAGCGTACTGGTCGGTTTCATGAAAACAACTGGTCTCTCCGGGATGTCGACGCCTGATTCTTCAGCGTGCTCTCTATAGTTGAGGCCGATACAGAAAATATTTTCCGGTTTGATTGGGGCTAAGAGTTTGGAGATCTTCTTTTTATCGCTACTCTTAGTTAGTCCAGTATTTAGATCGCCAGTTAAAATGGTTGCTTCTTGCTCGTTCGCTTGTTCTCCTAAATAAGTTTGACCGTCTTCGCTGATAAACCGGATAATTCTCATTACGTGCTATCCTCCGAAAATGTCATTGGTGTAAACAAACAATCGGTAGTGGATGCAATACAGGTCAAGGGGAAATGAAAGTTAGGACCAAAATGGATCGACCCAGTGTACTTGTCATCGGTGCCGGAATTGTGGGCAGTTCTGTTGCCTACTACCTCACCTGTTTGAAGGCTGAAGTACATCTTATTGATCGCAGCAAAGATCCATCGGAAACCACTCGTGCATCTTTAGGAGTACTTACACACTTTGAAGGAGGACGAGATGATTATTCGTCATTTTATCGTGATGGCCATGCTTTACATGCAGAACTCGCAACGCAATTGGCAGATGAGACAGGGATCGATGTTGGTTGGCGAGCTCTCGGTGGATTTGATCTGGCCTTTGGTGACAAGGAAGTTGATTTCCTGAAACAATGGTTAGCCGTCAATGGTGCCAAATGTGAATGCGAGTGGGTAGATGCTCAGCAGCTACGTTCAGCCGAATCTCAAATTTCATCGAGTGTATGTGGGGGGGTCTATTTTCCGCATGATCATAGAGTCGATCCTTCTGCTTTGAATCAAGCCCTGCGCCACGCTGCTGTGAAGCGAGGGGCAAAGATTCATTTAGAGTCCGAGATATTACACCTAAAAGGAGATGAGTCCAGTGTAAGTGCACAGATTAGAACAGAAGGTGGCATGGAGACATTGTGGTATGATTTTGTCATCATCGCTGCTGGTTCATGGACAGGACTTCTTTCTACTGGGATGAATGTTGATCCCAGTATTAGACCCATACGCGGTCAACATTGTCGTTATGAGGGCGGTGAAAAAATTCGTCATGTTTTGCGTTGGAATTCTCATTACCTAATTCCTTCTTGGAGTGAAATTATTGTTGGCGCGACCATTGAGGAGGTCGGGTTTGATCTACGGAACACGGAATCGGCAGCCCGTCAGTTAGATCGCATTTTTGAGCATCTTCTCGATATTAAGCCGGTCGTCACGTCACAGTGGTCCGGACTTAGACCTAAACCGCGCAAAGGACGGCCTGTTATTGGTCCGATTGACGATAAGGAAAGAGTGTTTATCGCAAGTGGTCACTATAAAAACGGGGTCATACTGGGACCGATAACCGGCCAGGTTGTGGCTGATTGGATTGTTGATGGGCGCCCTCCAAGAGACATGCTTCGCTTTGGAATAGCCAGGTGACTTAAAGCAAGTAGTGTAAAATGCATCTAAGAAATTGACACATCCTTTGATTTAAAATACTGTTGCGATGGTTGCTTATAGAACGTACAGGAGGTCTTTCATGACAATAGAAACGGATACTGCGGTGGCTATACTTGAAACAGATGAATTACTTGAGGCTCTGAATTCGGTGATTTCTATTCCCGTTGTACCATTCAAGAATGGGGAGGTTGATTTTGAAGGCCACGCCACAAATATCAACTATTTGATGAAAAGTAATAATTTGGAAGGAAATCGACGGCGTGTTGTCGCTATAGCAGGCACTAGCCTTGTCCACCACATTGCCCATAAGGATCAAATCAGCCTAATGGACGTTGCCGGACGGCAAATGGCTGGCGACGGTGTCCTGATGGCTGGCGTGGTTCCCAACCCGCTTCCTGATGCTGCCAAGCTCGTCGAGACCATGTCCGAATTAAGTCGTCCACCCGATGTTTATTTAGTGATGCCACTTACGGGTATTTGTGATCCTGCAGGCTTTTATGAGACTTATATGGCATTCGGTGAGCAAGTAGGGGCGTCCAAAGCGCGCTTGCTATACTATTTGCGCGCGTCTGAACAGATACCCTGTGTCACCAAGCTAATAAACGATTCCCCTCATTTCATTGGAGTCAAGATTGGTACGCAGGAGGAAGATGTAGAACCGATGATAGATGGCATCACTAGCGAAAGCGGAGTGGTAATTTGGGGTATTGGGG
>TARA_B100000686_G_scaffold339864_1_pt1 | contig 12199 bp, 10 predicted proteins | sample TARA_B100000686 | Tara Oceans TARA_B100000686 (sample SAMEA2622733) | marine metagenome | biome: marine biome (ENVO:00000447); feature: marine epipelagic mixed layer (ENVO:xxxxxxxxx); material: "saline water (ENVO:00002010), including plankton (ENVO:xxxxxxxx)" | depth 150 m
CCCAGCCGCTAAGAAGATCTCAATATGTGAGAAGCCGGATGATACCGAAAGAGTTTTAGTTAGGGCCGGAGCAGGTGTGAAGATGTCTTATCTTGCCAAACATACGTCCCGGCAAGGGTTGTGGGGGTTGGAGGGGTTGGTTGGTGTTCCCGGTTCTTTGGGAGGGACGTTAGTCATGAATGCTGGTGCCGAGGGAGTTGAGATTGGTCCGTCTGTCAGGAGCGTTTCCCGTGTGACGAGCAGAGGCGAGTTGCAAAGATTGAATCGCAATGAGATGGAATTTCAATATAGAAAAACAGTTTTTCCGCCAGGTGGAGGGGTTATTGTTGAGGCGGAATTGGAACTTCAAAAGGGACGTGCGGTTGAGATACAGGAAGTAGTTGATCGCAATCTCCGGAAACGTAACCTTAGTCAGCCTCTAAATATTCCAAACTCAGGGTCGATTTTTAAGAACCCGATAAACGATAAGGCGGGAAGATTGATTGAGGCAGCAGGTTTGAAGGGCTTTTCCGTTGGAGGGGCGAGTATTTCAGTTAAACACGCGAATTTCATACTCAATAAGGGCGATGCTAGTGCAAAAGATGTTTTAAGCGTAATCGATCACGTTCTTAAAAAAGTAAAGGAAAAGATGGGAGTGGAGTTGGAGACGGAGATTGTTGTTGTTGGAGAATAGAGGACTGCTTTCCCTGGGGAAGTGCTATTTTTCGGGTAATTAGTCCGCTAAAGTTGCTCATCCCTCCTTAATTCGCGGCCTTGGAAACGCGGTCAGGAGCGGACTCTTTTTCAGGAGGGTTTTAAAACTGTTTTATCGTAGTTTAAAACTGGTAAAAACATTTTGAGTGAAAGCGGGGAGAATTTTTATGGAACTGTTTCAAGACAAAACCATCGGGGTATTGATGGGGGGATTGTCGTCTGAACGGGCAGTCTCCTTGGCTAGCGGAAAAGCGGTTCTACAAGCCATTCGAGGGAAGGGATTGAATGCGGTGGCCATCGATGTAGACGATGATATCACTCATACTTTGGAGAGGGAAGGAATCGACTTGGCGTTTATTGCGTTACATGGTAGTTACGGCGAAGACGGAACAATACAAGGTCTTCTTGAATACCTTAAGATCCCTTATACAGGTTCCGGAGTTTTATCCAGTGCTCTTGCCTTTAATAAGGTTGCCTCCAAAGCTATATTTAAGGCGGAGGGAATCCCTACGGCTGAGTTTAGAACTCTTCGCCGGGGAGAAGACGTTCCTTCGACGTGTCCTGTATCTTTGCCGGCTGTAGCTAAGCCTTCAGATGAAGGGTCCAGTATTGGTGTGACAGTTGTTCGTGAACCGGAGCAATGGCCCGGTGCGTTAAAGGAGGCATTTTTGCATTCGGAAGAAATTTTGACGGAAGAATTTATCTCCGGAAAATTGTTGGCGATTGGCATAGATGGAGAGCATCCGTTGCCGATTGTGCACATCATTCCGCGTTCCGGGTTTTACGATTACGAGGCGAAATACACTCCCGGTAAAACGGACTATCATTGCCCGGCAGATTTGACAGAAGAAGAAACGCGGAGATGTCAGGACGTATCGGTTAAAGTTTTTCAGGTGCTGAAAGCTCGTGGTATGGCCCGCGTGGACGTTATTTTGGACCTAGAGGGAACTCCAAAAGTATTAGAATTAAACACCATTCCAGGACTCACTCCAACCAGTCTTTTGCCAAAGGCCGCACAGCAGGCGGGTATGGAGTTTTCGGATATGATTTTAAAAATGCTTAAGCAGGCAAGGTTGGATTATACGGTTTAAATTATGAGTTTATCAGCGTTGCAAGGAAAAAATATGGAGATTGACTGGGCGCAGATTGCCGATGTCCCTACTCGATCAAAAAGATCTGATAAACCTGTTAAGCGTCGGCTTCCAAAGCCTATTTCTAATGAATTGAAGATTTTTTGGTTCTTGAAGCCGATTTTTATTGAAACCTTATGGTTAATTTTATTGATGTTGGGGCTTTGTTACGGCGGATTGTTTTTAACACAATCTCCACAATTAGCCATAACTAGCGTTCGTTTTGACGATGTAAATAGACTTGATGATAAAAATTTAATGCAATTGCTTGGGCCGATCATTGGGAAAAATATTTTAACCGCGGATTTATCTGTTATGGCTAGTCGATTGGAACGGCATCCTTGGGTGCGAGAAGTCTACGCAGAAAGAAGACTGCCTGATACCATTAAATTTCGAATCGTTGAGAGAACTGCAATGGCAAGAATTTTATTGGACCGAACTTACGTGATGGACAACTTTGGGGTTTTGTTGTCAGAAAACCTTACAGAATTCACTCACCTCCCGCTTGTCGATGGCATTGAAGGGGTTAAGGGAATACCCGGGCAAAAGGTACCTCATGAAAGCTTGGCACCAAGCCTCCAAATGATACATTATCTGAATCGGCTTCCATTTTTTCAATCAGATCCGGTTTATAGGGTAAAAGTTTTGCGGGGGAAAAAAGCGGTTTTTCTGACACGGAACCGGAGAATTCGAATAAAAGCGAACCTAAGTGAATTAGAAGAAGGGTTTGACAAACTTAAGATTCTTTTGAGTCTTTCAGGAGAATATCCGAAGGAAAGCGAAACGATCGACCTTTCTTTTAGGAATCAGGTTGTAGTAAAACCCACCCTGAAAGGTAACGACAAGAAACATTTGAATTAATTAAGAACTGAGAGGATTGTTTTAAATGGCCAAAAAAAATGACCTAATCGTTGGTCTTGATATTGGCACTACCAAGATATGCTGCATTATTGGAGAAGTAACTCCTACAGGTGGAGTGGATATCATCGGGTTGGGACAACATCCTTCGACGGGGCTTCGTAAAGGCGTGGTAGTCAACATCGACAGTACAGTGTCATCCATAAAAAGTGCGGTGGAAGAGGCTGAGTTGATGGCGGGTTGTGAAATTGAATCCGCATTCGTTGGTATCGCTGGAGGTCACATCAAAAGTATGAATAGTCACGGTATCATCGCCGTAAAAAATAAGGAAGTGAATGCACAAGATATCAGTCGGGTGATAGAAGCCGCTAAAGCAATCGCAATTCCGATGGACCGCGAGGTTTTACATGTCCTTCCCCAGGAGTTTATTATTGATAATCAGGATGGAATCAAAACACCTTTGGGTATGGCTGGTGTTAGATTAGAGGCGAAGGTTCATATTGTAACCGCCGCTGTCACTTCGGCGCAAAATATTGTCAAGTGTGTTAATAAGGCGGGGATAGATGTTCAAGATATCGTTCTAGAACAATTAGCATCTAGTGAGTCTGTTTTATCTTCCGACGAAAAAGAACTCGGCGTTGCTTTGGTGGATATCGGTGGCGGCACTTCAGATTTGGCACTGTTTTACCAGGGAGCGATTAAGCACACTTCGGTATTAGCTATCGCTGGAGCCCAGATTACGAACGATATTGCTATTGGGCTTCGCACGCCTAACAATGAGGCGGAAAAAATCAAGCATATGTATGGGTGTGCCTTGCCAGCAATGGTAAGAGCGGACGACGCGATCGAAATTGTTAATGTCGGCGGTCGAGCCCCTAAGGAGGTCTCAAGGCAGATTTTGAGCGAGATCATCGAGGCAAGGTGTAAGGAGATGTTTGAGATAATGAATAATGAAATCGAAATGTCTGGTTATCACGATCTGATTTCATCGGGAATTGTTTTAACTGGAGGCGTAGCAGCGATGGATGGCTTGGCGGAGCAGGCCGAAAGGGTTTTTCAGGTTCCAGTTCGTATTGGTTCGCCAAGAGGATTGGGAGGTCTGATCGATGTTGTGAGTAATCCAAGATATGCAACTAGCGCAGGATTGATTTTATATGGAATGAAAAGTTTGAAGACCGGGCATAAGCACGAATTAAAAGGGCGCAACTTATTTGAAAAAATATTGACCCGAATGAAAGATTGGGTCGAAGAGTTTTTTTAAATCAGGAGGGATTTATGAGTTTAATCGAATTCGATAATATTAATGAGTACACCGCTTGTATCAAGGTTGTTGGGGTAGGAGGAGGTGGTACAAACGCCGTGAACTCTATGATTAATTCGAACATCATGGGCGTAGATTTTATAGTCGCTAACACCGATGTGCAATCGCTAGACCTTTCGCCATGCGCTCAGAAAGTCCAGGTTGGAGCGGCTTTGACGAAAGGCTTGGGTGCCGGTTCCAATCCAGAGACCGGAAGAAAAGCGACAGAGGAAAATGAAGACATTCTGCGTGAAATGCTATCCGGAGCAGATATGGTATTCATAACCGCTGGGATGGGTGGTGGCACTGGGACCGGTGGATCTCCTGTTGTTGCTCGCATCGCAAAAGATATTGGTGCTTTGACACTGGGTGTGGTCACGCGACCCTTCGGTTTCGAGGGAAAGCGAAGACAGGCCCAGGCCGAAGAAGGCATTTTGGAATTGAAAGAAGAAGTGGATACTTTGATCGTTATTCCAAATCAAAAACTACTTAGTTTTATTGGAAAGCAAACCTCGTTTACGTCAGCATTTTCTCAAGTGGATGATGTTTTACGGCAGGCAATCAGAAGTATTTCCGATTTGATTGTAATCCCCGGTTTAATAAATCTTGATTTCGCTGACGTGCGTGCAATCATGTCTGATATGGGTAAAGCACTTATGGGATCCGGGTGCGCGGCGGGCGAGAATAGAGCAATCGATGCGGCCCAGAAGGCAATTTCTAGCCCTTTGCTAGACGACGCTACCGTGGAGGGTGCTCGCGGTTTGTTAATAAATATTACCGGGGGACCGGATTTGACTCTACATGAGGTCAGTGAAGCGGCGGAACTGGTTCAAACGAGTGCTGAGAATGAAGCAAATATTATCTTCGGTGCTGTAATAGACGATGATATGGTCGATGAAATGCGCGTGACTGTAATCGCAACAGGGTACGAAAATGAAAATGCATCATCTCAAAAGGCGGTGATTCACAAGTTAGCGGATCACAAAAAGGATTTGGAACCAACTAAGAGTGGCATTACTGCCGAACAAATTATAGAGGAAGAACCCGTTAATAATTTGAAGAGCCTGGTAAATTCCCTGAAAACGGATAGTTCTGGGAACAGCTCACCTTCAATAAGTGCAGATTTGGACATTCCAACGTTTCTAAGAAAGCACGCAGATTGAAATGAAACTGTATAGCGTTATTCCTAATATATTTGATAGAAAGGAGACGTTGTTTATAAAAGAATGTGTCGCCGATGCATTTTAGAACCCATTCAAGTTCCAGTTATAATCCATATAGTGAACATGCAGTTTTCTAGATGCGATTACTTTCTGAGTTTTATTATCAACAAAGCGGGGGAGGAAAACCCGAATCCCACCTTTTAAATCGAAGTCATCTTTGAACCATTTAAAAATAGAAGAGAGATACAGCTTATTTTTTTCAACGCGTAATCCTTTCATAGGATTGCCTAGAAATTTTATGAATTGATCATTTAATTGACTATCAAGATAACCTTCCTTAAATGATTCCCTTCTGAGGTCAGGGCAACTCACTGAAGCGCAAACGATAGCAGAGTGTATTCGTGGATCGCCAATCTTTCGCAAGATGTCGTGCTCAATTTCGTGAAGAGAACGTTGGGTTCCACCAATACTACCCGCTACCTTTTTCCAAATCGGACTTAATAAACTCCCTGCATCTTTGATACTTTCGATTGGATAATGATCCAATACGATTTTTATGGCTAGTATGTTGTATGTATTAATCCAGAAAGCTAATCGGGCGTTTTTGTTTTTTAAGCTAGAGAGGTCAACATTATCTAATCGGCGTACTAGCTTATTAAAGACAGGGTCTTTGGAAAGTTTATTATAGTCAACCGCATTAAGATGAATCCCAGAAATGATTTTTGGAGAAACGTATAATTTGAGTAGTCCGTCCCACCGAGAGAAATCAAAAGCAGTTATATTTTGGGGAAGAAAAAATATAACTGCAAAAGAAAAACTAATAATTTTGAAATGTAGTTTGTTAAACTTAATCTCCGGCCGAACCATGAAGTTATTCCTGCTATTATGAAGGTTTGGAAAATTTATAATAAAGGAAAAAGGATATATGAAAAGTTGAAAATCTTATTTATTCACAATTTAACTAAATTTTAGTTGCAGTAGGCAGTTTTTTCTTACAAAGTAATTGATTTTGATTTATATTTCTACATTTCATTTCTTGGCGAGTAAGTAAATGAGTGATTCAAAAGAAATTTTATATGTCTCGGATTTGGATGGGACCTTGCTCACTCCTCAAAGTTGCCTTCCAGATGAGGCGGCCGACCGGTTGAACCATCTGATCGATAAAGGACTTCAGTTTACAATTGCCACGGCAAGAAACTACGATTCGGTGTATCCGGTCTTGTGTAGGTTGAATCTGAATATTCCTGTGATTCTTTTTAACGGAGTATACCTCACGGACTTCAAAAGCGGAAAAAATATAGATCATATAGAGTCACTCTGTCCAGATGTTGTAAGAGAATTGATGGCAATTGCAAAACCTTATAAAATAGATCCATTTATATATATTTACGAGGATCGACATCAGGTATTTTATCGAAATACTGCCAATCAAGCCTCCAGAAACTATTTGGAATACGTCAATGGACTTGGCTCAGGAAACGTAATGGAATACGTTCCAAATTATGAATTTCTAAAAGTGGCAAGCGTTTCCGGGATATTGTTTATTGGCACGTTCCATATTTTAGAAGGTCTATACAAGGACTTAACCGAAAATTATAGGGATAAATTAAACATGTATTTTGCCGAAGACATTTCGCAACCGAAATTTTATTGGTTGCAAATTTTTCATCCAAAGGCTAACAAGGGTAGCATGTTGATAAAACTAGCGAAGCGGATGGAGCTTCAAATAGAAAAAACAGTGGCTTTTGGGGATTATTTAAATGATATCGAAATGTTCAACGTTGTGGGTCGATCGATAGCTATGGCAAATGCACTTCCGGAAGTAAGAGAGGCAGCAGACGAAATTATCGGATCCAATTCAGATTTAGCGGTAGTAGAATATCTTGAAAAGCAAATTTTAATGTGATGAAGGTTTATTGTATTTTTTTGGGTTCGAATTAAAATTCTATATAATTGAATGGATAAAAAACATTAATTCCGAGGCAACGTTTATGTCAGATAAAGAAACAGGCTCGACTGACGGTAAGCCTATAAAACCGTTAATCAAACCGAGGAAAAAATTTGTTGCGAAAAAGAAGACTTTCAAAACTGACAAACCTATGGAGTATCGGGTTCGTCACATCCGTTTGGCTTCGTTGGAGGCGGCACAACTCGTTCGACAAACTATCGTTGAATACCAAAAAGATTTAGCGAATAAGCCTATGGATGATCCAGACAAGATGTTCCATGATCAGGAAAAGGTGGAACGTTTTTTTGCAAAGCTTGCGAAGAAGTACAGTGCCTGTGTTACGCGTAATTTGGGTGGAGATCTAGACTGGGTTCATAATCATGATATTGAATCCGAAGTATCTATAGTAGACGAGTATATAAAAGCTCAAACCGAGGGATCCGTTTTGACGTCAGAATTACTGAATAATATAATGAAATGTGAGCGGGCTCAAATTCCGGAACCGATTAAATCTGCATTGGGGTTTCATGTTGTTTTGATATGTGAGGCGCGTTACCATACCTCGGGAGACGTTAGTGAGACTGGAGAAAGGAACTTAGTGGATGATATTCACGGGAACGCAGATCACAGCGGCCCGAAGAATTGGTCTAGTGATGTCGCTCCAAACTAAAATTTTAGGAAAAATAATCCGCGATGGCGGAAATGATCAGGGACTGTTGTTCTAGACTGATTTCATGCGCGATGGGAAGTGCCAAAGATTCAGCTGCAGCCTTTTCAGCTTCGGGAAAGTCTCCTCGCCGGTAGCCTAGATGAGCGAAGCATTCCTGTTCATGTAAAGCTACGGGATAGTAGATTTCCGTTGCGATGCCTCGCGTTTTTAAAAACTTCATTAGCTCTCCGCGCTGTTCATGAACCCTCACCACGAACTGATTGTAAACATGACGAGGGAAAATTTCTTTGGGTGTCTGCAATCGTTTGTCTAGGTTATTTTTTTTGATTAATTGTCGGTAATTTTTAGAGATCTGCCTTCGTTTTTCTGTCCATCCTTCCAAATACGTTAACTTGGCTGAGACCACAGCGGCTTGAAGTGCGTCCAAACGGAAATTGCCTCCAAGAATTTCGTGACGGTATTTTATTTTAGAACCGTGGACACGTAGAAGCCTTAACTTTTCTGCTGCTTCATCTGAAGAAGTCGTTATAATTCCACCGTCACCAAATCCGCCCAGGTTTTTCGTGGGAAAGAATGAGAAACATCCATAACGCCCAAAAGATCCCGCTCGTTTAAATTTATATTCAGAACCGATCGCTTGGGCTGCATCTTCGATGACAGTCAAATTAAACTTTTCCGCAATTTTCAAGATTGGATCCATGTCAGAGCATTGCCCGTAAAGATGAACAGGAATTATCGCCTTGGTTTGACTGGTAATTTTCTCTTCGATAGCCTCTGGGGAAATGTTGAAACTTTGAGGATCGATATCCACGAAAACCGGTTTTGCGCCAAGTCTGCTTATGGAGCCAACAGTGGCAAAAAAAGTAAATGGCGTGGTGATCACTTCGTCATTACGACTGATATCTTCCGCCATAAGAGCAATTAATAGAGCGTCTGTTCCGGAGGAAACGCCGATGGCGTGACGGGTTTGACAGTATGAAGCGATTTTTTCCTCCAACTCCGATACCTTCGAACCGAGGACAAAAAGCCCGGGGCGGATGACATTGGCTATTGAATCTTCAAGATCGTCCCAAATCTCATGGTAGGAGGCGGGAGGGGAGACCAAGGAAATCGGTGTTGGATTTATTTTTTCTAAAAGGCTTTTAAGCCCTGAAGGGAGTGCCGCGGGTATAGATAACTTTTTGAATCGTTGAGGCTGAAGCGTTAAAACAGCCTGAAGATTAAACTCTGTTACTGCTTTTTGAATCAAAATCAGATCTGAATTATTTGAAGAGGCCATCGCTTCTTTTATTTCTAAACTCGTCAACGATAAAACTTTTAAAATACTGAGCCATTTTTTCCATTGGATCATTTCATTTGGATTTAAATTTTTCCGAACTTCCGACAATGTTGTCGACAAAACCCAAAGACGAATTGTGTTTTGTTCGGCAGCGTTGAAAAGGTTTATAGATGGTCCCGAACAGGCAGTAACGGCCTCTCCCAAAGCGTCACTATGAATAAGGAATTGAGCTTTCATGTGGTTATTGAGTGCAAAAATTAAAGGGGGTTAGTAACAGGATTCAGGCTTTAATAATTTTATCGGACTCGATATTTTTGCAGGCGTTTCGGGTGTCCACAATTATTTTGGAACTCTCTACAATTTTAAAAAAATCGTAAACCGAGTGGTCGGTCAGGATGACGGTCAAGTCATATTCGCCTATGTTTTCAAGTGACGTAGCTTTTTTTCCAATAAACTGAGCGAATTCTCGCCGAGGTCCGATTTCCGGAACATAGGGATCATTATAATCGACCCATGCGCCCGCGTTGCTTAACATGTCCATGATTTTATAACTAGGAGATTCACGGCTGTCGTCAATGTCCTTTTTATAGGCTATCCCAAGTATGAGGATGCGGCTACCTCTTATGCTTTTACCAGAATCGTTTAGTCCCATCAGAATTTTATTGAAAACGTACTCAGGCATCGAGACATTGATTTCCCCGGCGAGTTCAACGAAGCGTGTGGGTACCTCAAATTCGCGAGCTTTCCAGGTCAGATAAAACGGGTCAATTGGGATGCAGTGTCCTCCTAAGCCTGGGCCAGGATAAAAGGGCATGAAGCCAAAGGGTTTGGTTTTGGCCGCTTCAATGACTTCCCAAACATCGATTCCCATTTTATCTAAAATAATTTTCATTTCGTTGACTAAGGCGATATTCACAGAACGAAAGATATTTTCCATGAGTTTGGTCGCTTCCGCGGTTTGGGAATCACTTACGAGAACGGTTTTATTCACGATGCATTGGTATAATGCATCTGCGGTGGCGAGTTCTTCTTTTGAGTCGGCACCTACAACTTTTGGAATGTTAGATGTGGTGAACTCTTTGTTGTTAGGATCCTCTCGTTCCGGTGAATAGGCGACAAAAAAATCGCGACCGGCTTTGAAGTGGCTATTAGCTTCCAAGGCTGGAATCAAAATATCACGGGTGGTACCAGGATAGGTAGTAGATTCTAGAATAAACATTTGCCCAGGTTTTATGTGGGGTGATATTGCCCGTGCAGTATTAACGATGTATGTCATATCCGGGTCTCGATGATGTGTAAGTGGAGTTGGGACGCAAAGCAAAACGATATCTAGCCGGCTAATTGCCGAAAAATCCGTTGTCAATTCAATTTCTCCATTAGCTACCAATTTTGCTATGGCTTGGAATGGGATGTGTTTGATATAACTTTCACCTTTTTTGAGCCGTTCAATTTTTGTCGGGTCTATATCGAGTCCGGAGATAGGAAAACCTGCGTTTCCGAATTCGATTAAAAGGGGTAGTCCAACATAGCCAAGGCCAATGACTCCTACTCGGGCTTGACGGTTTTCTATTTTTTCAATCAATGAGTTCATGCAAAAAGAGATATTTGAAGATCGCTTAGAAAAATATATGGATTGTTGTTCTAAACCAAGGTCTGATTAAACGGAAAGATCTTTATAGTAAAGATTTAGGGCCCGTTAGTCGCTCGAAAGAACCTCTATCAAAGCAAGTATAAATTAGATAAACATCGGAATCTATCGGAAAATTTTAATTTTCATGATATAGATGTTAAGTCTTACCTTTTCTGAAGCTTAGGATTGAAGGCCTCTCGCAGACCTTCACCGCAAAGATTGAACGCTAAGACAACAAAAAGTATAGTCAATCCAGGGATGAACGTTAGCCATGGAGCGTCAAAAATAAATCGTTTGCCGTCGGACAGAATATTACCCCAGGTAGCATCGGGTGGCTGTACGCCGAAACCGAGAAAGCTAAGACTGGACTCGGTGAGAATTGCCGTGGCTACCCCGATGGTTGCGGAAACAAGGACAGGAGCTAGCGCATTGGGAGCTATGTGGATAAAAATAATGCGCATTTCCGGAATTCCCAATGCCCGAGCCGCATGGACAAAGTCTTGATCACGTAGGGCGAGGAATTCGGCGCGAACAAAGCGGGCGGTTCCCATCCAACTAGTAAAGCCAATAACAATCATAATGTTGTATATACTGGGTGGCAGAAGTGCAACGACGGTGAGTATCAAAAAAAAAGTTGGGAAACACAACATTATGTCAACGAACCGCATGATTATGGTGTCCGTTGTAAAAGGTCCAATTTTTTTGCGTCCGTAAAATCCCGCGATTCCGCCGAGAAAAAAGCCGACTGTGATTGAGATTCCCACTGCAACGAAACCGACCGTGAGTGATACGAAAGTTCCTTCTAGCATTCGGGCAAATACGTCACGCCCCAACTCGTCGGTTCCGAGAAGATAAACACCCATTAAAGGTGAGTCCTTTAACGGTGTGAGTTCGGGATTATAAGGTGTCATTGGAGGTAGAAATTTTTCCGCCAACCGTACGACGTGAGGATCAAATACTACTACGTTTCCCGTGAAATATTTTCCAAGAACGGCGATAGCAAATAGCACTACCAGTATCCAAAAACTAGCTAATGCCATTTTATCATATTTAAATAATTCCCAGTTTTTTCTTAACGGGCTGTCTGACGTATTCAATGACTTATCTTTTTGGCTTGATGTCATAATCAAATTTAATCCTAGGGTCAGCAGTCGCATATAGTAGGTCTGAGACAAGCGTTCCAACTAGAGTCAGTCCGGCGGCGACGAAATTCAATGTAAGGATCACTGGAAAGTCGCGGTTCAAAATTGCTTCATAACCTAGTCTTCCCAGTCCCGGCCAGGAAAAAATGGTTTCAAAAATAACTGAACCACCGATCATCCCGGGAATAATGAGTCCGAACATGGTAATAAAGGGGAGCAGGGCATTTCGTAGTCCATGCTTGTATACGACTTCACTCTCACTTAAGCCTTTTGCACGAGCCGTACGGATATAATCTTGCCCCATCACCTCTAGCATTTGCGAACGGACGTAACGGGATAGGACTGCAACCCCGGCGGCGGCGGTCATAATTGCTGGTATTGCGAGG
>TARA_B100000686_G_scaffold322459_1_pt1 | contig 12191 bp, 12 predicted proteins | sample TARA_B100000686 | Tara Oceans TARA_B100000686 (sample SAMEA2622733) | marine metagenome | biome: marine biome (ENVO:00000447); feature: marine epipelagic mixed layer (ENVO:xxxxxxxxx); material: "saline water (ENVO:00002010), including plankton (ENVO:xxxxxxxx)" | depth 150 m
CTATTGTCATATTTACTACGAGTATCTTGCTCAAATCTATCGTAACGAATCCCAGCAGTCATATGTACCATCGGATGCAATTCTATATGATCTTGTATATAGACCCCAACCCCACTAGTTGTGTAACGATGATTACTTTTTCCTTTTGAGGCAGGATAAAGCGCCCATGTCATTGTGCCATTATAAGTAGGATTAAATGCATCAACGACATTTGAGCTTGCAAATGTGCCTTGGTTCCTTACCTGATCTGTAATCTGCCTAAATACTTCTACACCAGTAATCATATTATGCTTGACCGGACCGGTATTGAAATTCAAAATCAAGTCTGTTTGATTAAAGAAATTCTCACGATCAGTTTCATCGTTGTAGGCACCAAGCTTTACTGTATTAGCGTCTGTTACAGAACCATTTGCATAGATATTTTGATAAAATTTATCAAAGATCGCATAATCAAGACGGTTACGAACCTTTATATTATCGGTAAATCTATGCTCAATATTCATACCAATCGATTTTTTATTGGTATCTGTTGGACTTAGTTTTGCACTACCGAAGAATTTATCCCTATTCATTTTAGGACCGCCTTTCCATGGCTTACCATCCTTTGATGGAATTCCTCGGTCTCCAACCCTATCATCTTTAAATAGTTCTGCCTGAATGACAATTTTAGTCTTGTTAGTAGGCTTAATAGTAACCGTTGGAGCTATACCATAACGCTGAATATCAACTCCATGACGATGACTTCCTGAATGTTCATATAACCCATTAAAACGAAAAGCCACTTTATCATTCAAAACATAACCTGTATCTAAGGTGAATCGCTTATGATCATAAGAACCACCTGAAAACTTAAGTTGATGCGTTGGATTCCAGTTTGCTTCCTTTCTAACACGATTCAATAGACCACCTGAACCAGCACGACCAAATATCAAAGCATTTGGCCCTTTTATAACTTCTAACTTTTCAATATTGTAAAAATCACGAAAATGCTGAACATCATCACGTACGCCATCAATATAGAAGTCACCAGTATTTCTCTGGCCGCGGAAAACTAGTGCATCACGATTTCCTTCACCAGATGACAAGCCGATACCTGGTACATATGCGACAGCATCTTGTATGCTAAGTGGCTGCCTATCCATAAGTTGCTTCTGTGATATAACCGTTATCTGTTGTGGGGTATCACGTAATAAAATACTCTGGCCTTTATTTAAAGCGCTACTTGTTAAATTTGGCTCAATATACCCATAATCAGCACCACCAGGCACAGTCACTTCTGGAAGCACTGTTGCACCTTCTACAGATCCAGATGCTGTTGCTACTGCAGCTTTTTGTATTACATAACTACTCGCAATTGGGTTTAACGACAGTTGCTTAACTGCTTGAAATCCACTGCCTTCTAAAATAAGATTAAGCCCTTTCTTTATAGAGTGCGAACCCTTAACTCCTGCTGTTGTAATTCCCTCTAGTTCAGAAGCATTATAATCAATAGTTACTCCTGTCTGTTTTTTATACTCTTCTAGTGCTGCACTCAATGGGCCGCCAGGAATATTGTATGTTTCATTTTTTAATGTTGTAACAAGATTCCCTACCCCATCTACAACCCGCTCTATTCCGGAAGATCGACCCACAGCATCTTCTATTGTCTCTGCCTTAGCTGCGTCAGCTAATGAAGCGGCAACAGCTTTACCAGGTTGCGCTATAGTTGCTAGCCCAAATATGACCAGTAAATATAATGAGATTTTTGAAAAATAATTTAGTTTACCTTTCACAGTCTTCCTCCTATAAAAAACAGCTAAATAAGCTAGCTTGCTCAAAAGGAGTTGAGCTGGCTTGCCTAGGCCACCAGATTAAAAGCTCTGATGGATATGGAACATCTATTCAAATTTGTAAATACCTTACAAATTTGATTTTTATAAAAAAGGCTGGCTTGCCCACAGGGAGTTGAGCTGGCTGGCCAAGGCCACAAGATTAGGAGATCTTGCGACTACGGAACAACAATTTTAAATAACTTATATTTGCAAATCTATATCTAAAATATAATAAGAATGATTCTTATTATACTTAATTTCATAACATTTGCAAGTTCTAATTAACCTCTATAGTTAATTTTTATCCCTACACTCCTGAAAAAAATAACATTTTATATATAAGATATTGATATTAAAAATAAATATAATTCGCTTGCTTTTTTTAAAAAATAACATATAATTGATAATGATAATGATTATCATTACGAATAAGTAAATATTAAATATTTAATTAATTTATTGCTGCTACCTAATTAGCGCCTTGCTCTAAAAATCTAGATTTGCAAGCCATTTCAGTTCTTAGGCCAGCCAGTTATTTAATTACTTATAAGGAATCAAAAAATGAATCAACTCCAAAAAAATCTTGTAGATTCTACTACTTCTATTCGGACCCAAGCCTACAAGAGGACTGAAAAATCTATTTTTTTAAGCTATTATCATAGGTCTATAATTATCAAATACCTATTGAAATATATTTTTAAAATAAAAGCTTTAAATTTATTAAGATTTAAATTTAATAATCAAAGGACAACCCATTCTTTAAGAGGTAACCGGGCACCACAGTTTAAACCCAAGATCTTATCTTGCTCTCCAACCTGCCCTTCAATCCTTAATAAAGCGCAAACCAATCGCCCAGATATCTCAAATAAATATGTTTTGTGTATAGGTGGCCGCGGAAAATTGTACCCGGAATATCGATGCCTGATTGAATCATTAGGAGGTAAGCTACTTATTTACCGTGGCAATCAGAAGGGCGATACAGATCGCTTACCTGATCTTCTAACTTGTGCAGATATGGTTATTTGCCCAATCGACTGTGTCAACCATGAAACCTATTTTGCTGTAAAACATTTTTGCAAAAAATCTGGAAAGCCATGCGCACTTCTAGATCATTGTGACTTAACAACCTTCGGCAAAGGTATAGAAACATTAGCCGGCGCAGCAGCATAAAACATAAGATAAAATTTTATGACATATTGGGCTAGTAGAAGCTAAATCTAAAAATAATTACATTTGACTCTGAAGCCAATTCTCAGTGCCAACCTTATGCATTACATCTAGCTGTGTTTCTAGCCAATCAATATGCTCCTCAGTATCTTCTAAGATTTTCTCAAACAATTCTCTTGAAACATAATCATTAGTATCTTCGCATGCAGTAATTGCAGCTGATAGATCATCACGCGAAGCTAATTCTACCTTTAGATCACATGCCACACATTCCTCTGCTTTTTCTCCCACCATCAATTTCCCAAGATCTTGAAGATTAGGCAGCCCCTCCAGAAATAAAATCCGCTCAATTAATAAATCAGCATGTTTCATTTCTGCTATAGACTCTTCGTATTCATGCTTACCAAGACTATTAAAGCCCCAATTCTTATACATACGCGCATGTAAAAAATATTGATTGACAGCTGTCAATTCATTTTGTAGCTGACCGTTTAATAATTGAATAACCTCTGAATTACCTTGCATATTTGCCTCCTCAGGCTAGAATCTCGTATATACGAGTGGGTTTGAATAAAGCTATCTAGAAACAGCCTCTCTCATCAATTCCTGTTCCAATACCTCTTGTGCATGAGTAGCACAGATACCACATTGCATACTAACTCCAAGGCACTCTTTTAGATCCCTCATCCGGCCAGCACCCTGGCAAACAGCTTCACGAATTGCGGTATCTGTCACACCTTTACAAATACAAATATACATGATTAACGTAACAAATCAATACTTATTTAGTTAATATTAATTTACCACTACGTGTACGACGTAAACGATACTCATTACCGCTATGCTGAATCAAAACTTCATTTCCATGCAAAAATAAAGACTCGCTATAAATAGATCTAATAGAACTATCTTTATTTAGTCCTTTCACAGGTTTGGTAACTATTGTTGGTTGATTCATTTCGGAGTTAGCTGTTGCAGTCATTTTCTATTCCTCTTGAAAATGTAAATGATAATTATTCTTATTATAAATACATTTTATAGCTAAATGCAAGCACTTTTAGCAGATTATCTTTAATAATAAAACTAACCAGTTTTATAGCAAAGAAATAATGAGAAAACCATACAACAAATAACGCTATACGAGAAAAATTACAATTTTATTCATAATTTAATAGTCCAATCATACCTACCTAAGAGTTAAATAAACTTAATGTTTACTGTATGCCTGCTATTTAATATAGCTATAAATTAAAAAAGTCTCATAATGTCCTCACAATTAAACTAAGTGGTTAGGGTATAATCTTACTATTCAAAATTATGTATTGCTGAGAATTTCCATGCCTATTTACGAATACCAGTGCAGATCTTGCGGTTCTAAGAAAGAACACCTTCAGAAATTAAGTGACGAACCTATCTCAATTTGCCCTTCATGTGACAGCAATGCATATATTAAGCTTATTTCTGCTCCAGGCTTTAAATTAAAGGGTAGTGGCTGGTATGCCACTGATTTTAAAAATAGCTCTATGCCAAAAATAGATCCAAAGAAAAACAATAAGCCTATACCTGAAGCTAAGCCTAAAAATAAACCTGATGTCTTGGCAAAAAACAACAAACCTTCTTCTACAAAATAAATATCTAGCATGGAAAATTTTTTAATATGAAACGATACTTTATTACTGGGCTTCTTATTTGGGTCCCTTTAGGCCTTACTGCTTGGGTTCTTAAATTCTTAATAGGAACCATGGATCAATCTTTACTCCTACTACCTGATAGGTTTCAACCTGAACAAATACTAGGCATGAAGGTCTATGGGGTTGGTACGATTCTTACTTTACTTGTTGTATTCGTTACAGGTCTAATGACTGCAAATATTATTGGTCAAAAACTCCTTTCATTCTGGGAAGGGGTATTGTGGCGTATCCCTGTTGTCAAATCAATTTACTGGAGTATTAAACAAGTAAGTGACACAATATTCTCAAGCCAAGGAGAAGCATTTCATAAAGCGTTACTTATACAATATCCAAGGAAGGGACTGTGGACCATTGCATTTATGACAGGGCAACCTGGTGGTGATGTTGCAAATCACTTAGACGGAAGATATATCAGTGTTTATGTTCCAACCACACCTAATCCCACATCAGGTTTTTTCCTAATGATGCCAAAAGACGATGTAATTGAGCTAGATATGAGTGTAGACGAGGCATTGAAATACATTATTTCCATGGGGGTTATCTCTCCTAATGGTAACAACAAAAACTTTACCAACAAAATAGACAGTGAAAAGAAATAATATGCGTACTAATTACTGTGGGCTCATTGATACCCAATATCTAAATAGAACCGTCACACTATGTGGCTGGGTGCATCGCCGCCGTGATCATGGGGGCGTAATTTTTATTGATATGCGCGATCGAGAAGGCCTAGTTCAGATTGTATGTGATCCAGATAATATCTCAGCATTTCAAATTGCAGAAAAAATTCGAAATGAATTTGTATTGAAAATTACTGGATTAGTTCGCCATCGCCCACAAGGAACTATTAATACAAACCTTACAAGTGGAGAAATTGAAGTCCTAACGAAATCAATTGAAATTCTCAATACATCACTAACTCCACCTTTCATGATGGATGATGAACATCTTAGTGAAACTGTACGCCTAGAACATCGATATCTTGATCTTAGACGACCACAGATGCAGAAAAACTTGCGACTACGCTACAAGGTCACAATGGAAATTCGTAAATTTCTCGACCAAAAAGGTTTTATTGACGTAGAAACACCAGTACTGACCAAATCCACTCCAGAGGGAGCAAGAGATTATCTTGTTTCATCACGCATTAATGCTGGCCAATTTTTTGCACTACCACAATCACCACAATTATTTAAGCAGCTACTTATGGTCTCAGGGTTTGATAGATACTATCAAATTACAAAGTGCTTTCGTGATGAAGATCTTCGTGCTGACCGTCAGCCAGAATTTACACAAATTGATATAGAAACATCTTTTCTCAAAGCATCTGAAATTATGACCCTGATGGAAGAAATGATCTGTAATTTATTTAATAGTAAATCACAAATACAAATACAAGCCCCGTTCCCCCGCATGCCATTCTCTGAAGCTATGTTGAAATATGGCTCTGATAAACCTGATTTACGAGTACCATTGATACTCACCGAACTTACTGATGCCATGACAGAAGTGGAATTTAAAGTATTTCGTGAGGCAGCCCAAAAATCTGGTGGGCGAGTAGCAGCATTATGCATTCCCCAAGGGAATAAATTATCTCGCAAAGAAATTGATGACTATACTAATTTTGTTGGAATTTATGGTGCAAAAGGGCTTGCTTACATTAAGATCAATTCTTTGAAAGAAGGACTTAAAGGACTACAATCACCAATATTAAAATTCTTATCAGAAAAAATAATAAAAACTATTCTTGAACGTACTTCTGCTAAAGATGGGGATCTAATATTTTTTGGGGCTGATAAATTAAAAATAGTTAATGAATCTTTAGGTGCATTACGCGTAAAAATTGGCCAGGACTTAGGGCTTATTGAACATGGATGGAAGCCACTATGGGTAGTAGATTTTCCAATGTTTGATCGAGATGAGGGTGAAAATAAATGGCAAGCTCTTCATCATCCATTTACATCTCCTGCTGATGGCCATGAAGATTTATTGGAAACAGAACCTAGCAAAGCTTTATCAAAAGCATTTGATATGATACTAAATGGCTCTGAAATTGGAGGGGGATCAATTCGTATCCATCGCCGAGACATCCAATTAAAAGTATTCAAAGCTTTAAATATAAAAACACATGAAGCCCAAGAAAAATTTGGCTTTTTATTAGAAGCTTTACAGTATGGAGCCCCACCTCATGGAGGTATTGCTTTTGGACTTGATCGTATCATTACCTTAATGGCAGATGAAGAATCAATACGTGATGTTATTGCTTTTCCCAAAACACAGCGTGCTCAATGCTTATTAACTCAGGCGCCAAGTTCGGTAGATGAAAAACAACTTAAAGAACTACATATAAGAATAAAGTGAGCTCAGAAAAAAAACTAAAAGCTCTAAATTAATTTAAAAAATGGTGGTCGACTACTCAAACTAATACTTCTATCTAATACTATGGAGAAATATAAAGCTCCTATTTCTGTTTTAGTAGTGATTTACACTTCTAATCTACAGTTTCTGTTACTAGAAAGAGCCGATCATCCTGGTTATTGGCAATCAGTAACTGGCAGCAAACATCAGGATGAAACATTACCGCAAGCAGCAGTGCGTGAGACTGCTGAAGAAACAGGGCTAAACGCTGACAATTTTTTATTAACTGACCTAAGACTCCAAAATACTTATGAGATTTTTCAAGAATGGAGGTGGCGTTATGCTCCGAATGTAACTCATAATACTGAACATATTTTTAGCTTATTACTGCCAAAACCTGTTCCAGTTGTGGTTTCGCCAAGAGAGCATCTGCGATATGCTTGGCTTCCTAAAGAAGAAGCTATTAAAAAAGTTTTCTCATATAGCAATGCAAAGGCAATACGTAATTTATTATCCTCACTTAAAGTACATAATAAAATTATTTAATTTATAAGGCTACAGCAACTAACTCCTAATAATTTAGTCTTATTAGTATAGTATATCTTTCTTATTCAGTAATGGAGTAACCATGCAAACAAAACTAATTGATTTTAATCAATTTGATACGCTACTAGATGACGCTTGTGAAAGACGCATTATTGAGGCAAAGAATGTACTAGGAAAAGAGGCAATAATACTCTCTCATCATTATCAAAGAGCAGATGTTTATAAACATGCGGACCTTACCGGTGACTCACTTGGGCTTTCCCGCCTTGCAAGCCAGGTTGATGCAAAATACCTAGTATTCTGTGGCGTACATTTTATGGCTGAAGTAGCTGATATTCTGTCCAAATCAAATCAAATATCTATTCTTCCTGACCTATCAGCAGGGTGCTCAATGGCGGATATGGCAGACCAATCTAAGGTAGAAAGAGTCTGGCATGAAATATCAGAAATATTGGATCCAGATAAAGTTATTACACCAGTAACATATATTAATTCAGCGGCAAATCTAAAATCGTTCTGTGGGAAGCATGAGGGTACCGTCTGCACCTCTAGTAATTCCCTTGATATTCTAAAATGGTCTTTATCACGTAGAGAAAAGGTACTTTTCTTCCCAGACCAACATTTAGGTCGTTGGAGTGGATATAAACTAGGGATTTCAGAAAATGAGATGCAGGTCTGGGATTTTGATGAACCCATGGGGGGTCTTACCAAAGAACAAATTAAGAAAGCTAAAATATTATTATGGAAAGGACACTGCTCGGTTCACCAGATGTTCCAATCACAGCATATTATACGATTTAGAAATAAATATCCTGATGGGATAGTTATTTCACATCCAGAATGCAGTTTTGAGGTTTGTGTAAATTCTGATTATGTCGGATCTACTGATTTCATCATTAAAACAATAAAAAAGGCAAAAAGTGGTACTCGTTGGCTAGTAGGGACCGAGCTAAATCTTGTGAGCCGTATTGCAGAAGAATTTAAACCTGAAAAGAAAATCATACAGTTCATGTCCCCAACTATATGTATGTGCTCGACTATGGCCCGAATTGACCCACAGCATCTTGCATGGTCATTAGAGAACCTAGTGAATGGAAAAATAGTAAACCAAATTAAAGTACCAGAAGATGATGCAAAATTCGCAAATCTTGCACTACAAAGGATGTTAGAAATTTCATGATACGGTAGCTAGTACAGAAACTATTAAGCATAGATTCCATCTATAAATACTATAAATAAAAAGCATTAAAATAATCTACTTTATAGTACGTATCATATAAGGCATGATAGTCTATAGTCAGAAAAATAATGCTCCTAAATTTAAAAGAGCTTAGAACTATCCGAAATAAGTAATTAGTATTCTTAAAATTCAAGACAACAGAAAATTTTTTATAATATATTACTATTATTCTGATGCAAGAATCATCTAGTCTAATTTCTTCTGCTGCTAAAAAATTAAAAGAAGGTAAAATAGTAGCTTTTCCAACAGAAACAGTATATGGACTAGGAGCAGATATTTCAATTCCATCTGCAGTAGACCGTATATTTGAAATTAAAGAAAGACCTATAAATCATCCATTAATCATTCATTTCTCTAAAATATCTCAGTTAAATTATTGGGCGCAGGAGATACCAAAAGCAGCTTATCTCCTTGCTAAAAAATTCTGGCCTGGTCCCCTAACGCTAATTTTGCCACGTACTAATCATGTCTCTTTAAATGTGACGGGTGGCCAAAACATGGTTGGACTAAGAATACCTGACCACCCAACTGCGCTTACTCTATTAGATGCAATGGGACCTAATAAGGCGCTGGCTGCGCCATCAGCTAATCGCTTTGGAAGAATCAGCCCTACAACTGCAGCTCATGTTTTTGATGAATTAGGACATAAAGTAGATATGATTCTAGATGGTGGCTCGTGCAAAATAGGTCTTGAAAGCACAATTGTAGGCTTTAAAAATAACTCTGTAATTGTTCTACGACCAGGTGGGGTTTCGTTAACAAAATTAGCTGAAGTACTAGATGAAGAAGTCATATTTCTAGAAAAAAAACAATCTGATATTCGTGTATCAGGCTCTCTAGACTCCCATTATGCTCCATTAACACCACTTGAGGTCTGGCCAATTAAATCATTATGGGATCGTTGCTGTGAAATAGAAAAACTAGGTTTAAGCCCAATATTACTGGGATGGTCACCGGAATTTATTACTAAAAAAACCAATAAAAAATACATTTGTTTCCCAATGCCCAATACGCCAACTGATTATGGCAGACAGCTCTATGCAACTTTACGCCAATTTGATAATGGGCAATATGATTACCTATTATTAGAAGCACCACCTGATACCCCAGATTGGATAGCAGTATCAGATCGCTTACAACGAGCAAGTTTTACAGTATCCACATCATAGGCCGTGAAATTTATCAATAAATCATACTAAATTAATATTTGAATATTGGTTATGAAAAATAATAAAATTTCTGCAGTATTGTTTGACGTTGATGGAACAATAGCTGAGACCGAACATAATGGTCATCGCCTTGCCTTTAATGCCGCATTTAAAGATTTTAGCCTGAGCTGGGATTGGAATACCAAATTATATAGTGAATTACTTGATATTACAGGAGGAAAAGAGCGCATCCGCTACTATATTGAAAAATATGCGCCTGACAAACTGAAAACCAGTGAATTAGACGCGTGGATTACTCATGTACACATTACCAAAACAAAATATTTTTTATCGTTACTCAATCGTGGTTTAATTCCACCCCGCCCAGGCATTATCCGTCTAATTAAAGAACTACGCTCTGCCAAAATAGATATTGCAATAGCATCTACTACCACACTAAAGAATGTGACTACACTTTTACAATCCACCTTAGGCAAAAATTGCCTTTCTTGGTTTAATGTCATTGCAGCAGGCGACGTCGTTCCCCAAAAAAAACCAGCTCCAGATATTTATATTTGGGCTCTTAAGCACCTAGGATTACAAGCACAACAATGTATAGCTATAGAAGACTCTGAGTGTGGATTAAGAGCGGCACTTGCCGCAGGGCTTACAACAATTGTTACAGTAAATAACTACACTGAAAAGCAGGATTTTACCGGAGCATCTTTAGTATTATCTGATTTAGGTGAACCATCCGAACCATTTACCATTATATCAGGGACGTCTCATAACAATAAATTAGTAAATATAGAAATGTTAAATAAGATTGCCTTCCATAACGATAAATTAACTTAGAGAACAAATCTCAACAATCTAAATAAATTAAAAAACCATTAATACCTATGATCTATTACCGTGCTCTTCAAGATGACATTTAATTTCTATTGCTTTTGATAATGCCATATCAGTCGTTTTACCTAATACAGTAAAGTGTCCCATTTTACGATCAGGACGTGCTTCTAATTTGCCATATAAATGTAATTTAGTAGAGGGCTGCTCTAAGACATGACTCCAATCAGGCTCACCTTTCTGCCACAAATCACCTAAAATATTAACCATTACAGCAGCACTATGCATTTCTGTATTACCGAGCGGTAAACCACACATTACTCTGACCTGTTGCTCAAACTGTGATGTAAAACAGGCATCAATAGAATAATGCCCACTGTTATGGGGGCGTGGTGCGATTTCATTAATCAGCAACTGACCATCTTCCAGTACAAAAAACTCTACACATAATACGCCTTGATAATTTAGTCTCTCAGCTACTTTAGCTGCTATGTCTTTAGCCTGTTGGGCTAATTGAGCAGAAATTCTCGCTGGAATTATACTAATATTTAGTATGCCGTTAACATGCTGATTCTCAGAAACAGGAAAACTAATTAGTCCTCCATCACTACTACGTGCAACAATGACAGAAATCTCGCAACTTAGTGGCATTAACCTCTCCAATACACAAATTTCTCTATTTAAATCATCTATTGCCGCTTTTAATTCTTCCTCACTGTTTACACGTCTCTGTCCTTTACCATCATATCCAAACTGACAAATTTTCAGAATGCCAGGAAGAAGATTTGTATGATTAATTTTTACTCTTTCTTCAGTATTATCAATAATTGCAAATGGCACCACTGAAAAATTATTTTCTACAAGAAATTTTTTCTCAGAAATTCTATTCTGTGCAATAGATACGCTATGTGCATCAGGACTTACTACACATACTTTTGCTAGTTCATTGAGCGATTCAGCAGGGATATTTTCAAATTCTGTAGTAATGGCCGCACAATGAGTACTCAATTCTAATAATGCATGATTATCTGCATAATCGGCACAAATAAAATTATCTGCTACTAGTCCTGCAGGACTTTCTGACGCTGGATCTAATACAGTTACTTTATATCCTAAACTTTGTGCTGCCTTTGTAAACATGCGACCAAGCTGGCCACCACCTAGCAAACCCAACATTTCCCCAGGCGTAACAAGCATTATTTTGGCAACTTCATGGCTAATATTTTTTCCGCTTGCTCTTGCCGGAAAGAAATCAATCGTTCACCTAATTCACTATTATTAATTGCCAGCAAAGATACAGCAAATAAACCAGCATTAGCTGCACCCGCATCACCAATTGCAAAAGAAGCAACTGGTACTCCTTTAGGCATCTGTACAATAG
>TARA_B100000686_G_scaffold23003_1_pt1 | contig 12190 bp, 9 predicted proteins | sample TARA_B100000686 | Tara Oceans TARA_B100000686 (sample SAMEA2622733) | marine metagenome | biome: marine biome (ENVO:00000447); feature: marine epipelagic mixed layer (ENVO:xxxxxxxxx); material: "saline water (ENVO:00002010), including plankton (ENVO:xxxxxxxx)" | depth 150 m
CAGCCTTCTAAGCTGGGGGTTACAGGTTCGATTCCTGTCGGGCACGCCATATAGTTCTTGAATTAATTTATTTTAGGCTCAAATGCATGGGTTATTTTTAGTTCTTTTGATGGTGGCTGTAGCTCAGCTGGTAGAGCCCCGGATTGTGATTCCGGTTGTCGTGGGTTCGAGCCCCATCAGCCACCCCATATAAACAATATTATCTATGATGATTCAACATAAAGCATGTATTAACTTTGATTAAGTAATTTTTTCAAAGCTATCTAAAATTTAAAATTATTATAGTTTAGTTTAATTTATCATTTCTCCAAAATTTAGTTCCTTTTACAGTAGCTTGAAGTGCTAGTCCTGCTTCTGTTAATTGATAGATTGTTATGCCGTCAATTACAATCTCAACTCCTATCGCTGCACCTTTGTCAATAGTTTTAGCGGCAGCATCAGCTTGTGCTCCAAATTCCCAGCCACTATTAATAAATTTATCCATAGTTGCTTGGTCATGAAAAATAAATATAGAACGAAAATCTTTAACACCTAGTCCGAATCCAAAGCCAACTTCGCCCATTCTCATATATACTGGTTTTTCATTTTTTGGCTGTACAAGCCCATACCCACCACCAAAGCTTGCAAGAATTAGATTAATATTTGCGTTACTGAATACGGCATAACCAGGTGCTTCTTCAATTCTATTTTTGGCTTTGGGTTGGGCCTTATAGAGATCAGAAAGAGCTTTATCTCTCATAGCAAGATATTCTTTACGGTCTTCTTCAGGACTGCCGGCTATTGCTGTAGTAGAAAGAATGCTAAAGATGATGGAGGTCACTAAGCAATATAATCCAAATTTTGCTCGCGTCATATTAATTCTCCTTTATTTAATAACTTAGAATTATATTTATAATAGTATATTTTAGTAAATATTTGAGCTTAATTTTATAGATACAGTATTAAATTAGGATCATTCATTATTCTGCATTCAGTGTGGAATAAATAATTATTTAATTCCCAATTCAATACCAGCATGTAGTACTACGGTTGATAGGGTGGTGCGAGCAGAGCGTACTTCTTTTGCTAGGCGTAGTAATGTATTTAGGGTTATAGACTGTTTTAGTAGTAAAGCTATTATTTTTATTATTTTAGCGCTGCCATCAGGATTTATTGAGCTTAATAGAGCCAATGGAGGTGAAAACTCTATAGGGTCTGAAATCGCACGTATTGCAAGGAAAGGAATATCTGAATTTTTAGCTACCTCAGCTACTGCTCCACTTTCTAGATCTACTGCACAAGCTCCTGTGATTTTTTCAAATTCTTGTTTTTCAGTCATTGAGGTAAGAATCTTTTTACTTGTTGCTAGTGTACCACCAATGACTCGTATGTGAGAAGGCAAATTTTTCTGTATCCGATTTCTCCAGGCTAGGGAAACAGGTAATGGGCATTCATTATAAATTGATTCGGGAAGTACTAGGTCACCTGCACGTAATTTAGGGCTTATTGCTCCTGCAACTCCAAAGCTGATTAAAGAATTCGCACCTCTTGCCTGAAGTTCCTCTGCTGCTTTTCGTGCAGAATCTTCTCCTATACCACATAAACATATAGATGTATTATCCCCTATATTTATTATTTCACCGAGAGGTAAGTAGCGATTAGTGATGCAACGACCCTCAATTCGCATAGCCGTAACAATGCCTATATTATTCAAATATTATCCTGCTGGGTAATTTTTTGGTATCTTGCTAGCGCCCATAATGGAAAATATTTGGTGTAGCCATGATATTTTAAATAGAAGACCCTTGGAAATCCTGGTGCAGTGAACCAGGGATCATTCCATAATCCAGAGCTATCTTGTTGGTTTAAAAGGTATTTTATTCCTCTATTTACTTCTTCACTATGAGCTTCACCTGCTGCCATTAGGCCAAGTAAAGCCCATGCGGTTTGAAAAGAAGTGCTTATTCTAAACCTCCCTGCTAATTTTGGTGCAAAATAGGTATCATTGTTTTCACCCCATCCACCATCCTCTCTTTGAACTGATTTTAACCATCCTACAGCGCGAATGATAGATGTATGAGAAGTATCTATTTTTGCTAGTCTCAAGGCTTCTAGTACTGACCAAGTTCCATAAATATAATTACTTCCCCATCGACCAAACCAAGCACCATTTTTTTCTTGTTCATTAAATAAATAGTCTAATCCTTTTTTTATTGAAATTTGTTGTTCAGATTTTCCGTATAAAGCTAGAAAGCCAGTACAACGGGCACTTACATCACTAGTGGGAGGGTCAAGTAATGCACCATGATCAGCAAATGGGATTTCGTTAAGATAATAATAAGTATTGTCGACATCAAAGGCACCAAAACCACCATTTTTTGATTGCATGCCGCTAAGCCAGAATGCAGCTCTTGATAAATTTTTATTATAAATATTAGAGTCTGCCTGATACATTGCCCAAGCTATTGCAGCTGTATCATCAAGATCAGGGTAATGTGGATTTGCGTATTGAAAAGCCCAGCCACCACCAGCTAGCTTTATATTTTCTTCTCTCCAGTCGGCAGGCGCATCCAGTATTTGTAGAGGAGCTAGCCAGTTAAGAGCTTTACGGACATATTTTTGATCGGCACCACTATCTTCTTGTAATGCTAGGCTAGCTAGAGCAGTATCCCACACAGGAGATGTGCATGGTTGGCACCAGGCCTGCTCATCATCAATGATTAATAATCCTAATAAAGCTTTGCGACATTGGTCCCTATATGGATGCTCATAAGGGTAGCCTAGTAATGAAAGCGCTTCATTGGCATTAACCATAGCGGGGAAAATTGCTCCTAGGCCACATTCACCATTTAGTCGTTCTATTATCCATCGCTCTGCTCGCCGGAGAGCAACACGCCGTAGGATATTTGGAATAAATGGTTCAAATACTGAGGCAGTACGCTCAATAAATAAGAATAAGCGGTTGAGAGGAGTTCTTACTGGGAAATAATCACGTTCTTTTTTTGGGTCTATAGTAAAGAGTTCTCGAATATTAATCTTATGCGGATTAGCAGCTTTTGCTCTTAGGCTACATAAGATTGTCAGTGGTACCGTTACTGTACGTGACCAATAGGCTATTTTACTTAGATGAAATGGAAACCATTTTGGTAATAAAATAATCTCAACTGGCATAAATGGTACACCTCGCCAGGGGAGTTGCTCGTACATTGCAAGTAATATTCTGGTAAAAACATTTGTTTTTGATGCACCACCATTTGACAGAATAGCTGTACGAGCAGCTACCATATGTGGAGCATCTTGTGAATCACCAGCTAGCTTCAATGCATAATAAGCCTTTACAGTACAACTTATATCAAAATGTCCACCATAGTATAGAGGCCAGCCCCCATGTTCCTTGTCCTGCTTGGTTCGGATGAAGCGGGCAATTTTTATTTCAAGGTCCGTGTCTATATCATCCATAAAATGCATCATCAGTATATATTCGGCGGGAATAGTACAATCTGCTTCAAGTGGGAAGCACCAATGTCCATCTTTTTTTTGTAAGGCTAATAATGCTTTGCGTGCGGATGCCAAGGCTTTTACTAGTTTTCTAGTATCAGATTTAGAACTAATATCCTCCTGGCTCAGATTAGTAAGAGCGTTATCTGTTTCTGTCATTAGATTCCCTTCCGGTATGTCAGGCTGAGTTAGTTTATTCTATATAATAAGCTGGTAAGATTCTTATTATTTATATCAAAATTATATTGCTAGAGTTGATTTCTTTTTTATACAAAGAAAATTTATCAAGTTTATTGCAGATAAAAATACTATGAAGATTTATCGGAGCAGGGATCATTGAGGTACTTAGTATCCGCTGTATCGTAAAGCTCTTCATCAAGATCTTCTTCAGGAAAGAGATTGTCATAATCAGTTGGTGGTTTACCATCAAATACAAGGTTTTCTCGATGTTGCCAGTATGCCTCACGAGTAAATACATAACGATCTAGCGCGGCCTGATCACGAATACGCATTTTCTCTGAATACTGTGCACGCTTATCAATTGCTCCTAGAAGACCTAAGGGGATAGTTACTGGAGCTCCAGCAACAAATCCTGCATAAAATAACATATTTGATGCTATGGTGACAGGGAGACCAATTACATCACGATTACTACTAGGGCCTAGAATAGGTAAATACACATAAGATTTATTATCCACACCCCAAACCCCTAATGTCTGTCCAAAATCTTCATCATGTTTTTTTAATCCGATTGAGGATGCTGGATCAAATATTCCACCTAATCCTATTGTAGTATTTACAACAAAACGCAAACTATCACCTAGTCCTTGTTTAACTTTTCCTTGTAATAAGCCATTTAAAGCTACATTTGGGTATGCAAGGTTTGCATAAAAATTTCCAACTGATTCTCGTACTGATTCAGGGACACTATCTACATATGAGTCGGCAACTGGTTCGAATACAGATTCGTCTAGAGACTCAGTAACGTTATAAAATTTGCGATTAAATTTCTCATAAGGATCTCCCTCTATACAGGGATCGCTATAAGGAATTGATTTCGTAATTTTATTTGAGGATGCTTTGCTATTATTTTTATTGGATGTTGTTGAGCATCCAGCAAATACCGTGGTAAATAGTATTAGTAAAATAGTAGTTAGACGGCTTAGTTTCATACCGCATATCCTGTTTTTTAAAAGTTACGCTATAGTAATTCGTTTTTAGTGGCTCTGTACAGTAGAAATGGTTATCTTTTTTCTATGATATTTAGTTTTAATTACTTAATCATAAAGCACATTACTATTTTAAGAAACCACTTTTTTAGATGAAGTATTTAACAAAATCGGTAAAATAAAGAGTGTGCAAATAAGAGTACAAGCTAATCCTACAGTTAATAATATTCCCATACTAGCAGTTCCTAAATGAGAAGAAAACATTAAACTAGCAAATGTGACCAGAGAAGTTAGAGCACTGTAGAAAACAGCTCGAGCAGTACTGGTATGGATCAGAGTTCCACCAGCTAATTTTTCATTACGATTTCGGTGCACCATATGTAGGCTACTATCTAGTCCAATACCAAGTAAAAGTGGAAGAGCAATAATATTAGCGAAATTGAATGGTACATTTAACAATATGGTGAAAATACCAATAAATATACTTGATAGGAAGAGTGGAATAAGCACTAATATAGTATACTTTATACTTCGTAATAAAATTAATAGCGCTATAACAATACCAGCTAGAGCTAATGAGAATGCTTGTATGAAAGCTTGCACAACAGCCTCTCCAGCTTCTAAATTTATCATGGGAGCACCGGTAGCCTGTGGTGCAATCTTTTGTATAGCTCGAACAAAGCGCCTTAATGCATCGTTATCATTTATATCTTCTGAAGGGTATACAGCAATTTTGTATTCTCCTGCTTGACTAAGCCAGCGATTTATCAAAGGCATTGGGAGATCATTTTTATTGAATGTCGTAGAGGTCTCAATAGCAGTCTGCATTCGGTGTAAAGAGGTAGGTAGAGTTATAAGCAAATCTTCCTCTACCAAGTGTAATAGTTTCTCTTTATTTATCTTCTCATTCTTTTTGAGATGATCAAATACTGCGGATAGTGAGCTCTTAAGCGTACGGGCAGGAATTATTAGAGCATGCTCAGGTCTTTCGGCAATAAATTTATCAAGGGTATTACTAAGTTTAGTTAATTCCTTTTGTTGCTTTAGCATCACTTCCTGATTGCTTACTTGTGATGGATAGGACATGGTTAATGGTCCTGTGGTAAGCGCCATTTCTTCAATGAATGGTAATTTAATTTCCTGATCCTCTGGAACAAAATCAAGGATTGTTACCACTCTTTTTACTTCTGGTAATTTTGCTAGATCTCTTACTAGAATATCAGTATCTTTACGATTCTTAGCTAATACAGCTACATACCAAGGCGAGTTATCAACTTCTGAGAGTAATTCTTTAAAAGTACTTACAGCCTCTCCTTTTGGATCTAACATGTTCAATAAATTATAGTCAAATTTTAATTGAGGAAAAAGTATGACAGCAGATAATAGTCCAATAAAAATAGCTGTATAACTTAGTTTTTTCCATCTAAATGATATTTCAAGTATTTTGCTAAGAGAGCGATCAATATTAGATTCTAATTTAGATTGTTTTGGTGTATAGCGAAGTAAAGCAGGTCCAATAGTAAGAGTAACAAGCAGGCTAATCAGCATACCAGTACCTGAAATTACTCCTAATTCAGCTACTCCCTTAAAATCTGTAGGTATAAAAGCATAAAAAGCGATAGCATTTGTGAGGGCGCATACAGTTAGAGCTCCTCCTGCTACTCTCCCAGATTCAAAAATCGCATCTTTATTTGATAGACCTTTTTCTATTATTTCTTGGTATCTTAAGAGAAAATGGATTGCAAAATCTGCGCCAAGACCAATGTACAGTATTGCAAAAGCAATTGATATTATATTTAGGTGGCCTATTGCAGCAGTAGCAAATGCTGTAGTGAAAATTAAGCCGAGGATCAGGCAGATTATTACAGCTAATAATAATCTAATCGTACGCATTGCAAAAAACAATACTAATGCAACCATGATAAATGTAATTATTCCAGCATATTCCATGCCACGTAGAGAGCTGTTTAATTCTTCATCTGCCAATGCTATTGCGCCAGTAATGCGCATTTGGATAGGGCTGTCAGCTGTTAGGCCAATTTCATGTGCCGCAGCTTGTAATGCAGTGATTGCTTTTTCGGCTGGATATAGCTGGGTAAAATCCTGTTTTGGTTTTACCATTATAAATTCTTGATATCTTTCTTGTTGAGATTTTCCTCGGAATAGCTCTTGCCATGAAAGAACGCGTGGCGTCCCTGAAAGTCTGGCATTTAAAGTAGTACTCAAGCTATAAAACAATGGTCCCAGCTCCAGGTCACGTCCCTTACGTAACTCATCTGTTGCACCAGATAATACAGAGGAAAAAGTTTGTAGTGTAGGATCTTTTGCAATATGGGCGATCAGTGGCTGTGCTTTTGCCATATGATCTATAATTCTTTCTAATTCAGGAATATTTTCGTACAGCAAGCTATTATGTATAAAAAAAGAATCTATATTTGGAGCATAGATATCTTGGAAATTCTGTGTGTCATTTTTTAGGAGATCAGAAAGAAGGCCAGCAGTAGCATATGCTTGTTCCGGTGTAGGCGCATCCAATACTACTAACATGCTATCATTTTCTTGGGGGAACGTTTTATTGTAATGCTTTAAATTGACGCGAAATGGGAGGTGTTCTGCAAGCATATCGGCAGTGTCTGTATTCATACCAAGGTTTTTTGCTATATATACAGAGCAACTCATAGCAGCAAGTAATGCTACAAGAATTATCCATGGTGCGTAGATATGCGAGGTAGTAGCCCAACGCCCAAAAGTGCTATAGATATGTCTTTTTGAAGCTTCCACTATTGAGGGCTGTCCTTCAGGGGAGGTGATTAATTTTCTTCAGCTATTTTGATTTTCTTCTTGAGCATATCGATAAAAACATTAAATCCTTTTTGCTCAAGGACAGTACGGTATTCTACGCGCTTTAGTGCAAGATCGCTAACTCCATCAGCTAAAACATTGATAATTCTCCAACCTGTTTCGTCTTTACGTAGGAGATAATCAAGACTTACAGTATCGCCACTAGATCGGACTAATTGGCTGCGCACCAAAACATAATCTCTAGGCATTTTTTTTTGTTCAATATATTCAAAATGCTCATTATCATATTTCTTGAACCACCCTGCATAAGTGCTAATACTTAGCTTATGAAAATGATCGGAAAGAATTTTTTTTTGTTCTGGTTCTAGTTTGGCCCAGAGTCCTCCTAGAATTTTCTTTAAAATAAAATCAAGCTCATGGGAATTTTCGATTATAGGAGCTAATAGTTTAAAACGACCTTGAAACCCAAGTTTATTTCCCCCCTTCATTCCTTCTAATAAATGAATATGAAGATTACTGATAGTTTTTGCTGGGGCTGTATTAGTATCAAAATCTTGTGCTGAGACTATTGGTGTAAATAGGAAGCAAGCTGTTAGCACTAGCCAATATATTACTAGTTTTATATCTATCAAATTATTTAATTTTTGTATAGCCATATATCTAATAATTTTATTATAGCCCAATGCAAGGTAGTTTGCTGATTCCAATTAAGGTTTAATTGTCACAGGTATCTCCGAGAGAGTGTTTTTTTTCTTTTGCTCCTCAACTATCCATTTAGGGACTGGTTCAGCTACCATTGACCCTACAGTTTTTGGTCCCCTTATGGCCGTGAATAATCCTTTTAGAGGGTGTTGTAGCATATCTTCAACTGCCGTTGCTTCATAACCACAGTGTGCCATGCATTGTACGCATTTTGGATTGTTAGTATTCCCATACTTCTCCCAAGGAGTGTCATCCAGAAGCTCCTGAAAAGTAGATACATAACCCTCATCGGATAGTAAATAGCATGGCTTCTGCCAGCCAAATATATTACGGGTTGGATTGCCCCACGGGGTACAATCATAACTTTGATTACCTGCTAGAAAATCAAGATAGAGTGTTGAGTGGTTTAATTTCCAGTTCCGCTTCCTCTTCTTGCTAAGTTTAAAAATTCCCCGAAATAAATTCTTAGTATCTTTACCTTTAATAAACACATCTTGTTGGGGTGCACGCTCATAACTAAAACCGGGGGCAATAGTTGCTCCTTCTATGCCTAGTGTCATAGCGTAATCTAGAAACTCAGCAACGTCTTCTGGGGTTTCACCTTGAAATAGAGTGCAATTTACCGTGACTCTAAATCCTTTTTTTACAGCTAATTTTATAGCCTCAACCGCTCGATCAAAAACGCCTTCTTGACAAACAGAGTTATCATGTCTTTCTTTCATCCCATCTAGATGAACAGATATAGTTAAGTATGGAGATGGTTTGTAGTCATTAATTCTCTTTTTTAATAATAGTGCGTTTGTACATAGATAAATGTATTTTTTACGTGCGATAATACCCTTTACTATTTTTGGCATTTCTTTGTGGATTAATGGTTCTCCGCCTGGAATTGATACCATCGGCGCACCACATTCATCGACAGCTTGCATACACTCTTCATATGAAAGACGTTTATCTAGGGTTTCATTAGGATAATCTATTTTCCCACAGCCGCCACAAGCTAGATTACAACGAAAAAGTGGCTCTAGCATTAAAACCATTGGGTATTTTTTTACCCCGTTTATTTTTTGTTTTAACAGGTAACTGGCCACAGCTAGTTGTTGACGTAATGGAACACCCATAAGCAAATTTCTCCAAGATTAATTTAATAGGCCAAATAATAATCATTCATAGATAAAATTGCTACTTTTATTATTCTATTTTGCCGCATAATTAAATGTTTTCTGCTTGCGTAATAGTGCTGCAGGTAATTTAAAAGTAATATCTTCTGATACCCCTTCCAACTCTTTAATGCTAGTTACTCCAAGGCTTTGTAATCGATCAAGAACACCTTGTACCAATATCTCGGGAGTAGAAGCACCGGCAGATACACCTATTCTGGAACTATTGGTGAGCCAGTTTGGAGAAATTTCATTAGCATCTTGAATTAAATAGGCATTGACACCACTCATTTCACCGACTTCCCGTAGACGAGCAGAATTAGAACTATTTCTGGCACCCACTACTAAAATTACATCCACTTTTTCTGCAAGACTGCGTACAGCATTCTGGCGGTTTTGTGTTGCATAACATATATCAGATAATTCAGGGCCTTTTACATCTGGAAAACGATCTTTTAAGGCCTGCACAATGCAACGTGTATCATCTAAGCTAAGAGTTGTCTGAGTTACATAAGATACTCGCTTTGGATCAGAAACTTTAAGAGCCTGAACATCTTCTACAGAACCAACCACATGCACTGTTCCGCGTACTCTTCCGTATGTGCCTTCTACTTCAACGTGGCCTCGATGACCAATAATTACTACTTCATATCCACTTTTATTATAACGTTGAGCCTGTAAATGCACTTTGGTAACAAGTGGGCAAGTTGCATCAATAATTTCCAGATCTTGAGCTTTAGCAGCTTCCATAACTGCGTCAGATACGCCATGAGCACTGAGAACAGTTACTGTTTTGGGTGGGATGCTTTTCATATCTTCAGTAAAAATAACTCCACGTGCTTCTAGGTCTTGGATTACTTGTTGATTATGAACGATTTGATGCAGTACATAAATAGGAGCCCCATAAAGTACTAGTGCCTGTTCAACAATTTCTACAGCACGCACAACACCGGCACAGAAGCCTCTCGGATTAGCAAGTATGGTTTCTATGTTGTTCTCCTTATTGAATATTTTATTAAATTCCCTATATGACATTATTCTAGCACGTAAGTTGCATAAATTATATATGTAAGTTTGTTAACTATATAAATTATGAGGATTTTATTCTAATTTTAAATTTTCTTATATAAACTGATTGGCTACTATTAAATCATGCCAATCAGTTGTATAACTTAGACTTTTATTGTTTTGTTTCATTTTCCATGGCTGTGTTATACCCTCGGATGCAACTACTAATATTTTTCTCCCCATTTTTGTATTAATTTTATCTAGTATCATCATTAGATTATCGGATTTTTCTTGTTTCTCTTTTTTGTTAAACAGGCTAGGTTGGTATTTTTTTCTTGGTACTATTTTAGATAGTGAGATTCCTGCCTTTTGATATTTATATCCATTGCAATAAATTGTACGTAATCCGAATGATGCAAATTTTGTAAGCACTAGGGTGTTGTCTGTCTGATCTGGTAATGGGATAGTCGTACTGTTAGTGTAGCAAGATTCCTTTTTGTTGAATGGGCTGGTACTTATATGAATATGGATTGATCCTGTATATGAATTTTGCTGACGTAATTTCTCAGCAGCACGGCTAGCATAAAGAGTAATAGATTGTTCTAGATCTTTAAAATCAGTTATTGCTGTGCTAAAGGAGCGAGAACAGGTTATTTTCTTTTTAGGCGCAGTTGTTTCCTTGAGTTTAAAGCAAACTATATTATTAAGCTCAAAAATAATTTTTCTTAAATAGACAGAGGATTGTAAATTTATCGTTCTTAGATTAAGATTTTTTAAATCAAATGCAGTGTAAATACCAGTTTTTTGTAATTTTATTGAGAGTTGTTTGCCAATACCCCATACATCTTTCGTATTAATTCTATTTAGTAATTTATTTTGCTTCTGTATAGTCATAGCGTTGAAATTGCATACATTCTGAAATGATGAATTTTTTTTTGCAACGTGATTTGCAAGTTTCGCTAACGTTTTTGAGGATCCAATTCCTATGCAAACAGTTAATCCCGTTTGTTGTTGTATACAATTACATATTTTTTGTGCATAAATAGTCAAGTCATCTTTGCAGAATCCTGTGAAATCTAGAAAGCATTCATCAATAGAGTATATGTCTTGGTTTGGGCTAAATTTAGATAGGATGCTCATTACTCGATCAGACATATCGGAATATAGCGCATAATTAGAAGAGCAAGTAATAATATTATGCTTTTTTGCTAAAGTTTTAAGCTGAAACCAAGGCTCTCCCATTCTCACGCCAAGTGCTTTTGCTTCTTCGCTTCTGGCAACTATGCAGCCATCATTATTAGAAAGTACTACTACTGGTTTATTTTTTAATTTTGGATTAAATAATTGTTCACAGCTTACATAAAAATTATTGCAGTCAACTATAGCAATAGAGCAGTTCATTTAAATTTACGCATGGATCCAGTAACAACTCCCCAGATTTCAAAGGATTGTCCTTCTTTGATTTCAATATTAGAGTAATTTTTGTTAGCTGGGATAAGGGTTATGCCTTTCTTAGATTGCCCTAGAATTTTTACGGTAAATTCTCCATCTAACATCACAAGGACAATATCACCAGTTTGTTGGGATATTGAACGGTCAATAACTAGCACATCATTATCGAAGATACCTGCTTCTATCATTGAGTCTCCTTTGACACGCACGAAAAATGTTGCAGTATCATTTTTTACGAGATAATCACTTGGATTGAGTCGTTTTTCAACATGATCATCAGCTGGAGATGGAAAGCCAGCAGCTACTTTCGATATATAGAGTGGGAAAGTAGTATGATGCTTGGCCTGTATCAACTGGATTAGACTAGAGAGCTTGGTGTGTGTTTGTAACGGAGTCTCTTTTGTTAGAGCAGAGATAGCA
>TARA_B100000686_G_scaffold98843_1_pt1 | contig 12173 bp, 8 predicted proteins | sample TARA_B100000686 | Tara Oceans TARA_B100000686 (sample SAMEA2622733) | marine metagenome | biome: marine biome (ENVO:00000447); feature: marine epipelagic mixed layer (ENVO:xxxxxxxxx); material: "saline water (ENVO:00002010), including plankton (ENVO:xxxxxxxx)" | depth 150 m
GTTCGCACGCTTTCATGATAGAAATGGTTTTTCTGTCAACAATCATCGTCTCACTCTTTGTCTGCAATCGAAAAATTTCGAATTCAATAAGGGTAAAGGAAGACAAACGACCTCTACCCAACCACAAACTGCGTATCGGCACCGGGTGACTTGACCTGTAGACCTGAATTAGTTTGCGTCAAACAGTAGGTGGTTTTTTATCTCAAATGACTAAGGCGATAAATTTTAAGTGATTGAAAATAAAGGACATATTCTTATCGTCGAAGACGAAACTGCCCTTAGACAGATTACGGCTGAACGCCTTACCGACCATGGCTATCAGGTCACACAAGCTGAAACCGGAGAAACAGCATGTGAACTGTTGGCAGATTTTGCGTTCGATATTGTCATCACTGACCTCCGCCTCCCCGGAATGGACGGCATGGCTGTCATTGGAAAAGCACGTGGCCTTTACTCTGAGATAATCGCCGTGGTCGTGACTGGCTATGGCACGGTTCAAGATGCCGTTGCCGCAATTAAGCGTGGTGCTAGTGATTTCGTTACGAAACCATTTCAATTTGATCATCTTCTGCACATCCTCAGCTCAGCACTAGAACAGAGACGGCTTAAGTCTGAAAATGCGTACCTCCGGTCACAACTTCAAGAATTCTATGGGTTCCAAGAAATCATTGGTCAAAGTCCGGCCATGGTTAAGTTATTCAAGGTTCTTGAAACCGTATCGAGTACGACAAGCACTATTTTGCTCACTGGTGAAACAGGTACAGGGAAAGAACTGGTTGCCCGAGCGATCCATCACAATAGTCTTCGCTCTCAAAAAAAGTTTGTTCCTCTGAACTGTGGGGCTATTCCGGAGACATTGCTTGAAGATGAATTGTTCGGCCACGTCAAGGGCGCTTTCACTGGTGCGATAGCAGATCGATCTGGACGACTGGAGCAAGCGCACACAGGAACTTTGTTTTTGGACGAAATCGGGACCATGAGCACAAGCCTGCAGTCAAAGTTATTGCGTGTGCTGCAAGACCGAGAATTCGAACGTGTGGGTGACACGCAGTCGATTAAAGTAGATGTCAGGTTTGTCGCTGCAACAAACTCCGATCTGGAAGAAATGATTAAAGATGGTCGTTTCCGAGAAGATTTGTACTATCGGCTAAATGTAATACCAATCCACCTGCCACCATTACGCGACCGGCGTGAAGATATCCCTCTATTGGTTCAAAGGTTCCTTAATAAACTCGGACAAGAACAAGATCCTCAGCGTTCTGATATCCGAGTCTCTCAAGAAGCGATGCGGCAACTCATGGCTCTTGACTGGCCAGGAAATATTCGGCAGTTAGAAAATACCATTGAGCGCATTGTTGTTCTCACATCTGGGCAATCCCAGATCGGAATTAGTGACTTGCCTCTCGAACTTCAGCAAAAGAACGAGGGAACCATAAGTTCTATTGTTGAATTGCCCGCGAACGGAATCGACTCACAAAATTATTTACGAAATCTTGAAAGAGACCTCATCCGCCAAGCACTTGACCGAACAGAAGGCAACCCGACTAAAGCCGCCGAACTTCTAAATATCAAACGAACGACATTTATAGAGAAAACAAAACGTTTAAGTTTAGACTCCTAAAAAGAAGCTCATACAAATGCCCCTATTGAGTCAAAGGAACCTTTAAGCACCTTATCCGTTTCACTAAATTTCAACCACTCTTTTATCATCGTCGCATAAACACGCCTGAAATCTGTTGTTTTTATAAGGTTCCCATCATCCAGTACTGTCAAGCTCGGGTGTTCGCCATACAGACCACCTTTTACATGATCTCCAATAATGAACATCGGCGTTGCAGTGCCATGATCTGTACCAAGACTACCGTTCTCTTCGACTCGCCGTCCGAACTCGGTAAACACCATGAGTGCAACATCTTGAGAACGACCGATCCGTTTAAGATCTTCCGTGAATCCACGAATTGCATCTGCGGAATACGCCAACAAACGGGCGTGAGGATCGGCTTGATGTACATGCGTGTCAAACGAGTTTCCTTGGTATGCGACATAGTAGAGTCTCGTCGGCATATCAGCATGGATCAACGCAGAAATCTGTCTTAATTGTCTTGATAAACCACCAATTCCGTAATCAATTGGTGTCTGATACGCTGCCGCCGCTTGGCGAACAAAGTCTGAGCTTTCTGCCGCGTTTTGCGCTGTCGCGGACAAAAATTCAAGCGTCGAGTTTGCGCTTTCTCCAGTTGCGCCCATGGCCCCGATAGCATCTTTTTCACTGTCGGCCCCTTCACGGCGGAATGTTCTCGGATCATTAAAAACCAACGGTGAATGGTGCCGACTACGCACCGCTAATGACTGGCGGGTTCCTATATTGACGATCCGGTTGCCTTGTGCATCATGATCGTATGCACCATCGGCCAATCTGCCGACCCACCCAAGAGTTTCTCCTCCATTAGGAACCCCTGTGTGCCAATAACCCATGGAAGAAAAATGGGACAGGCTCGGGTTGTCGTATCCACAACCATGAACGACTGCCATATTCCCCTCTTTGTAGAGCCGTTCAAAACCAACAAGCGACGGATGAAATCCATATCCGTCTTCGATTTTCAAAACTTGTGATTCAGGAATTCCAAGATTTGGTCGAACCCGATAGTACTCGTCGTTACCATATGGAACCACTGTATTGAGTCCGTCATTGCCTCCAGATAACTCAACGACTACTAGGATCCGCTCCGGACTCGTTTCCATGCTGGTTCCGGTAAAGGCCTGAGCAGCCAGTGCCGCAGACGTACGGTCGACAAGCAAGGGTAGTGTCGCGCCGACTCCGATCCCATACAAACCTTTCTTTAGAAAGTCACGGCGCGAACATGAACACTTAAATCGAGACATCGGTTTCTCCCTCTACGCGAGTTGGTACTCCGGAGTACTAAGTATCAAATATAACAGTGCCCGAAGAGACGCTTCGGTTTGTGGTGTGGAAGATATTATCTGGTCAGTTCCCAATTCTTCCCGTAAAAATTCAACTAACACCACCCTATCAGATGCACTTGGCGTGACCCGAAGAAACCGTCGAATCAAGTGATCTACAACATCTTCAACGCGTGCCGCTCCCACATCTGTCAACAACATCACCATATCAAGTTCTGCAACCCGCCTAGGAATGGGATGAAGTTTCTCGAATGCCATTACATAACCCATATACCCGCCATAGCGGGTGTTGTAATCCTCATCTCGATCAGCCAGTTGACTTGACTCCGCATCTCCTTCCTGCGTTGCCGCAGTGATATTCATGCCCTGAGCAAGTCGTTCTTCAACTTGCCGGTAAATACCAGGAACAACTCGGTCCGGCGCCCAAAACCCATCGGTGTCTGGATAAAGAACACTGCGGAAAAGATTTCCACGCTGCAACAATGTCGCGGGCGTCACCCACGTCCGCCCACCAGCCCACCCTGCAACGTTAGGCGGGTTAAATAATGTTTGTCCAAGGTTTGCCGTCAATCGATTGAAGTCTGGAATTGTTGGAAGTTCAGCCAACCCAAGCTTCTTGTAGGTCGAGACAACCAAATGAACTGGCCCCTTGATCTGCGTCGCGTACGACTCCGAGCTGTAAAAATCTCGCGACAAGAAAATTCGTCTAAGAACCGGTTTGATTTGATAGCCGGAGTCGCGAAATATTGCTGCGAGATCTCTTTTTACAGCTTCACTAATTTTTTCCCTTACAAAAAATCGATAAAGCTTGTCGACAACAAACTCTGCAGCAGCTGGCTGTTGAAGGATAATTTCAATTATGTCTTCGCCATTAAAGGGCCCTGTTTGACCAAGAAATGTCTTGGCGTCAAAGTCATGCTGCGCCGAATCAAACTTGAATTCAAGAACATCATTAGTCCATCCAGTAAACGCCCGAGAACCTTCACGGATGTCTTGTTCCGTGTAATTGCCAACACCCAACGTAAATAACTCAAGCAGCTCTCGACCAAAATTTTCATTTGGATGGCCTTTGACGTTTTCCCCATTGTCGAGATAAACGAGCATTGCTGGATCTTTCAAAATCCCAAGGAGTAAATCCTTAAAATTTCCAGTTGCGTGAGTGCGTAGCATTTCGTTCTGCTGATAGACCATCCGCGCATCCCGCACCTTGTTGTTTCCAGTAGCGAAATGACCGTGCCAAAAAAGCGTCATCTTTTCTTCAAGAGGACGCTGTGAAACAAGCATTCTCTCGCCCCACCAAGTAGCCAGTCGCTGAGTTTCAACCGCATTTGATCGAAGACCGTAAAAAAACTTATTTACTACGGGCTGAAGTCTGCGCGATTCACCTGCAGGTAAAATCGACACGCCCATTGAAATACCAGTATCGCGAGCTCTTCGAACAGCTTCGGCACGACTCTTTGGGAAGGGATCCATGCCCGGGTCCCAGATGGGTGATGCATCATATGCCGGTGCAGTGTCCGGCGATTCACTGTAATTCACCAACCAGTTGATGGCCGCCTCCGGCGTCATCGCAGCAATTCGTTCTATTTCCTCTGGTGTCGCACCGAAACCACCTCGTTCAAGTAAGTGAGCTACTGCCTGATAATTCCAGTCCTCTACACTTATTGAGGAAAGATCATCAACCCACTCTTCAGAACCTACAGAGTTGAGCTGCTGGCCGGCTAATACGGGGGCCGACGGAAGCGAAAACCCAAGAACCACCGCCACTAATAAATTTAATGTGCATATTGAGCGTCGATCTTTGTAACCCAAGAGGTTAATGCGAGGCACAGAAGGTCTCCCTCAGTAAATTAGGTTGGCATCATACGCTACTGGATACCCGTGGCCAACCATGTCTTCGAAGCACTGATGGGATGTTCGTTAACGTGCTTAATTAGAGTGTTTTACGGAACCGTGTCGAGTTTGTAATCCAGCATGGCGTCCCCCTCAAAAATCCACCGACCCGCAAATTGTTGTTTCCTGAGCACGAGAGGCAGCCAGTAGCGATCATCTTCCCACATTTCTTCGTAGGGAATCGCATCAAGATCACACCAAAAAGGAACCGCTTCTTCTGTTTCTTCTGGATTTCCTATCAAATTGGAAGACCAAAAGACATGAACAAAAATTGAATATCCATCAACAAATTGAAAAGAGTGCTGCCCGATCTTCTCCGGTTGAACAGGGGTCACATGTAGTTCCTCTTGAACCTCACGAATGGCGCATGCTTTAAATGTTTCTCCGGACTCTAGGCGTCCCCCTGGACCATTTACCTTCCCAGCCCCAAGTCCCCGCTTCTTACGAATGAGTAAAACCCGATAATCTTTAATGATAAATACCAATGTCGCTGGATCTACAGCTCGCCAAGAAGTCCAATCGATGTCACGTACCCGTCGAACCACCATAATTACAATTCTATGCGACGACCAGGACAATCTTAGGATTTGTTGGGGAAAGCTCGTACTATGACCGGAACAGGCATGCACCACAGTGTTTCTGCTGACAACAAGCCTCGCGTTTGTGTTTTTGCGGGCTCAAGCATTGGAGCGAAACCAGCATACAGCGAACAAGCCGTCATCCTCGGAAAATCTCTTGCTGCGCAGGACATTCAATTGGTTTACGGGGGTGCGAATATTGGCCTGATGGGTGCTGTTGCCGATGCCGTCCTCGATAACGGTGGCCAGGTTACTGGCGTTTTCCCGCGAGGATTGTTACAAAAAGAGTCCGCACACGATCATCTGACCGAGCTTGTTTTGGTTAATTCAATGCACGAACGAAAAGCGACAATGTACAGCCTCGCTACTCACTTCATCGCCCTACCTGGTGGTCTTGGAACTTTTGAAGAACTTATGGAAGTTTTAACTTGGTCACAACTCGGCCTACATGCCAAACCCTGCGGGTTACTAAACGTCGATAACTACTTCAAAAATTTCTTGGCGACACTGCGACACGCAGTTACAGAAAATTTTCTTGAGCGCGAACAATCTCGACTTCTAATCGTGGAAGACACTGCCGTTTCACTTCTCAACCAGCTGCAAACCGTCAAGACATGACCACCCATCATTCACGTATTGGCCAAAATGGTTAACCCGGCTAGAAACGGACCAAGACTCTCTACAACTGTTGCACACCCGAACACCCATCAAAAAAGTGTCTCTTTATAATATCCGTCAATTCACTAACTGTCGCAGCTTGGTTAATCGCGATGCGAAGCTGAGAACCGCCATGATTCCCCTTTGTGTACCACGATCCGAGAGCACGTAATTTATTAACCACCCACCGCTCACGGCTGGAATGTGGGCGGCGTGCTAGACCCTTGTGGATGTTGGCTTTAACAGCAGAATGACGAAATCCGTGAGCTTCTTCGAGACCCTCATGCAGCAATAGGTCAATATAGTCGAGTAGAAATTGCCCTCGGTCTCTTGGCGTAACAACTCGGACCTGTCGTCCAGCCGCCATCTCCTGTGCTTGTTGAAATATCCACGGATTACGAAGCGCACCGCGACCGACCAGCACACCAGATACTCCACTATTTGCAACCCGCTCAACCACTTGACCTGGTGTAACACAATCACCACTCCCAAACACCGGAATAGAAACTGTACCTGCTACCTTGTCAATCAAAGACCAGTCAGACGCTCCTTTGTAAGACTGCTTTGCCGTCCGACCGTGGACTGCAACCGCCGCCGCACCCGCATCTTCCATCATTCGTGCCATCGACGGAGCATTGATAGTGTCGTCATCCCACCCTGCGCGCATCTTTACAGTCACTGGAATGGACACGGCCTCGCTCATTGCTCGTACGACAGTAGCAGCATGAGATGGATTTCTCATCAGGCTACAGCCCGCATTGTGTTTGGCGATTTTTGGGACCGGGCAACCCATATTGACGTCGACAATGTCTGCGCCCATTCCTTCGACTATTTGTGCAGCTGACGCCATTTTTGTCGGATCCCCACCGAAAATTTGTATTGATACTGGGCGCTCTGCTTCCGTGTACTCCGCATACTCAAGTGTTCGATCAATGCCGCGAACCAACCCTTCCGAACTAACCATCTCCGTCACCACGAGCCCACAGCCACCATTCACTTTCACGAGCCGACGAAAAGCTGTGTCGGTCATTCCAGCCATGGGCGCAAGTGCATACGCATGATCGAGCGAAACTGATCCAATCTTCATCAATAATCTCGTCTTAGTAAGGCTTTACATCCGCCGCATCAACCTCGACACTCACCGCCTGCCCGATCAGATTAACCGAAAGAACGAGACGTGCGTGAGACCCTTTGCGCACAAGTCGACCAATGACGCCCCGCAGTGGTCCATGCGTTACTTCCACCATCATTCCTTCACGAATAAGAGGACACGGATCATACTGAAAACTACTCTCTACAAGAGTGCGGATACTTTCCATTTCCGAATCTGGAATCGGAGTGATTTTGTCGTCAAACGACACGATCCTAACAACTCCTGGGCATTTCAGAACTCGTAGTCGGTCTGCAGCATAAAAACGCGCAAAACAATAACTCGGAAATAGGGGCCAGTCTATTTTCTTCTTCCGATCCTTCCAGCGACTCCACCGTGTGATCGTAGGAAGAAATGCTTCTAAGTGATGATGCTCCAGTTGTTGGCGTACAACCTGTTCGTGTCGCGAACGCGTCCAGACAGCGTACCAGTGCATGAGGCTACCCGGTGCGGTATTGCCGACCTGGCAATATTAGGAATTTAAAATAACTAACCGCCTATGGTGATGTCACCATCACGTTCAGGGTCATAGGACAGATAAACTTCCTCGACTTGGGGATCCTTCCATTCGATAACCGCTTCGCTGCGTAAACGATCGATATAACTTCTGTATTCTTTCACGCGTCGTTCACTGAAGACACTATTCCCAATGGCATCGCGAACTTCTTCGAACGGAAGAGGCGTTGGTTCTGTTCGTTCGACGAGTTGAAGAATGTGATACCCGGCAGGTGTACGAATGGGCTGAGAAATTTCGTCTGTTTCCAATCCGAGTAATGCCGTTTGAACAGTATCGTTTACGAACGTGAGATCAATAGGACCGATCAAACCTCCATTCGCTTTCGATGCAGCATCGGATACCGCTATTGCCACCAATGAAAAGTCTTCTCCGGCCAAAATGCGTAGTCTGGCTTCTTCAGCTTCATGCCGCGCTTGGTCATCGGCCGCAACATTGACCGTTCCTCCGATGCCTTCTGCGACACGGACAAGGATTTCTCTCATTGTGATGGTTTCGGCTTCGGTGTAATCACCCAAGTTGTTGTCATAATGCTCTCGTGCTTCGCTATCTGTTAAAACGACCTTACGTAATATCTCAACCTGTTGCACTTGGTTGATAAGCATCTGACGCTCCATAGTCCGACGCAGATCATCAACGGTCATTCCTTCCGCTTGCATCAGAGCTTCCCGAAACTCCTCATCGTTCGCAAAGTTGTTTTCTGTTTTAATACTTTCAACCAAGTCCTGAAATTGCTCGTCACTTAAGTGATAGCCAAGTTCCCGCCCTTGCTGAACAATAAGTAGTTCATCGACAGCCGCAGAGATTACTCGTGGCGTAACTTCGGCCAGAGCCACACGCAACTCTGCCTCTGTCGTAGCTCGCAAATTACCTTGACGGATAGCGTCAACCTGGCCTCTTTCGAGATCTGTTTGGGTAATAATGTCACCATTAACTTTGACAAGGATTCGTTGCAGAATCAGGCCATTTGGCTCCGATGGGCGGCCAGAAACCGCAACCGGTGTTTCCTGAGCCAAAACGTTTCCAGCAACCAGCATGGTTACCAACACAAAAACTATGTGCCGTGTACCCACCCATTTCAATTGTGTGAACATAAACCAATCTCCAAAATCACAATACCCCTGTATGTTAGCCCGTCAACCAGAACCACTCAACTGACGAAGCACCGTTTGCACTATGCTCAGATACGCCTGGTCCGACGTAAACCTTTTATTTTCAGGTGTTTCGCCTTCTAAACCCAAAGGTTTGGTGTCAACCAACCTGCTCTGCGACTGCACAGAAACTTGCGCCAAACCCTGATTCTTACCTTTCACGCGTCGTGCATCCGTTTGCCTGTCCGCCCCATCTAGGTTGACCCTAATCACTCCCTCCGGAGATAAGGTCGCGCTTTCTGTCGCTCCTACAAATTTCACTAGCTGCTCTAAGTCCAGCTCTGCATCGGCTCTAAAACGCACCACCAATAAAGGTCCTTCTCTATCTATCGCTTCAATTCCGATTCGATCCGACAAGATACGCACCCGCGCGTAATCAGCCAATCGCTCTACGGAGGCATGCATTGACCCATAACGATCTCGAACTTCATCCATAACTTCTTTAAGAGACATTTCATTGTCAGCCTCAGCAATTTTTCGGTAGATGACCAACCGTTGATTGGTTTCAACCACATACGTTTCGTCAATCCGTAACTCAACACCTAAATTCACACGTGCTCTTTGCGTGTCTTCAATTTCATTTCCCTGTAACTCTTGAACAGCTTGTTGTAACAATTTGACGTACATATCAAACCCAATGGCTTCGATATGACCGCTCTGTTGACCTCCAAGAAGATTTCCTGCGCCTCGGATCTCTAAATCAAGCGCGGCCACGCGAAACCCGCTACCTAGTTCACTAAATTCTCGAATTGCCGAAAGTCTTTGCCGAGCGACAGGAGTGAGAACATTATCAGCAGGAATAACCAAGTAGGCATATGCCCGTCGGTCTGATCGTCCTACACGACCTCGAAGCTGATAAAGCTGTGCTAACCCATACTTTTCCGCGTGGTTAATGACGATCGTATTGACATTGGGAATGTCGAGTCCATTCTCAATGATTGTCGTTGCAATAAGAACATCGTATTCGTGGGCAACAAACTCGATCATTACTTTTTCAAGCGCTGCCTCAGTCGTCTGGCCGTGAGCTACTGCAAGCCGTGCCTCAGGAACCATGCGAGCGACAAGGCTTGCCACAGAGTGAATTGATTCCACTCTGTTATGGACCACGTAGACCTGGCCTCCCCGGCTAAGCTCCGTGCGAATAGCTTGACCAATCACCTGTGGATCAAATTTGATGACATTTGTTTGGATCGCCAGTCGGTCGCGAGGCGGCGTCTCGATCACCGACATGTCGCGAATTCCCGCAAGTGACATATTAAGCGTTCGGGGAATCGGTGTTGCCGTTAATGTAAGAACGTCTACGCGGTGACGCATTTGTTTAATTCGTTCTTTATGAGCAACGCCAAACCGCTGTTCTTCATCAATTACCAAAAGACCAAGATCTCGAAAAACAACATCCTTTGACAAAAGTCGGTGGGTGCCAATAATCACTTCGATTTTTCCTGCCGAAAGCTCGACAAGCAATGACTTTTGCTCGGATTTCGTTCGAAACCGACTCAACATCTCAATTCGTATTGGAAATGCGGCAAAACGTTCTCGGAGTGTTTTGTAATGCTGGAATGCTAGGACTGTCGTAGCCGTCAACAGCGCAACCTGCTTGCCGTCCATTACCGCTTTAAACGCAGCGCGCAGAGCAACCTCTGTTTTTCCGTACCCAACGTCGCCACATAGAAGACGGTCCATTGCCGTTGCCTTTTCCATGTCAAGCTTTATTTCAGCAACTGCAGTCTGCTGGTCGGGGGTCAGCGCGTGCTCAAATGCATCTTCAAATTCTTGCTGCCAGTGCGTATCAGCATTAAATGCATAGCCGGGCAATGCATGGCGGGCCGCGTAGAGCTTCAGTAGCTCCCCTGCCATGTCACGCATTGATTTCTTAACACGTGTCTTCGCTTTTTCCCATGTTGTGCCACCAAGCCGATCGAGTGTCGGATTTGAGGCCCCTGTGTACTTCTGCAGCAGATCTAATTGTTCAACAGGCACGAATAACTTGTCGTCAGACGCGTAGCGGAGTTCCATAAACTCGTGTGCCGCTTGATTCTGATTAACCGCTAGTTGGCGCAGTCCAACAAATGCGCCAATTCCATGTTCAATGTGTACAACTCGATCTCCGATTTTAAGATCGCGAAAATCAGACAAAAACGATTTGGCAGCTGAGCGTTTCTGCCGACGAACTAAGTGCTCATTTTCAAAAAGATCGCCTTCGGCATAAACCTGAAAGGAGGCATCTGGCAACCGAAAACCCCGCGTGAGCATTCCTGTAGTGACAAGAAGCGTAGCCGGGTAAGTCTCTTCTCGTTGCTCAAGTCGCAACGCAACTAACCCATGTTCTTCCAATAACTCAATAATCCTGTTGGCACGGCCATCCGTTTCAGCCACAAACACCATCGTGTCCCCGCGCTGTTGACCCTGCCGTATCTCTTTAACCCACTCTTGAAGACGTCCGTGATATTCCGCAACCGGCTGACAAGACACGTGTGGTACCAGAATTGAAGATTTGGAGTTAGATAAATCTGATCCGATCGCTAGTGACTCGAAGGTTGATGCTTGATCAAGCCATTTCGTCACTTCACCTGCGCTCACCTGAAAAGCTTCCGGGTCAAGCACTGCCTCGCCTCTCTCCAACATGTCGGTGTAACTACTTTGCAGCTGTTTAGCTATACGGAATAGCTGTTCGCTTGTTTCTAGCGGTTCAGAAACTATGACCGCTGCACCGTCGTGTTGAATGTAATCTCGGAAGGTCGCTTGGCGATTAACTGACTCAGGATCTTCCTGAATCATTTCCAATTGGTCGGTCAGTGGTTGAATAGACATGCGGTCCAGCATCGCGACCGAGCGCTGTGTGCTTGGGTTAAATCGGCGCAGTGATTCGATCGTGTCACCAGCAAATTCAACCCTGACTGGCTCCGCATCACCTGCCGGAAAAATATCAACAATGCCACCCCGCAAACAAAATTGGCCGTGAGCATCCACAGGGTCTGTTCTAGAAAACCCGATCTGTATTAGACGATCGACTAGTTCTGTTGGCGACAAATCGCTGGATGCCCGTAGCTCTATAACCGCGTCAAGCATGCGACTCGGCGGACTAAGACGAGGAAGAACCGCGGCAACTGAAGCTATTACAAGGCGAGCTCGGTGCTGCGATAGTGCAGCGAGCGTGAGACCACGTGCAGCCGTAATCTCAAAATGAGGTTCGATTTCTCGATACGGGTCGACCTCATAAGAGGGAAATGGAAGTATTCGTCGTTTTGCCTCGGCTTCCGTCAGACCCGACAAAGCCCCCAAGAAAAATCTTCCGTCCGCCACTAGCC
>TARA_B100000686_G_scaffold341898_1_pt1 | contig 12169 bp, 11 predicted proteins | sample TARA_B100000686 | Tara Oceans TARA_B100000686 (sample SAMEA2622733) | marine metagenome | biome: marine biome (ENVO:00000447); feature: marine epipelagic mixed layer (ENVO:xxxxxxxxx); material: "saline water (ENVO:00002010), including plankton (ENVO:xxxxxxxx)" | depth 150 m
TTATTGGATTATTACATATGTGGGTTAAAGACTCAGATGGTAAGCATTTTCGAAATCGGTCAATTAAACTGATCAAAGCACATATGAGCCTCCTTATCCAATAAAGATCGTCTCTTTTCAATACAAATAACTAAATCTTTATTAGGCTCTGTTACCCTATATTCCAAGTAAATATTCACTACTATATATTTGATTAATTTAGTCAAGTATTATATACTTGACTAAATTAATCATGTATTAAGAATTTTGTAATGACAAGCTCTATTAAGAAGAACTTAAACTAAAAGATGAATCTATGAAGCTTACAACTAGAGGAAGATTTGCAGTTACAGCAGTCTTAGATCTAGCAATGCAGCATAGCAATAAGCCACTTAAGCTTGCTGAAATTAGTGAACGCCAGCAAATTTCATTATCTTATCTTGAGCAATTGTTTACTAAGCTCCGGCAGAGAAAGATTGTAAATAGTGTTCGTGGCCCTGGCGGCGGTTATTGCCTTGCTAGAAAAATGGAGCATGTATCAGTAGCTGACATTATTCTTGCTGTTAATGAACCAATTGATTCGACTCAATGTGGTGGAAAAGAAAACTGTCATAACGACAAGAAATGTATAACACATAATCTATGGATGAGCCTCAATAAATTAATATTTGGTCACTTAAGCTCAATAAATTTAAAGCAATTAGTTGATGAGCAACAAATGGATGAAATTAGTACTATTAAAATGATTGATATACATCAAATTTATTCTGATAAGGAATTAACTGCATCCTTAAATAAAACATTTAAGAACAAACAGGAGCAATAATGGCTATTACGCTATCTGAAAATGCAGCTAAGCAAATCTTAAAAAAACTTTCTAGTCGGGGAAAGGGTTTAGCCTTAAGAGTTGGCGTAAAAAAAGTTGGTTGTTCCGGCTTCGCTTACACATTTGACTATGCAGATGAGATACATGCTGATGATCTATTATTCAAATCACATAATGCCAATGTAGTAGTAGATGCTAGTAATCTGCAATTTCTAAATGGATCAAATATTGATTTCGTGCGTGAGGGACTCAACGACTCTTTCAAATTTGACAATCCAAATGTGGATAACACATGTGGTTGTGGCGAAAGCTTTAGCTTAAAAGATGAAATCAAAATATAACTAAAATAATTTTAAAAAATAACCTTAAATAAGTTCTACGATCAAATAATAGGAGATATTTGATGAGCTCTACTCTACAGAATATAATTGACAAGCCTTATAAACATGGATTTATCACAGATATTGAATCTGATATTGCACCAAAAGGAATAAATGAAGATACCATAAGGCTAATATCTACCAAGAAAAAAGAGCCTGAATGGTTGCTTGATTTTCGCCTCAAAGCTTATCAAAAATGGCTTGAAATGGAAGAACCTGATTGGCCAAATGTTAAATACCCCAAGATAGATTTCCAAGCAATCAGTTATTATTCTGCGCCAAAACCCAAGAAAAAATTGGCCAGCATGGATGAAGTGGACCCTGAATTACTACGTACATTTGAGAAGCTTGGTGTGCCAATGTCTGAACGTGCAGCGCTTGCTGGTGTTGCTGTTGATGTAATTTTCGACAGTGTGTCGGTGGCAACCACACATAAAGAGAAACTTGCTGAAGTAGGAATTATATTTAGCTCTATTTCTGAAGCAGTGCATTCGCACCCTGAGATTATAAAAAAATATCTTGGCTCTGTAGTTCCAGTTGGTGATAATTATTATGCCGCACTAAATTCAGCAGTATTTACCGATGGTTCATTCTGTTTCATCCCTAAGGGTGTCAAATGCCCAATGGATTTATCAACCTATTTCCGTATTAATACTGAAGAATCTGGACAGTTCGAACGCACGCTTATTATTGCTGAAGAAGAAAGCTCTGTTTCCTATCTTGAAGGGTGTACAGCCCCAAGGTTTGATACTAACCAGTTGCATGCTGCTGTAGTTGAGTTAGTTGCATTAGATAATGCGGATATCAAATACTCTACTGTCCAAAATTGGTATGCGGGTGATGAGAATGGTATTGGTGGTATCTATAATTTTGTTACTAAGCGCGGTTTAGCCAAAGGCAAAAATTCTCGCATTTCCTGGACCCAAGTTGAAACAGGTTCAGCGATTACCTGGAAATATCCATCATGTGTACTACAAGGCGAGAACGCAATTGGGGAATTCTATTCAGTAGCTGTTACTAACAACCATCAACAAGCTGATACCGGCACAAAAATGATACACATTGGTAAAAATACACGTAGCACCATTGTTAGCAAGGGTATATCGGCTGGGCACTCTAACAATAGTTATCGTGGGTTAGTTAGAATTGCGCCTACTGCTGCAGGTGCCCGTAATTTTTCACAGTGTGATTCAATGCTAATAGGAGATTTATGCAGTGCAAGTACATTCCCTTATATCCAGACACGCAATAATAACGCGACAATTGAACATGAAGCATCAACATCAAAAATTGGCGAGGACCAATTATTCTATTTTTCCCAAAGAGGCATAGGTAGTGAAGAAGCCGTATCCATGATTATCAATGGTTTTTGTAAAGACGTGTTTCAACAATTACCGATGGAATTTGCAGTTGAAGCTACAAACCTTCTGGGTCTAAAGCTTGAAGGGAGCGTTGGATGATTTATCAAGGAAGCAAAACTCTACTTAAAATATGTAATCTACATGCAGCTGTTAATAATAGCGAAATCCTGAAAGGAATTAACCTTACTATTAAAAGTGGTGAGATACATGCGGTTATGGGAACAAATGGCTCGGGAAAAAGCACTTTAGCCAAAGTTCTTGCTGGCCATACAAGCTATGAAATCACAGATGGCACAGTAGATTTTGAAGGTAAAAACCTGCTTGATTTAGCACCGGAAGATCGTGCAAAATCTGGAATTTTTCTTGGTTTTCAATATCCTATAGAAATCCCAGGTGTGGCAAACAACCAATTCTTACGCCTTGCCTTTAATACGGCACAAATACAGCAGAATAAAGAAGAACTTGATCCACTTGAATTTGATGATCTCGTTAGAGAAAAAATGAAGCTGCTTGAAATGAATCCAGATTTCCTTGACCGTAGTGTTAATGAAAATTTTTCAGGTGGAGAGAAAAAACGTAATGAGATACTGCAAATGGCATTGCTTGACCCCAAAATATCCATTCTAGACGAAACAGATTCTGGTCTTGATATTGATGCGCTTAGAATTGTTTCTAATGGTGTTAACCAGCTTGCAAATAAAAACAATGCGACCATACTAGTTACACATTATCAACGCATGCTGAACTATATTGTACCGGATTACGTCCATGTAATGGACTCAGGACGTATAGTTAAGACTGGGGGCAAAGAGCTAGCAATGGACCTTGAAAAACATGGCTACGACTGGGTTAATATTGACAGAATTGCCGCAGCAGGGAAATAAATATGAGTATAGTTGCAAGTGATAAATCTCTTAAGAATCTACTCGAGGGACAGTCAAAGCTATCGAAGAGTCCGCTTAAAAGGCTTAATCAATTGCGTTCTAAAGCGGTTAATCAAGTAAATAAGCTTAAATTCCCAACTAAGAATGATGAAGAATGGCGCTTTACTGATATTGCTCCATTAATCAAAACATCTTTCCAGCCATTACGTGTGGTACCCCCGCTCCAAAATTCTGATATTGAACATTTCTATCTTTCAGAAACAGTAACTAGGCTTGTGTTTATTGACGGAATCTATGCACCTCACTTATCTATACAGATAGCAAAAAAATCTAAAGATTCTGGTGTGGTGGTTTCAAGCTTAGCAACAGCTTCCTCTAAGGATCTAGAGGCTATAGAAACTCATCTAGGTCATCAAACAGAAATTAAGGACAATATTTTTGCAGCACTTAATACTGCATTCCTACATGAGGGTGCACTAATAATAGTACCAAGAAATATTTCCGTTGAGGTACCAATTCACCTTCTATTCATTACTACTCAAAAAGAAACTTCAAGCCACCCACGCTGCCTACTGGTAGCTGAACCAGGTAGTAACGTGACAATTATTGAAGACTATGTCACATTACAGGAAGAAACTTATATTACTAATACGGTAGCAGAATTTGTAATTGCTGATAGTGCGCATGTCAATCATGTACGGATACAGCGTGATAGCAAAGAAGCATTTCATATGGCAAACTGTTCTGTATCACTAGCACGTGAGGGCCGATACCAGTCTGTTAGCGTCGCATTTGGTGCTCGCATTTCTCGTTATAACTTGAATGTGTTACTAAAAGGTGAAGGTGCCGAGTGTACAGCTGATGGGCTTGCACTGATATCTAATCGTCAACTTGCTGATACTCATGCCTGTATTGATCATATAAAACCACATTGCATAAGCCATCAGTTACACAAATGTATTATTGATGACTCTGCACATGCAGTATTTAATGGCAAAATAATCGTCAGGCAAGATGCACAGCTTACAAGCTCTAATCAGTCTAACCGTAATCTTCTGCTAACTCCTAAAGCTATAATTGATACTAAACCACAACTAGAAATTTTCGCGGATGACGTGAAATGCTCCCATGGAGCGACTATCGGCCAATTAGATAATGAAGAAATATTTTATCTTAAGAGCCGTGGGCTATCAGACATTACAGCTCGCAACTTGCTGACATATGCATTTGGTGCTGAAATTATTGAACGTATACCTATAGCGTCACTTAAGCTTAAACTGGAACAGATAGTGCATGAAAAAACTGAAAGAGATTAAACTATGACTCTCGCTGAACCTTTATTAAGGCCATCAAACGCCTCAATGCTCAATATCGAACAGATCCGTTCTGATTTCCCTATTCTTAAACTTAAGATTGATAACAAACAGCTAGTCTATTTTGATAATGCTGCTTCCAGCCAGATGCCAAAACTAGTGATGGACCGTATGCTCAAGTATCAAACTATGGAACATGCCAACATTAACCGTGCAGTTCATTATTTATCAGAAACAGCTACTGCAGAATATGAGAAATCACGCCACAAGCTAAAGAATTTTATTAATGCAAATGAAGATCGAGAAATAATTTTTACCAGTGGGACAACTGATGCAATAAATTTAGTAGCTCACGGCTATGGCCGTAAATTTATTAACTCCGGAGATGAGATTATCCTGACCGTCCTTGAGCACCATTCAAACATCGTGCCCTGGCAAATATTAGCTGAAGAGAGTGGAGTAAAGATCCGTGTTGTGCCCATCAACGATGCAGGAGAGCTCTTGATCGAAGAATATAAAAAGCTTTTTAATAAAAATACAAAGCTTGTAAGCGTAACACACGTATCAAATGCAATTGGCACAATAAATCCAATTAAGCAGATGATTGAATATGCACATGATCAGGGTGTTCCAGTACTAGTGGATGGAGCGCAGGCCGCTCCACACATGAAAATTGATGTGCAAGAACTTGATTGTGATTTTTATACGTTCTCAGGGCATAAATTATGCGGGCCGACAGGAATTGGCGTTCTCTATGGTAAGGCTAGCCACCTGAATCGCATGAATCCATTCAAAGGTGGTGGAGATATGATTACATCGGTTACGTTTAAAAAGACCACCTTTAATACGATTCCACATAAATTTGAAGCTGGCACACCACCAATTGCAGCTGCAATTGGATTTGGTGCAGCCATTGACTATTTATCTTCAATCAATTTATCTATAATCGAAGCATACGAACAAAAATTGATAAATTACGCAACCAAAAGGATTAATAATATCCCGGGTATACAGGTCATTGGCTCTGCTGCAGAGAAAGTTGCAGTTCTATCTTTTTCTATTGAAGGAATTCACCCGCATGATATAGGAACACTATTAAATGAGGAGGGCATCGCTGTCCGTACTGGGCACCATTGCGCACAACCAGTAATGCAGTATTTTAAGGTGCCTGCAACCACACGCGCCTCTTTTTCTTTTTACAATAGTATGGCTGAAATCGATGCGTTAATTATAGGTATTCAGAAGGTACAGAAGGTCTTCTTATAATGATTACAAAATCTCTCTATCAAGAAGTAATTCTTGACCACAATAAAAATCCAAGAAATTATGGTTCACTTGATAATGCGAATAGGTCAGCTGAGGGGCATAATCCATTATGCGGAGATCACCTTAATATTAAAATCAATCTTAGTGAAAATCTAATTATTAATTCTATCTCATTTCAAGGTGAATCATGCGCAATTTGTAAAGCATCAGCTTCAATGATGACTGCAAATGTTAAAGGAAAAACACAAGCTGATGCAGAAATGATGATCAAGGAATTTAGGGATATGGCAGTTGGAAAACTTGAGCCTAATGACAACCACCACCTTGGACGATTAACTGTATTTGTTGGGGTACGTGACCTTCCTACGAGGGTGAAATGTGCAATTCTCCCATGGCATACACTAAAAGCTGCACTAAATTCTATTACTTCGGTTTCAACTGAAGCTGATGATGACCCAATGCATATATCTATTGGAAATACCTCATAGGATACTAAAATGCCAAAAATCTCAGAAATTGAAGGAACACCTAATCCAAATGCACTAAAATTTATCCTAAAAGAACCATTAACTTGGGGAATTACGCACTCTTATGATAATGCTGAGCAGGCAAAAGATGATCCCCTTGCCACTGAATTATTTGAAATTGATCACGTAACTAATGTATTTTATGTAGATCACTGGATTACTATCACACAAGATGGAAAAGCAAACTGGGCAGACCTAAAACGTGAAGTTGCAGATCCAATCCGTGCAGCTCCTGCAGCAGGTACACAATCCGTAGATACCTTAGCAGCAGCATCTACTTCCATCTCAGATTTGAGCACAAAAGATCAACTGCGCCTTGATAGAATTAATAATCTATTAGATGATGAAGTACGACCCTATTTACAAGGTGATGGTGGGGATCTCTATGTGGTTGGGCTAAAAGATAATGTACTTAGCGTACATTATCAGGGCGCATGTGGTAGCTGCCCAAGCTCAATTTCCGGTACACTTCGAGGTATTGAAGGTTTACTTAGGTCAATTGAATCTGATATTGAGATTGTAGCGGTCTAAAAAAACAGACGCTAGAAAAGAATTATGAGTATTTTCATTTTTGATAATAAATAATGAAAAATCCAAAAAAGAAAACTAAATTAAGAAAAAAAAATAGAGCAACCTGGTCAGGAAGATTTAACGAACCAGTCTCTAAATTAGTCCAACGGTACACTGCATCCGTAGGGTTTGATCAGAGATTAGCTGAGTATGATATTCAAGGTTCATCAGCTCATGCTCAAATGCTTGCTGAATCAGGAATTATCACTACAAAAGATCTAGCCAAGATTGAAAAAGGGTTGCGCCAAATCCAAAAAGAAATCCATAACGGAACATTTGACTGGCTACTTGAATTAGAAGATGTACACCTCAATATTGAAAAACGTCTAACTACATTAATTGGTGATGCGGGTAAACGTCTCCATACAGCTCGTTCACGTAATGATCAGATAGCAACTGATGTCCGCCTTTATATGCGTGCCTCTATCGACGATATCATCAAGCTTATTACTGCAACGCAACTTTCAATATTGGACCTTGCCGAAGAGAATGTAAATACAGCAATGCCTGGCCTGACTCATTTGCAAATAGCCCAACCGGTTTCTTTTGGTCACCATCTCATGGCATATTTTGAGATGCTAAAGCGTGATAAAGAGCGACTATCTGATTGCAGGAAAAGATTAAATATACTCCCATTAGGGGCAGCAGCACTAGCGGGAACCAGTTATCCAATTAACCGAAAAATGGTAGCAAAAAAATTAGGCTTTGACGATATCTGCAAGAACTCACTTGATGCAGTTTCTGACCGGGATTTTGCGATTGAGTTCTGTGCTTGTTCGACACTGATCATGACTCATCTATCAAGATTATCTGAAGAATTAATTTTATGGATGAGCCCATTATTTGGATTTATCCAACTCGATGACCGTTTTTGTACCGGGTCATCCATTATGCCGCAAAAGAAAAATCCAGACGTGCCAGAATTAGTACGTGGAAAGACAGGACGCGTAAACGGAAACCTCATTGCTTTATTAACACTGATGAAAGGGCAGCCGTTGGCCTACAATAAAGATAACCAAGAGGACAAAGAACCACTTTTTGACACAGTAGATACACTTAGTGAAACCTTACGTGTTTACGCTGATATGCTTAAAGGCGTTCATGTTGATGTAAATGCTATGCGCAGTGCTGCAATGCGTGGATATTCAACAGCTACTGATCTTGCTGATTATCTTACAAAAAAAGGGGTTCCGTTCCGGGACTCACATGAAATAGTAGCAAAGGCTGTACGAGCTACAGAGAAAAAAGGCTGCGACTTGAGTGAATTTACTTTATCTGAATTGCAAAAATTTTCACGGTTAATTGAAAAGGATATCTTTAGTATATTGACCCTAGATGGCTCGATGAAAAGCCGAAGCCATACCGGCGGTACTGCACCATCGCAAGTTCGCAAAGCAATAAAATCAGCCAGAAAAGATCTGTCCTAGCATAGATTGATTTAAAGAATAAGATATGTCATTTTGGTCAGATATCACCATACAGATCTCAGCTTCAATCAATACCATTTTTAATGCAGAAAAAATTTCCTCACTTAGCGGGGGGTGTATTAACCAAGCTTATTGTATTGAAGATAGCAAGCATATTTTTTTTGTAAAAACAAATAAAACTAAAAATTTACATATGTTTGAAGCAGAAGCCATGGGGCTGCAAGAAATTAAAAATTCTCATTCCCTACGGGTCCCTACTCCAATTTGCTGGGGCAGGAATGAAACTAATTCTTGGCTAGTATTAGAGTATATTGAAATGACTCGCATCACTAAAAATAGAAGCGAAGCTCTAGGAACAGGACTCGCAGAAATGCACCGAATATCATTTGAGAAATTTGGCTGGATACAAAATAATACTATCGGATCTACGCCACAGATTAATAATTTCTCTCTTGACTGGATACAGTTCTGGCGTAAGCATCGCCTTGGATATCAGTTACAACTTGCAAAAGCTAACGGCTATACAGGAAAACTACTAGAGCAGGGTGATTACTTAATGGCAGAACTTGAAGTTTTTTTTCCAGAGACCCCACAAGTTGCATCCTTATTGCATGGAGATTTATGGAACGGAAACTATAGTTATGACCTTGAGGGATGCCCTGTATTATATGATCCGGCAGTATATTATGGAGACCGCGAGGCAGATCTCGCTATGACTGAACTTTTTGGCGGTTTTTCCACTACTTTCTATGCTGCCTATAACGAAGCCTACCCTCTTGACCCTAGCTATAAAATTCGCAAAACACTCTATAATCTTTACCATATTCTTAACCACCTAAATCTATTTGGAGGAAGCTATCTCACGCAGGCAGAAGATATGATAGAGAGGCTGCTTACTGAAATACACTAGTTAAACTATAAATTTTAAAATGCCAATTTTCGACTTTATAGTTTATTAGTCTTCTAAAGAATTTATATACACATTATCCTAAGATAAATTAATTTATAAATTTTAGTTTTCTAAAATTCCACCGGATCCACATCCAATACCCAACGTATCTTATAAGTAGATATTTTATCTAATTCCACTCGCCATACAGTAAGAAATTTTTGTAGTTCCTTACGTGAGTTCGACTGTACTAATAAATGTGCCCGTTCCATTCCTTTAAGCTTTGACATTTGCGCAGGAACAGGATCAAAAATTTCTATATTCTTACCTGGGCAAGTTATTGTCATTACATGAGCAAGAAAATCTAGTGCTGTAGAAAGATTGGGGGACTCCGCCCGTAATAATGCTTGGTAAACATATGGTGGAAAATTTGCCACCCTTCTTTCGGCCAACAACATCTTTGCAAGATGCTCATAATCATGCTGCTGTAGTGCTTGGTATAATGGATGATTGGGAAACTTAGTTTGAATTAACACCTCTCCAGTGCTACTTGCGCGTCCTGCTCGACCTGCAACTTGCATAAGTTGTGAAAATAGATTCTCTGCTGCACGAAAGTCCGTGCTATAAAGTGAGGCATCTGGATTTAAAACTCCAACTAGCCCTAAATTTGGAAAATTATGTCCTTTAGCAAGAATCTGTGTGCCCACAAGAATATCTACACGTTGCTCGTGAATCTCATCTAATATTTTTTTCCACGCTTCTTTACGACGCATACTATCCCGATCTATTCGTAATACTCTCGCATCAGGCAGTCTTTCTTTTAGAGCAGCTTCTATTCTCTGTGTACCATGGCCAAATGGTGCAATATCCTGATCACCGCATTCCGGACATGAAAATGGAATATGTGATTTATATCCACAATAATGGCAACATAAATTTTTATCTTTCAGGTGCACCACTAGACGACTAGCACAACGAGAACAAGTTGCCGTCCATGTGCATGATTTACACATTAATACTGGTGCAAAACCACGCCGGTTTATGAATATTAAGCTTTGTTGATTTAATGCAATTTTCTTTTCTAAAGCTGTAATTAATGAATCAGATAGGCCTTCTCTAACTCTGACTGCTCTAGTATCAATACATTGAACACTAGGAAGAGAAGCATTATCTGCCGCCCGGGAAGATAGACGCAGCATACGGTACCGATGACTAATTGCATTATGATAGCTTTCCAGCGACGGTGTTGCAGAACCAAGTATTACTGGAACGCCCGTATATTTAGCACGAAAAATAGCTAGGTCGCGCGCTGAATAACACAACCCACTTTGCTGCTTGAATGAGCTATCCTGTTCTTCATCTACTATTACTAAGCCAAGATCAGAAATTGGTGTAAATACAGAAAGCCGCGTTCCCAATATTATCTTGGCTGTGCCATGCAGAGCCTGCAACCAACCCTTAGCCCGCTCTGAAGAATTTAAACCGCTATGAAGACTAATGATTGGAGTAGCTGGAAAGCGCGCACGAAAAACTTTCTCTAGCTGTGGAGTCAGGCTAATCTCTGGTATTAATACCAATGTTTGCTTCCCTTGAAGTAACTGCAGTGCAACTAATCGCATATATATTTCCGTCTTCCCGCTACCGGTAATACCATGCAATAGCCACGTGTTGAATTGATTCATCTCAGCAGCAATGTCATTGACAACAATCGCTTGCTCGTTCCTAAGAACCGGCTCTACATCATTCTTTATTCTAGACTCCGAAACAGATTCTTCTACCCAACCTAATTCTAAAAATTCTTTTAATGTTTTAACTGCCCCAGCTGAAAGTTGTTTTATTTCAATTAAATTAATGACCCTAGATTCCCTAAATAAAGCTAAAAGGCGATGCTTAAGAAGGCTTCTCTTAGAAATTAGAGCTGTATCAACTAACTGCCCTTTATTTGTGATATGAAACTGAAATGAAATCTGAGGTTTTTCTACAAATGGCTTAGAATCCCGTAGTCTAGTAGGCAGCCCACTCATCACTACCTCCCCAATGGGATAGTGATAGTATTCACTACAAAATTTAGAAAGATCCAATAATGCTTTTGGTAATGGCGGTATATCCTTAAAAATATACTTAGCAGATCTAAGCTTCCCCTTTGAGAAGGATGAATCAGAAGCTATCTCAATAATTACTCCGATTACCATCTTTCTTCCAAATGGAACCTGCACCCGAACACCAATATGCTGAGCCGTTGCATCTGGTGCAATATAGTCAAACAGGGTGTTCACTGGAACATCAAGAGCAACACGAATAATTTGCATATTAAAATTTTTTAAGAAAATGTAATGTAATTAATATAAGTAATAATCAAAAATTGTTATGTATACCATAATTAATAATCTATGCACGAAAGGGGATAATCATACCTTATAGCTCCTATTTCATAAAAAAATACCATATAAAATCAAATATTTATATATATATTCAATATAAAATTAGCAAATTTACCTAAAACAATATTACTTATAGAAATACCTATAAATCATATAAACAGCAAATGTACCCATCTGATTTCTTGACTTATAGCTATTCAATAGCTAACCTAGTGCCATTGATCATCATCGAGAAGAGTAAAAGTCTCAATAATGAGTCCAAAGCCTCCGTTAATTAGATCAAGAGCTATTTACTAATAGAAATACAGTAAGTAGTTTTTAATTTTTATTTGAATAGGAGAAATTAACATGGCAACTACATACGGT
>TARA_B100000686_G_scaffold45652_2_pt1 | contig 12160 bp, 7 predicted proteins | sample TARA_B100000686 | Tara Oceans TARA_B100000686 (sample SAMEA2622733) | marine metagenome | biome: marine biome (ENVO:00000447); feature: marine epipelagic mixed layer (ENVO:xxxxxxxxx); material: "saline water (ENVO:00002010), including plankton (ENVO:xxxxxxxx)" | depth 150 m
TTTAATTCCAACCCCAACATCAGCATCACCACTTTCCACGGCCGCTGCAATCGCCCAATGAGTATATTCCTCAACTTGGTATCCCAATATAGCGGTGCTATCCAAATTGAATTCAGAAATCAGATAATCAGTAAAAAGGCGCGTTCCGGATCCTTTTTGCCTGTTTATAAAACGAACACCAGATTTCAATAAATCTTCAACTCCCTCTAGATTTCGTGGATTGCCTTTGGGAACTATGAGACCCTGTGTACGACCAACAAAATCTATAATATGAACTGGCAACTGAGGCAAAAATCTACTAACAGCTCCTGAATTGTATTCACCCGTTTCAGGGTCCAACAGATGGCTTCCTGCCATGTGAGCATAACCTTTACCCAAGGCTAGTAACCCACCAACACTCCCAACACTTGAACAGATTATCCTTATATTAGAGTTCTTTGATATTTCTGTGTCCAAGAGTCTCAGAGCTATATCATCACTCCCAGATATGATAATGGTATTTTGGATTTCTGAACGAGATCGTAATAAATCAACACTCAAAACATGGCCTTCCGGCACACCATCCGTACTACTGGGAATACGTGCAATCCCATCGCATTTAGACATAGCGAGAGTGAGTGAAGCTCCCCTTGCGGTAGGGTTAGCAACATAATGGTCCCCAATCCTAGCTAAATTAACCCTTACAAATTCCTCCTCTCCAAGAGGTGACGTTATTTTTCGGGCAATGATTGCATTTAAAGTCTCTTCCCCAAATGTTCTTTTGCCCAACATATGTGATACCAATGGTCGAATAAATAAATCTGCAGTCATAGCAGCAGAGGAAGGAAAACCTGGAATACCTATGATTGGCGTCTCATTCACTATTCCTAATATCACGGGATGTCCAGGTCGTATCGCGACACCATGGACCAAAATTTCACCGCTGCGGCGTATTGCTTCAGCCGTGTAATCTTCGGATCCCGCAGAAGATCCTGCTATGACTATAACGACATCATTTTCAACAGTCAGGTCAGTAATAGCAGAACTCAATTTAATTAAGTTATCCTCAACAGCGTCAACGACATGAGGCTGTGCTCCGTACTCCTTAAGTAAACCAGTCAATACTAGGGAATTAAACTCTACAACTTCCCCAGGACCTGGTTTTTGGCCAATTTTTATCAATTCATTGCCTGTCGGCATCAAAGCAATCTTTGGCTTCAAACTTACAGCAACATCAGCTATACCAGAAGCCGCAAAACAAGCTAAATCCAACGGCCTTATAGTAGACCCTATAGGGAGCAGCAATTCTGGAGCCGCGATGTCTTCTGCAAGTCTCCTGACATGTTCGTAAGGAGCAACAGGAGACATTATCGACACTTTATCATGAGTGACTATCGATACTTCCTCTATCATGACAACCGCGTCACACCCTTCAGGAATGGGATCACCTGTATCAACCCAATGAAACGTTTTATGTAAATCAAGTATCACCGGATTCGTTTCATTGGCACCCACAGAATGGCTGGAATGTATTGATATACCATCCATTGCCGCAGTATTTACACTGGGAGAAGAAAATTCTGCGAAAACATTTTCAGACAGGACACGATTAACGGAATCATGAATCTTGATTCTTTCAATGAAGTTCTCACCATCTCCACCTAAAGTTGCAAGACGTGCCATAAAAATTTGTTGTGCCTTTTCAAGAGGAATATCACTCAGGAAATAGTCCCTAGTTCCAACATTAGCCATAACGTTTATACAAAGACCTTTACTGTAGTCCCAGCATATACCCCGGAGTCAGGAGAGGGTATCTCAAAATACCCGTCAGAACTCGATAATACTGAAATAGCATTTGATTTACCAAGTACTGGGTCAGCATACATGCGTCCAGAATCAATGTCTTTCCTGATTTTTACTCGAATAAAATCAGTTCTACCACTAGATGATTGAATATCCGTGGAAAGAATAGCTTCACCTATAATTCTCCTATTCCAGCCACGAAGTCCTTTTAGGTGGGCAATCACTGGTCTCAAAACATTATCAAAAACTGTTATCGCTGAAACAGGATTACCTGGCAACCCTACAACAATTTTGTCATTAACCATTCCCATTATCGTTGGTTTTCCCGGCTTCAAAGCCAGTCCATGAGCCAAGATGCCAGGATGCCCTAAGCCCTTTATTACATTCGCGGTCATATCTCTATGGCTAACAGAACTACCAGAAGTAAATATAAGCATGTCGTTTTCCAATAATGCCTGTCCAGCTGTTGTTTTTTGTTTAACAAAATCATCCGGCAATCGGGGATAGTATTTTGTATATGCTCCCATACTTTTTACGAGCGATCCTATCGTATATAAATTAACATCCCTTATTTGCCCTTCACATGGGATGGAATCCGGATCAACTAATTCATCCCCTGCAGAAACAACACCTATTTTAAGCCTGCGATAAACCGCAATCTGAGTTATTCCAACTGCTAGAATTGAGCCAATATGTGCCGCCCCGATAGTAGATTGTTTTCTCAGAATCACGTCACCTTTTGAGTAATCTTCTCCTCTCATGATTACATTTTCACCTTGAGCCACCGGTCTAAAAACTTCAACAAGACCACTTTGCGTCAAATTAGTGTTTTCCACCATGACCACTGCATCAGCACCTTTAGCGAGCATGCCACCAGTAAAAGCAACAGCCACTTCACCATTTTGCAACTTTACCCTTGGTGATCGTCCCATTGGAACTTCTCCGGCAAGCTCCAAGTATGCAGGGAGTGACTCACTAGCACCATATGTGTCCATCGCTCTAACAGAATATCCATCCATGGCGGATCTATCATATGCGGGTAAGTCTTCATTCGCCTTTATTTCCGAAAACGAAACTCGACCCAAAGCATTCGACGTGTCAACAATTTCTTTTCCGACAGGTGTTAATTTAGAGCTCATTAAGGAAACCGCATCAGAAGGAGAAATGACATTAAAAAATTCCGCCATCTATTAAACCTCCACCAAATCTATATGATTTTCAGGATATCAAAGACCTAGTATTTCACCTGCGTCATTTACGTCAAGTGCTCTTGGATTCCCCGGCAGCCCTGGCATGGTCATGATATTGCCAGCAGTAGGGTATATGAACCCGGCACCCACCGATGCTCTAGCACCAGACACCCGAAAAATATAGTCCGACGGCAATCCTTTCTTGGATTTAAGATGCGAGAGGGACAAATGAGTTTTGGCCATGCATATTGGTAGGTTTCCCCACCCTATGTCCTCGAAATTGGCGAGCGATCGCTTAGCTGCAGCCGTAAAAGATACCCCATCAGCGTTGTAAATTCTTGATGCCAGTGACTCTATCTTGGATACCAAGGAATCTTCTTCGGAATACATATAGTTTATATTGTCCGGTTTTAAATCACAGGCCTTTACCAAAGCCTCTGCTAATTCGATTGCACCAGCTCCACCTTCATCAAATACTCTGGATTCAACTGCAGCAAAAGCTCCGGCTGACATTGAGCCCTCTTTAACATATTCTATTTCTTCTAGCGTGTCACCACTGAATTTGTTGATTGCAACCACCACCGGTAACCCAAATGAACGTATGACTCCAATCAGATGCGACAAATTTGGCATACCCGCATTTACAGCCTCTACATTAGGCACGGATAGTTTCTTTGCAGAGACACCACCATGGGATTTAAGGGCCCGGGTTGATGCCACTATAACCACCGCGCTGGGTTCAAGATCATTGTATCTTGCCTTAATATGAATAAATTTTTCGAAGCCCAAATCTGCACCAAATCCCGCCTCCGTCAAAACATAATCAGCGTATGAAAGCGCTAATTTATCAGCCACCACTGAACAACACCCGTGAGCGATATTACCAAATGGTCCGGTATGGACTAAGACAGGCTGCCCTTCCGTAGTTTGGACCAGATTAGGTTGAATAGCATACCTAAGAAGGGCCATCATGGATCCCACTGCCCCGACATCACTAGCAGTGACTGGATTCGATCTATTACTATACCCAACCACCACCTTCTCAAGCCTACTCCTGAGATCATTCAAATCTGAAGACAGTGCCAAAATGGCCATAATCTCGGAGGCAGTTACTATGTCAAATCCGCTTTCCCGAAGAGGTGCATTGGAATTACCCCCAATGCCTGTGATCACGCTTCTCAAAGATCTTTCTTCGATATCAGTAACTCTTCTAAAGGTAATATCCTCTGGGAAGAAACCCGGTATGAGGCCACGTTGAGCAACATTGTCCGTCAATGCCGCCAATAAATTATGGGCGGATCCAACTGCATGTGCATCCCCAGTAAAGTGAATATTGACTTCGTCCTCAGGTTCAACTATTGATTTTCCACCACCAGTTCCTCCTCCCTTAATACCAAATATGGGGCCCAGAGAAGGCTCACGCAGTGTAGCTGCAACACTTTTACCGATTCTGCCCAAACCCTGGGCTAAACCTACCGTAGTGGTCGTTTTACCCTCACCAGCTGGAGTTGGAGTAATACCTGTAACAACAATAAGGTCCCCTGTTTTTCCAGTAGTACCTATCTGATCTAAGGGAACTTTTGCTTTGTATTTACCCAAAGGTATGTATTCATTTGTATTAATGCCTAGTTCATTGGCTACATCTTGTATTGGTCTCATGAATAATTTCCGTAATAATAATTTAAGCTGACCAATAGATTAACAGTTTCATTAACGGGACTGCACGTTATCTAACATAAACATTTGGTTTTATGGAGTAAATTTGACTACGGGCCTGAAAAAGTAGACCCATGCTGTAAATATAACCAACAACATTGCGAATATACCAACGGAAATTTGTCCCCCAACGAGGTCAGCCGCATACCCTGCAGGTAATACTCCTAAAGGCATTAACCCAAAATTCAACATGTATATGCTCATGATTCTGCCTCTGTATTCTTCATCGCAACCTTCCATTAAAAGTGCCATATTTGTGGTCCTCCTTATGGAATCTCCTAATCCCAAAAACAACATCATAACTACAGCAAAATAGTAAAAAGGTATAGCAGCAACCAATAGAAGAACCACCCCAGAAATAAGCGTACCCGCAATTAACACTTGGCCTCTATAACCTTTTCGCAAGGAAGCTACCCATAATGAACCAATCAAGGCTCCAAGACCAGTCAGTGAAACTAGTAGTCCCATTGCATCTGGACCAAGGCGATATATGTCCTTAATGAATATAGGCAATAAAAACCTGAATGGCATCGCGAAGAGTGTCGTTGCCAAAGCCAATAGCAACAAAATAAATATCAGCTGATTTTTGAGAACGAAGCTCAATCCTTCCCCAATTTCTCCCATTACAACCTGAAACCCTTTATTTTTGCCCATACCAACTTTTTCATCCCTCTTCCCAGGGGAAATTTTCATATCACCTTTAATTAAAAGGGTAAATATAGATGATGAGAAACAAAGAAAAGAAATCAACAAATAGAGTTTTGCAGGACCTATAAATCCATAAAGAACCCCAGCAATTCCAGGAGCTAATAAGGTAGTCATACTCATTACAGAAGCGTTTAATGCAACAGCGTTAGACAAAAGATCTTTACCCACAATCTGGGGTATTATGGCCTGTTTGGCAGGAAATAGAAATGCAAATACCACACCTTGCATTAACGAGGCCACCAATAGGTGATGCCAGGTAAGAATATCCATAAATAGGAGTATGGCAACTACAATGGCAATGAACCCGGAAACAAGTTGACCTCCCAATATAATTCGTTTCCTATTAAATTGATCCGCAATTGCGCCACCAAACAGAGAAAACAAAAGAATTGGAATGGACGATCCCGCATTTACTAAACCAAGGATTGTACCTGAGCTTTCAATATCATAAGTCAAATAACTACTAGCCAACATTTGTATCTGTACACCAGACATCAGCATAAGGATGGCTATTAACAGAAAAAGAAAGTCAATCTTTGTTATCGACTCAAAAGTTTTTGGAATCCTCAATACATCCCCTTCCAATTGACTAAAACAATCTAGTCAAATATGCGTCACAACTCAAAGACGATGTATAACGCGATTTTTACAAGACCAATCTTACAGGGGTCCGAACCACGGTATACACTCATTTATAAAAAGGTCACCGCAGGTGTTCAGTCCGGACCCGTAATATCACTGTAAGAAGGGCCTAGCAGTAAACCCAAGACAAATTGATTATTTTGCATTTTATATAACACTGCTAGAACTTCTGCCGAAAAACATTTTAACACCTACATTTAAAAAAACTCATTTAAAGTTTCACATTAACATATGCGCCTGCATCCAATTTATAAAATGACCCCGTGATTCCTTTCCGGCCTTATAATGTATCCATAACATTTAAAAAGGGTAGCGGAGTGAAATGAGTAACAGCTTTGGTAATGCTTTCAAAATCACAACCTGGGGCGAATCCCACGGCGATGCTATCGGGGTCGTTATTGATGGATGCCCCCCAGGGATACCTATAAACCTGGAAGAAATACAGAATGATCTTGACCGTAGAAAACCTGGACAGAGTGAAATATCAACTCAACGAAAGGAAGGAGATAAAGCAGAAATACTCTCGGGTGTTTTTGACGGACTAACGCTTGGTACTCCCATCTCAATATCAGTATGGAACACCGATGCTAAAAGTAAAGACTACGAACATATGAAAAGTGTGTATCGTCCTTCCCATGCGGATTTCACGTACCAAGCAAAATATGGAATAAGGAATTGGAAGGGTGGAGGCAGAGCATCAGCTAGAGAAACTATAGGAAGAGTCGCTGCTGGGTCCGTTGCCAAGAAATTTTTAAAAATGGAATACGGTACAGAAATTTTGGCCTTCGTAAAAAGAATTGCCGATATAGATTCCAGCATAAAACATGCGGATATAGATCATCAATCCATTGAATCAAACATCGTCAGATGTCCTGATCAAAAATCCGCTGAACTCATGATACAAGCTGTAAAACTGGCTAGGAAAAATGGGGATTCCTTGGGTGGAACTGTAGAAGCTTTTACAAGGAATGTACCGCCCGGACTAGGAGAACCTGTATTTGATAAATTGGATGCTGACTTGGCAAAAGCAATGTTATCTCTTCCAGCCTGCAAAGGGTTTGAGATAGGGTCGGGTTTCTCTGGCACCTATTCCACAGGATCTGAGCATAATGATCCCTTCTATATGGATGATGGAACGGTCAGGACCAGGACAAATAATTCCGGGGGAATTCAAGGAGGCATTAGTAATGGAGAATCTATCGTTTTAACAGCCGCTTTCAAACCTACAGCCACTATAATGAGCTCCCAAAACACAGTTGACATATTTGGCAATGACGTGGATCTACAGGGTAGGGGACGACATGACCCGTGTGTTTTGCCCAGAGCAGTACCCATAGTAGAAGCTATGTTTGCCCTTGTATTATGTGACCACGCAATCAGAAATCGTGGTCAGACAGGCAATTAACGCCCGATATACCAGGCGCAATTACACAACGGGAGATTTACCGCCATCCACGTTCACAGCCGTACCTGTAATATAGCTTGCGCGGGACGAAGCCAAGAAGCATATCAAATCGCCTGCTTCACGAGCTTCACCTATACGTCCTATAGGAACATCCTTACCTACTACCTTCCAATGATCTTCTATCGTATAGCTTGGGTCTTTTGCATTAGCTGCCTCCCATCTCGTTCTATGTTGACCAGATTTTAGAACACCAACACACACCGTATTAACCCTAATATTGTATTTTGCTAATTCCCCAGCCCAGGATTTTGTAAGAGATATCCCAGCCGCCCTTGACAAAGAAGTAGGTTGTGCTCCTGGTGGGGATGCTTTGCCACCAGGTGTTGTCGTATTTAATATTACCCCGTGCCCTGATGCCTTTAGATAAGGAAGAGCTGCCCTTGCACAGTAAATAGCACCGTATATCTTGATGCCAAAATCGACCTCTAAGTCATTGTCTGTCATTTCCTCCAATGTGGTTGCAGACGATGTACCAGCATTGTTTACCAAAATATCCAATCGTCCTAATTGGGAAACGACATTTTCTACCATGCTTACCACTTGGGATTCGACGGACACATCAGCCGAAATACCAATAACCTCACCACTAGTTAAACCTTGTATCTCAACAACTGCAGAATCCAATTTGTCTTGTGATCTACCGACAATCGCCACTTTTGCACCTTCGGAGCACAAGGAAATTGCCGCAGCTTTTCCTATACCATCGCTACCCCCAGTTACAATCGCCACTTTTCCTGTCAGCCCGAGTTCCATTTATAACACCTACCTTTTCTATTTATCTGAATATGATGCGTCAAGAAGATCTGTTACATACATTACCTCAACATCTAAACCAGCCTCTTTGATACCATTTTCCAATTGCATAAAACAACCCGGGTTAGCAGTTGCCACGACATCTGCACCAGATTCCTTAATTAAACCAACCTTATCTGCTAGGACTCTTTTAGACATATCTGGTTCTGTCAACATATAAGTGCCACCTGCACCGCAACATATGTTTGAACCTTTAAGTTCGCAAAAATCCACCCCCGGTATAGAATTCAACAATTCCCTCGGAGCAGATCTTATTTTTTGCACATTAGCGAGATGACATGAATCTTGATATGTGACCACTCGCTTTTTTGATATAGCGCCGGATTTCACTTTAATTTGTTTTAGATATTCATTGATATCTAAAACTCTGCTGCTGAAAAAAATAGCTTTTTCGGAATAAAGAGGATCGTGCTTCAGCAGATCCTTATACTCCTTCATCCTCGCACCGCAACCGGCTGATGCTGCAATGATAGGATCTGAATCTACACCACGAGAAAAGGCATCAATATTCTTTCTAGCTAATTCACGTGCGGTCTCAATATCACCAACGTGGGAATTGATAGCTCCGCAACAAACCTGTGATTTTGTAACCTCTACATCCGTTCCATTGTGATTCAGTACACGAACAGCAGCGCGCATCTGTTCGCCTTGAGCCAAAGGCATCACACAGCCGGTCAGCATCTGAACTTTATTGGAGTTATCTGACCCTGAAGTGTAAATCTTCCCATCCGCTTTAAATGGGGATCCATTTATGGAAGGAGTCATTTTTTCCAATTGATGAAGTTTCTTAGATAACAACCTCAAGCATCCAGTTTTCCTAGTTATTTTCTGAGCACCGCTCCTTATATAAAGCCTAAGTAGCCAGAACAATGCTGATAACATTTTTGGCCTGGGAACGAGATGATGCAGAGTGACTTTAGAGATAATCCGAGAAATTAACCCAGTAGTCCTAAATTCACGAATATTTTCCATCGTAGATTCAATTAAATTGCCGTAGGGAACGCCAGAAGGGCATACATCTTCACAAGCTCTACATTGAATGCAAAGATCCCAATGGCCAATAACTCCCTCAGATACACCTAGTCTCCCTTCATTTACCGCCTTCATTAAAGCTATACGACCTCTTGGAGATTCTGTTTCTAAACCTGTCGCCAAGTAGGTAGGGCAGGCTTGAAGACAGAAACCACAATGTACACATTTATAAAGTGATTCTTCTTCTAACCAAGAAGAATTTTTGGTCGGCGAGGATCCAACTTCAGCCATAATGAACTAACTTATACCCATATCTGCTATGTATCTACCTCTGTTCAGAATCTTTGTCGGATCGTAGGTATCCCTTAAGGAAGTCATAATTACCTGTGACCCATGATTAACATGACCCCACATATTAAACTCACGTTTTAAATTAGACGGCAATTTTTCATAGTTAATGTTAGAACTATTATTTTTCACAATCATGTTTATTTCATCCATCATCCCAAAAGGTTCTTTATAAAGTAAATCAGTACTCCGGTTGAAGTGGAACTCCATTGTACCGAAACCAGGTTGAACAACTATTGACACTTCAGCATCAATATCTTCAAAATACTTTATTAACTCGATAGCCAAATTGTTCAATCCCGTTGGCGTGGAAAAAATCCTTCCTGAAACAGCATTTGGTAAGTCATAACCGGTGAAATCCCTTAAGCTTTCCCACAACAAACGGCAGCTATCACCTTCGATTACTTCAAAAAATGACAACCCAATAATGTCGAATATTTCCTTTGTTATAGTAATCTGCCGATCATAAGCCTTGTCTCTCCCACCTAACCTAACAATTCCTAAATATTTCGATCCCTGTAAGTCAACACCCAGATTTTTCGCCATGGAAGAATTTATACCAGCGAGAGACAGGGGCATCGCATAGCTATCATAAATTCTTTCAGAAAATTCGTTTATTTCCTTCATTGATTCACATCCAACCACAACAGATCCTTCCCTACGAGGCAACGGAGTGAGTTTGAAAGAAACCTCCGATATAACACCTAGGGTCCCGTATCCTCCAATGTGTAGTCTGCCCATATCGTATCCAGACACATTTTTTACAACAGGCCCTCCACTTTTCGTAATCGTGCCTGAAGGCAGCACTACCTGCATTCCAATAACAACGTCTCTCATATGGGCGAGTTGCCATCTAAGATAACCAGGAGCATTTGATGCCAGTGTCCCTCCCACAGTCGCCGTTCCCGGCAAGGGAGTATCTATAGCTAGGAATTGCCCTCGTTCCTTCAAAACATTTTGTAAACGTTCCAAAGTTATACCGGGCTGAACGATACAGGTAAGATCTTCAGCGTTATGAGTTACTATTTCATTCATCTTTGAAAGGTCCAAAGCGTAATCATAACGAGGCATTAATGCGCCTATTTGCAGTCTAGTTCCCCCACCAACTGGAACCATGACTGGCGCTTCATTGTGATGCTCTCTCAATATCTCAGAAAGCTCTAAAACATCGTTGGGGTAAAACGAACCTTTTGAAGGATTGCGGCCATCAATAAGATGTTTTGTTGTCATTTTTTTCAACTAAAGTTAACTATTCACGCTTATGCTTATATATAGGCACCAGGACCAACTTTCGCAATTGCCTTAGCTTGCGAAATGTCACCACAACCAGCTCCTGTAGGAAAAATTTTACCTGGATTGAAAAGATCACTTGTGTTGAATGCAATCTTCAACAAGGACATTGCAGCCATGTCTTCATCTGTGAACATCATAGGCATTTGTTCCTGTTTTTCTAATCCAATACCATGTTCTCCCGACAGCACTCCACCTGCATCAACACAAATTCTAAGTATTTCAGCACCCAAAGCAAGGATATTTTCTACGTCGCCCGGCTTTCTCTCATCAAAAAGTATTGAAGGATGAAGATTTCCATCTCCAGCATGTAACAAATTAGCTATAGGGTATCCAGATTTTTCGGAAAGATCATTTATTTGCTTCAACACATCTACTAACTTGGTCCTAGGTATCGTGCCATCTACCAAATAATAATTTGGCGCCAATCTGCCCAGAGCACCCAAAACCCCTTTTCTCCCAGACCATAATTGTTCCCTCTCATTAGAATCAGTAGCGACCTTGATTTCCAAAGGGCCAAATTCCCTGCATATAGCTTCTATCTCCTCCGATTCCTCCTCAACAGATTCCAATAATCCATCGAGTTCTACTAGCAACACTGCCCCTGCACCCTCAGGGTATCCAGCTCCAACAGCTTCCTCAGCAGCTTTGATACAGAAATGATCCATCATTTCTATTGCTGCAGGTATCATACCTGCCCCGATTATTCCTGTAACGGCTCCGCTGGCATCTTCAACTGTTTCAAAAGACATCAACATAGTCTTCACATACTCTGGTAGTCTAAGCAAACGAACCACTATTTTTGTGACTATAGCTAACGTTCCCTCCGATCCAATGGTTATTCCTCTGAGGTCGTATCCAATACCATCTCTTTCATATCCGCCAAACCATGTTATGGTCCCGTCTGCCAGAACTACTTCCATACCAAGTACGTGATTCGTTGTTACACCATAAGCAAGACAGTGTGGACCTCCCGAATTTTCAGCAATATTGCCGCCAATTGTGCAAGCCCTTTGACTGGACGGATCAGGAGCATAGTAAAGACCAAATGGAGCAACGTGGGTGGAGAGGTCCAAGTTCACTACACCTGGCTGTACAACTGCATAGCGATCGGTTTTATTAACTTCAAGGATATTCGTCATCCTCGACATAGCAACTACAACACCGCCATGCTCCGCAATCGCGCCTCCGCTAAGACCAGTTCCCGCTCCCCTTGCTACAACAGGAAGCGAAT
>TARA_B100000686_G_scaffold161271_1_pt1 | contig 12152 bp, 11 predicted proteins | sample TARA_B100000686 | Tara Oceans TARA_B100000686 (sample SAMEA2622733) | marine metagenome | biome: marine biome (ENVO:00000447); feature: marine epipelagic mixed layer (ENVO:xxxxxxxxx); material: "saline water (ENVO:00002010), including plankton (ENVO:xxxxxxxx)" | depth 150 m
ACCAAATTTCGGTGGTGTATTAGGATTTTCGTCGATGTTGATTTTAGCCACCGACATACGATCAGCATATTCCTCTGCCACTTCGTCCAATAGCGGGGCTATCATCTTGCATGGTCCGCACCAATCCGCCCAAAAATCGAGCAACACGGGTTTACCTGAATTCAAGACATCAGCTTCAAAATTTTCATCACTGGTGTATACGATTTTATCGCTCACCGGGCTTCCTCCAAATGATTCAACGTAGTCTTTAATATTCTGAATATTTGCCCTTATGCCCCTGCCCGGGCTAAATGACCATTCAAAAATGGATGACGCTGCCTTATCAATCAGGCACTATGTCGCAGCTTTATCGCGGCTTCTCGTGGATTTCGATGATAGCGAAACTGGCAGGTGCGACGGTTGTCGCGTCGACGTTATGCCAATTTGAACCCTTCACGAAGCATTTTGCAAGTAATTAATAGACTTTTTTTATCAAAAATTGAATGACTGACAGCCATCTGAGCAAACTTAAATTTGACTCTCTTCAACTGCATGAAGATATTCGAAGGGGTATCGCTTCGGAGGGTTTCTCATTCTGCACGCCTATCCAGGCATACACGTTACCAATAGCACTAGAAGGCCGCGATGTAGCAGGACAAGCTCAGACTGGAACTGGTAAAACCGCAGCCTTCCTGATAGCTGCCTATCAAAATATCCTAAAAAGTCCAGATAGCAAAAATAATAACAATCAGTCAAAACAACCCCGAATATTTATTCTAGCTCCAACAAGAGAGTTAGCTATACAGATCGCTAAAGATGCAGAATCACTGGGTAAATATACAAACTTTAAGATTGCACTCGCATTTGGTGGTACTGGATACGAGCAACAGCGACGGACGATCGAAGCAGGCATAGATATATTAGTTGGCACGCCTGGCCGCATCATCGACTACTTTAAACAAGGTGTGTTTAAGCTGGACCAGGTGGAGGTCGTGGTCCTTGATGAAGCAGATCGTATGTTCGACCTTGGGTTTATTAAGGATATTCGGTACCTGTTACGGCGCCTACCAAAACCGGACAAACGTCTTAATATGCTCTTTTCAGCAACTTTGTCTCACCGCGTAATGGAACTAGCATATGAGCACATGAATGAACCAGAACTCATTCGTGTAGAACCAGACAAGATCACAGCTGATGGTGTCAGACAGGCAATTTTCTTCCCCTCGAATAAAGAGAAAATACCACTACTGGTTGGACTGATTAGGGAAATGGGAACTAGTCGTATTATGGTTTTCGTAAATACAAAACGTGAAGCAGATAGGGTCGAGGCATGGCTGCAAGCTAACTCAATCGAAGCACGCGCCATCTCCGGTGACGTGCCCCAAAAGAAGCGACTCAGTATGCTGACACAGTTTCAGTCAGGGAAGTTAGCAGTGTTAATCGGAACAGATGTAGCATCCCGCGGGCTGCATATCCCGGATGTTCAATACGTTGTCAACTACGACTTGCCTCAAGATCGCGAAGACTATGTGCACCGGATCGGCCGCACAGCAAGAGCCGGAGCATCTGGCGATGCTATCAGCTTCGGGTGCGAAACATATGCCATGAGCCTGCCTGATATTGAGGACTACATCGGCTACAAAATTCCTGTGGCTAATTACGACTCATCAATACTGCCTGAATTGACAAAACCGACACAACGAAGAAAATCGCCAGTTCATCGCAACGGGAAAAAACATCGCTCAAACAGAAAACCGAAAAGCAATAACCATCCTAGGTAATTTCACTAACTCCCTTAATCCCTGCAAAGTCGTCATGCTCTTGGGATGCTTTACGGGAATCAGGTTGAGTGATATGCAGTAACTGATCCAGACCATATTTTCGTGCCGCCTGCAATACTGCAACATTATCATCTATGAACACAGTTCTATCAGGGTCGAACATTTCTTGTTTCTGTAATTGATTCCAGAATCCCTGATCCTCTTTGGCATAACCAAGAGCATGTGACGTATATACATCATCAAAATATTCAACAATACCGGTCACTTCAGATTTGATATTTAAAGTCTCTTGATGAGAATTCGTCACTAATAATAATCGAAAACTTTGATCCAACGCATTATCCAAAAATAGCTTTGCCCCAGGTAAAAAAGCGATTCTTTCCTTCTGCTCCCGATGCAGTGCAACCACATCAAGATCTAGCGCATCACTCCAGTGATCGAGGCAATACCAATCCAGCTTTCCCTCAAGGCGCCCTAGAATTTTATAAAGGTGCTCACGAGCATCTTGAGGCGACAAATTATTGCGTTTCGCGTACTCGGTCGGGATATGCTCCATCCACATATGGTTGTCATAGGCGAGGTCCAGTAAAGTTCCGTCCATATCCAACATCAGCGTATCGCAAATTCTGGACAAACCATCCATATGCTTAAGCTTATTTTTCATTTGCATGTTTTATACTAAGCCACTTCGATATCCCGCCAGAGAGTAAAACATGAATCTGCAGGAACTTTTAGACCCTGTCGTCCAACTTGCTAAGGAAGCTGGCGACGCAATTCTTGAAGTGTACGCGACAGACTTTGATGTAGAAACGAAAAACGATGCCTCCCCGCTGACTCGGGCAGATATGGCGTCCCACCTTGTAATTGAAAAGGGTCTCGCGCAATTAACGCCCAACATACCAATCATATCCGAAGAATCAGGGTTACCCAGATTTGAAGAGCGGGTACAGTGGCAGCAATACTGGCTAATCGATCCACTTGATGGAACAAAGGAATTTGTAAAGCGGAACGGTGAATTTACAGTCAATATTGCTCTGATTGATGGTAAGCACCCCGTAATGGGCGTCGTCCATGTCCCCGTTCTAGGTAAAACCTATACCGGTTGTGAAATCATAGGTTCTTATATTAGGGAAAACGATGGTGCGACACGCCAGATAAAGGTAGCGGAGGTAACCGCAAATCCAGTTCGAATTGTCGGCAGCCGTTCACACCGAGGGCATTCTCTCGATGCTTTGATTGCCCAACTCGGTGGTGCCGAAATACTTCCGATGGGCAGTTCACTCAAGTTTTGTGTCATTGCCGAGGGAGGTGCCGATATTTATCCACGTCTCGGACCCACCTCAGAATGGGATACAGCAGCCGCACAAGCTGTAGTCGAACAAGCCGGTGGAAAAGTCCTTAAACTTGACGGTAGTCCGCTCACCTACAACACAAAACGTGATATTTTAAATCCATATTTCCTAGTAGCGGGTCCAATGGACCGCGAGTGGCTTTCCCTACTCCAAGCATGACCGACAAAATTGACACAGAATCTTTCAAGAAATTTAAGCGTCTGAGAGAATTACGCGTAAATCATCGCGATCTGGACTTTCTGATAGATAGCCTGACAGATGATCCTGTGGTGGACCAATTGCGAATTCGTCGTCTAAAAAAAAGACGGTTAGTCCTTAAAGATATGATTTCGCGACTAGAGAGCGAACTCATTCCCGATATGGACGCTTAATCAATTATAGCGCCAATGTGAACTTGGCCACGTTTCTCTGCCAGCCTAACTTGCTTCCGGCGTTCTTTCAGCCGAACAATTTTCTCACTATCAACCAAATCAATACATTTTGGACAGGAGACACTTTCACAATAGTCAGGTGATTTTAAATCCTCTGGACTTATAGGCCGTCGACAAGCATGACACTGTATATAACCACCTTCCTCGAGGTCCTTGTCAAGAGAGACACGCGTATCAAAGACAAAACACTCACCCCGCCAAAAATTCTCCTCGTCACCTACACTCTCAAGGTATTTCAAGACACCACCTTCAAGTTGAAAAACCTCTTTGAATCCAAGTTCTTGCATTAAGGCAGCAGCCTTTTCACAACGAATCCCACCAGTGCAGAACATCGCGAGTTTTTGTCCCGGTTTCATTGTTCTGAGCTGCTCTGCATATGCCGGAAATTCACGAAAACTGTCCGTCTTCGGGTTAACCGCATTCTTAAAAGTACCCACCTCACACTCATAATTGTTGCGGGTGTCTATGACCAAAACGTCAGGGTCATTAATTAGTTTGTTCCATTCTTCAAATGTAACCCGTTCACCACCCTTGTTGCTGGGGCGAATATCCGGCCTACCTAGCGCAACGATCTCTTTTTTTTCCTTAACGCGCATTCGACGAAATGGAGCACCACTAGCCTCAGTCCAACGCCCTTCAATTGGAATAGTCAAAAGAAGCTTTTGGTTTAACCAAACTAATACAGATTCTATATTTGTAACACTGCCAGCAAGCGTTCCATTAATCCCCTCGGGCGCTACTAAAACAGTTCCTACCAATCGTTTCCGATCACACAATATCTGCAGCTGGTCACGCAAACTAGGGACATTAATGATATCGGTAAATTGATAAAAGGAAACTACATTCATAGTCGATCAAAGCCTGGGCCAGAGAACGTAAGAGATAGAATGCTGTGTCGAATTTCCTCGCCAAGCACTAACCGTGCATCCTCTCCGATACGCATAATATCGTCAGTAAATTCAATAAAACCAGCATCGTTACGTGTTACCACATGGCGATCCCGCAACGTGCGAATAAAATTTTGAAACAAAACTTTATCAAAGAAATCAGGTGAGTTTAAACCATAAATCATTGACAAACGCTGAGCGCTTTTCTGGCATAAGCCCTCTAATTTAGCCTGAGATAAGGTTCCAGGACCATTTCGGACCAACAATTCAATCACTAAGTAAAAACGTTGTAACATCGGGACCATTGATTGGCCTAACATCATCAATTGATACGCTGGGGCCGAACCTCTTGGAGGCCTAACTATTGAATTATTTTCAAGAGTCAGCAATCCTTCAGAGACGAGGCTATCGACCGCAGCTCTAAGAATATCGTCAAGTTCATCTTCATCCCATTTAAGTTGCAGCTCAATTCGCATAAATGGATAGATCGTTTTGGCAAGCCGTTGCAACTCGCTGCAGGGCAAACGCCGACCCTGGATGAAACAACACGCAATGTAAGCCGGGACCGCGAAAAGATGCTGTATGTTGTTCCGGAAATAAGTCATTAATACAGCGTTCTCCTCGGACATGCTGATAACATTGCCAAGAGGATGTGGCGTCCGATTGATTACATCTAATTTCTCTCCATGGTCAATAATTTTCTCAGCACTCGACTCTGGAATTGTTACTTGTTCAGAGTATCTAAATCGTGATAACAACCTCTGACTTAACCCCAACTGCACCTTCAATTCATTTTCACCCATCGATTGCTTGGGAGTTGCTAGCAGTACATAAGAAAGTAGGCTGATCGGAGTAACGGCCGCAGCGGAATTTATCTCTTGCATAATCCGCGTGCCAAGATTTTCTACCACATTAGCAAGCCATTGGGGCCGGCTTCCTTCTGTAAGTCCTATCTCCCTCCAGTCCACCTGCTGGCTATCAAGTAAGGTGTCTAACTCAACCGGCTCGCCAACGTTAACGTAAACTTTCCCGAAGTATTTTCGAAGGGATTTTAATGCGCGTGTAAGTCCGAAAAGAGACTCTTTCTTCTTTTTGTTCCCAACCAGTTCTGATATGAATGAATCTCCCTCGATAAGTTTTTCGTATCCGAAATATATGGGTACAAAAACAACTGGTAGTCGCGGGTTATTAACATAGGACTCAACAGTCATCGCGAGCATCCCAGCTTTCGGCGTTAACAACCTTCCGGTACGACTTCGCGTACCTTCAATAAAATATTCAATCGAATGACCACGCACAAGAATTTGCTGCAGATAAGCGCTGAAGACGGCTGAATAAAGACGATTTCCCTTAAAGCTGCGCCTTAGATAAAAAGCGCCGCAACGACGCAGGATGGCACCAACAATAGGGATATTAAGATTTAGCCCGGCGGCAACATGCGGCAAGCTCAGCCCTTGCTGATAAACGATGTAACTTAAGAGTAAATAATCGAAGTGACTACGATGGCACGGCACATAAACGACTTCCGATTTCTTAGCCACATCGTGCAACCTGTTAATGTTATTTGTCTCAATACCGTCATAAATTCGATTCCATACCCAACTAAGAAACCTTTCGATCACCCGAATTGTTGGATAAGAAATATGTGCGGCAATCTCATTTGCATATTTGTGTGCCCGATTCCGACCGCGCTCTAACTTGGCTCGGCTCTCCCGCGCTTCTTTTTCTATAATCGCGAGAACTTTCGGATCACTTAGAACAGCATTTGCAAGAGTACGGCGATGAGATAGGTCTGGCCCGACAGTTGCTATGCGGCGCTGTCGGAAGTGGACTCGTAGTATTCGAGACACCTTGCGCAACGCAACTTCCGATTCAGACTCGTGTTGAACGATGGAATTTAAAGGCAGTCCGCGGCTATAGCGCAATAGTGTATTTCTACCTTGTAAGATAGTAATTATAAACTTACGGATTCTTCCGGCTATCTCCCAGTGTTCCGAAAAAAATAAGGTTAACCATGAATTTTCCTTCTCGGGCGCCCTTCCCCAGTAAATCCCAACCGGAATCAAGAGTAATTCCGCAACGTCCTCTGTGATACTTGCTTCCACAAGGCGGCGCAGCCGCTTTGAAGTCCATGGCCGTTTGCGACGAAATATTAAACCTGCCGCTGGCCGGGAGACAATGATTCTTGTCGATTCTTTGAGACCACAAAACTCCAGCGGCTCAAATGGCGATGGCATACCATGTATCTTACACAGCCTATTTAAAGCGAGCGTGTCTGCCAGACCGCCCGTCTCAAGCACGTAACAAATCTCTGTACCGGGACCTGTAAGAAGGGTACGAGGATCATCAGGCTGGGCTATCGGGCGAGCCCACAAGCTAAAGATTTTGTCCGCAACCCCGTACCATGGACGGAAAACTTGTTGTGATATAGACATCACTGCCAATCTTACCGCTTTCCGATCTTCCGTAAACTATTGATTATTTTTATATACGCCTGCATGGTAATCCTTGGAAATGAGTCTTTTAAACAACAGATGGTTGATAGCCGATATTGGAGCAACAACGAGTCGTTGTGCGATCTATGACGGCAACAACGTACAGCAACTGCAAATCATCAATAACAACGGATATAAAGGCGCGATTGAACTACTTGACCAATATATAAGCCAGGTAAATATCAATGCAGACGGATGCGCACTCGCGGTCGCCGCACCCGTCGAAAGCGAAGAAATTCAAATGATAAACCGTGACTGGCGTTTCAGCCGACAAAAGATTGCGAACCTAGGTTTCCGGCAAGTTAAAATATTGAATGATTTCCATGCGATTTCCTATGCCTTACCCCATTTTGATGATAGTGCACGTATAGAAGTCGGAACAGCAAATAAATATAGATCTGGCAATACTGCAGTACTTGGGCCAGGTAGCGGACTCGGGATGGCAGCTTGGATTGATGGCTCCGGCCCAATGTGTGGCGAGGGTGGCCATATCACTTTATCAGGTCGGAATGAAACGGAAGATATAATCATCGCAGTACTGCGCAAATACTATGGCCATTGCTCAGCGGAGCGTATTTTGTCGGGCCCGGGGCTACTTGCGTTGCATGAAGCCATGCATAAAGAACGACTAATGGCGCCCGAAGACATTACAGGCAACATGAAAATTCAGGCCAATAGGGAAACGATGGATCAATGGTTTAAGTTCCTGGCAACGGTTGCAGCAGAACTTGCTCTCATTACAGGAGCGCTAGGTGGTGTTTACATCGCAGGCGGCATCGTCCCTTCAGTGATCAAACAAATAAAAATTTCTGAATTTCGATCACGGTTTGAAGATAAAAACCGTTATGGTGGGTATATGCAGGGCATTCCAACTTGGATTATCACGGACCCAGTACCTGGTCTGACAGGCCTCACTTACCTCATAGACCAAAAATTAAATAGCGAGGCCCTAAATTAAATATTTTTTGTAGTCTTAGATAACTCCTTCACAAACCGTTCTAAGTAATAGCAAATTTCCTCGATGTTGTTAGTCAACCGATGTCCTCCATCAACAATGTGCAGACTTGCTTGGCATGTTTGAGCAAACCGTATGCTATTTTCAACGGGCACAATATCGTCATTCCAACCATGCACGATACTTATCGGAATATCTGGAGCCGAGGGCGTCAAATGTTCAAATTCTGCTATGTAGTATGCAGGGGCAAGCACAAATAAGCCGACAGCATTAACATAGTGAGCAGCGGATGTTGCAACATGACCGCCCATACTCGAGCCAACAAGTAATAGAGGCTCCTGGAATGATTCACAATGCTTGATGAGTTTTTTTACTCTTATACTCGGGTCATCAATACCTTGATAATCAACACTGTCAGTAGCACAACCGATATTGCGCATTAGTCCTGCCATAGCATTGATTTTGGTGCCCCACGGGCCACTCTCCTGACCATGGGAAAAAATTACCATTGGTTTCGTCATATCAAACTACCTCTCACCGACCCAATATTTGCGTCACGGCATCCTAAAATAATAGTCTGGGATTATTAATGGTCCCACGCCACACCCGGTTTCCAGAGAAGCTCATCCAAGTCAGGTTGCCAACGATATATCGCCATATCAACGCGACCATTGAGAATAACGACACCTTCCTGGCTAAGCCTTTTGCTTTGCCTTTCAAAAGCAGGAGTACCTATATCAAACGCTATCCTCCCGGAGGAGGTTATAACACGGTACCAAGGAACGCTCTGTCTATCAGGCAATTTACGCAACGCGTAAGCGACTTGACGGGCGCCCCGTGGAAAGCCTGCTATCTCTGCAATCTGTCCATAACTTGCAACTGAGCCAGCTGGGATGTCGCAAATCGTTGCCCATATGCGATGGTTGCGTTTAGCTATAGCCGATTTCATACTGAGTTAACAAATACAAACCACAATTAATTAAACGGAACACCTTTTAGACCCGGATACTGCGATACCGAACGCAACAAAAAACGGTAGGAGTCGCTCCGCCACGTCACCAGGCGTATTTGGAAAGAATGAAATCAGAACGGTCAAACTAAAACCCAGAAGCATTGCTGACAATGTAGCTACTGGCGATAGTGATCGTCCAAGCAAACGCATAATTAATATAGGACCAAATGCAGAACCAGCTGCAGACCACGCGAAAAGCACTCGCGAAAAAATATCAGCCTGCCAGAATAGGGCCAAGGCAGTAGCCAAAAATAAGACAGCAAGCACAGTTAACCGAGTTCGTCTCAAATCTTCATCAGCCTTCCCATTCGCAAGATCCCAGTCATACGAAATGGCTGACGATGCAACGAGCAATTGACTATCCGCTGTAGACATAATTGCCGATAGCACAGCCGCCAACATAACACCTGAAATAACGGGTGGAAGCAGTGCCGTCGCAGCCTTAAATAGAACTTGCTCAGCATCACCAATATCGGAAAAAAGAACACGAGCACTTAGGCCAAGTAAAAGCATACCCGTATACACAACTACGGCCCAACTCATGGCTATGATGCGAGCTTGGCGAAGTGATCGCTCATCTTTTAGTGCCATAAAACGATTGACTACATGAGGCTGGCCCGGATAGTTGATTCCGATACCCATAAGTCCCAGCACAAAGAAAACGGTGACCAGTCCACCGGCAATAATGGGCGAACCGGAGTTCCCAATTTCCGCTAGTCCCATAGACAAAGGAGAGAATCCGCCAACGCCAACTAATGCCACGATAGGCAATATCAGGGCAGCAACGGCCATCAGAATCCCTTGTATGGTATCGGTCACGCTAACGGCCCAAAATCCACCTAGCAGCGTATAGGTCAATACAATGACAGCGCCAATTAGAATGCTGTTTTCTTTGGAGATACCGAACGTTGCCTCGAAGGCCTTACCAGCGGCTTCAAACTGTGAAGCTATGTAGAATGTAAAACAAAAAACAATAATTAACGCAGCCACACGCAGCACAAATTCCCGTCTCACACCCAGCGATTTTGGCGCAATCACAGCGCTTAACGTGACTGCTTGTTCCCTGCCGGAAAGTTTTTGTAACCGTGGTGCGACCCATACCCAATTGAGCAAAAAACCACCAACCGTTGCGGGAAAAATCCAAAGTGCCGGCAGCCCCCAGGCATAAGCTGCTCCGCTCACACCCAGTAAGGTCCAAGCTGACGAAGAACTTGCGGATGCACTAATGGCGGCAACCCAGGCACCGAGCTGACGACCGCCGAGAAAAAAGTCCTGTACCTCGCGATTACGACCCTTTGCCCAAAGTCCAACAGTGATAAGAACGGCGTTGTACACCAACAGAGTAATTAATACAGACGTCGCTCTATCCATAAGGCTACTTCAATTTTCTATTAACCGATTATGCCGACGCAACACTTCGCGCAGCGCTGAATGGTCAATTGAATTTACTGTGTTACCGCGATTTCCCGTCATCGTTCGTCCAGAAACGAGAGCATTGATAATAGCTTCTTCGGTCGCCTGCACCGTGGCAGCGAATAAAGGCACAATATCCTCATTAGAAATAGCCTGAATGTTCGCATCGGAATTTGACTGGTTAGCTACCTCGTTAGCAGTCGAGAAAGAAATAAAGATATCACCCGATCCATTACTAGCAATACTGCCAGTCCGTGACAATCCCAAAGCCGCCCGACGACTTAACCGTTTGAGTTGATGCGGAAGCAGTGGAGCATCCGTTCCGACAACAATAATTATTGATCCTATCCCCGAGAACTGAGGCGTCACTGAGGAAAAGACCATATTATTTTGCAAATACTCCCCTACTGGAACACCCGCCACGATGAGGTCACCGCGTCTCCCAAAATTTGCCTGAACTAGCACACCCACAGTGTATTCTCGGCCAGCTGTTTCCGTAATTCTTGATGCAGTACCGGTACCACATTTGTATTCAAAGCAATTCATTGCGGTGCCACCACCCACATTCCCTTCAGCAACCGGTCCAGATTTAGCACCTTCTATTGCCGCACTAGCATGATCTGGCCTGACATGAAAACCATTGATGTCGTTAAGATAACCGTCCCAAGTCTCGGCAATCACTGGAAGTGACCACCAATACCCACTCGAGTCTGCTGCCCCATTCTCAAAACGCCAACGTATTGTCCCTTCGTGAACCGCCCCCACACTGTGCGTATTAGTAATCATGATAGGACCCTCAACAAAACCAGATTCTTCTACCCATGTTGTACCGGTCATCTCGCCATTCCCGTTCAACGAGAACCATCCTCCAAAAACCGGACGATGATTGGTGTCCTCACCGCGAGGTAAGATCGCAGTGACTCCAGTACGGACTGCCTTTTTTTCCGGTAGGTCCCTGACTATCGTTTCAAATCCGACCGTTACACCTGAAATATCCGTGATTGCGTTCCAAACCCCGGGCTGCCCTTCAAAAGGTATCCCAAGATCACGGGCCCGGGGATATTCTGTAGCAAAAGCGGTTATCGGTAACAGCAAAAATAAAAACAAAATTTTCATTCATCATGTCCATGTTCAGTTGTTAGTGGGCTAAGATAGTAAGGGTCAGTAATACCACTCTTTCGCATTGCGATCCCAGTTAAACACTCAGCCAGAATCCTGTTAGCATTTTGAGCTGAGGTGTAGCCAGGATCAACAAGTGGATTAAGCTCAACGAGTTCGAAGCCGACAATCTCCTTCGCAGTACAAAGCCCACGAATGACTGGAAATACCTCACGGGTAGTGAGCCCACCCGGTTCAGGTGTGCCAGTCCCAGGCATATAGGCAGGATCTAATACATCCACGTCAAAAGAAATAAAAATATATTCTGGCCCATTTTCAAGCGCCTCGGAGAAAACGCGCTCCATCACCGACTGCCAACCTTTCTGTTCAATTTCTGCCATTGTATGGTAGCGCAGTCCTTCTTTTTGCATCCACCTAAACCCCGACTCACCAGGCCAAGACCCTCGTAACCCAACTTGGATAAAATTCTTGCCAGGCACAAGTTGTTCGTTAAACAAACGACGTACAGGTTGACCATGTGATAATAGATAAGCACCAGTCTGACCAGCGTCATAATGTGCATCGAAATGAATCACACCGACGTTTCCTGCTCCATAAACGTCTACAATACCGGCAACATCCGGGTACATTAGCGAGTGGTCGCCCCCAACAATCATGGGAATCGTGCCCGCCGTTGCAATTTCACGCACAATTTCACGAATATGACCCACACTGCGCTCCAGACTCAA
>TARA_B100000686_G_scaffold70597_1_pt1 | contig 12149 bp, 17 predicted proteins | sample TARA_B100000686 | Tara Oceans TARA_B100000686 (sample SAMEA2622733) | marine metagenome | biome: marine biome (ENVO:00000447); feature: marine epipelagic mixed layer (ENVO:xxxxxxxxx); material: "saline water (ENVO:00002010), including plankton (ENVO:xxxxxxxx)" | depth 150 m
CTGGATAAAAGGATGTTTACTTTTCAGATCGGGCAACGGACCAAATTACTAGTCCAAAACCAATTTTATTTATTGCATCACCTATATTATAAACAAGATCACGACCTGAGTCTGAAATTAGATTATTTAAAAATTGATACCATTGTCCATCTGCAGTACCAATTAAATAGCCAAGTGGATAGATTCCCCATCCAATGACAATAAAGTATAATAGAAGTTTATTAGCATTCTCAATTTTACCGCCTGCCTTTTTCGCCGCCTGTCCAACTTCGCCATTGAGTACTTCTAACACTATCATTACATAGGCTGCTCCACCTATAGCTCCCCATATTCCAGCGCTATGGTTTCCAAATATGGATAATATACCTGCTTCTCCAAAATAACCTGTTAACAGCATGACTACGGACCACCAAACTAATTTTTTTAATCCTGCACCAGTCAATAAATAAAATTCAACACACATTAATGGTACAGTTAATATCCAATCTATATAACGAAACTCTGTTGGGCTTAAACCTGTTTCAAGCCACGCGCTCCGCATGTAATAATAGTGTACTGCAGCTATACCCGTTATTAGACCAGATACGGTTAATGATAATTTCCATTTTTGTTCAACTGAATCTCTTTCGATAAAGAAAAAAACAGTTGCTGCTAGCATTGCCATGCTGCCAATAAAAAATGTGAATCCGACAAAGTCTCCAGTCCCAAGATTAATAGCTAAAATTGGTAAATTCATATTATTTCCTTTCTTTAATTAAGTTTTATTACTTGTATTTAATTGAGCCCTGATTCCTAAAGCCCCAAAGGTAGGTGCCCATAATCCGATAAAAATACCTACTTCTCTTGCTTGTTGATGTGTTTCGTATCCAAATACTTTAGTTCCGAAAACGAAAGCAAGTACTGCAATAAATATTGATATTATCATTGATAAGTACCAGCTATTTGCATTCATAGTCTTTGTCCTTTCATGTTAAAATTATTTATTAAATCAATATTAATATTAATGTCACAATTGCAAAAAATAGACCAGCGTAGATTCCAACAGGTTTATCAAGCATAGATATTATTTTATCTGAAATATTATTCATCCAATTCATTACATCATTATTTTCATAAAAAAGGCTATTATTACAAGTAGAATAATTAGTTTTGTATCAAGAATTAGATAAATGGTTTTATCTATTAATCTTTCAAGAGGTTTCTTTTTCAATTGCATCCTTTATTTTCCACATAGCTGCAAGACCAACAAAGATCAAGCACATTCCTCCAAAAAGACCTAAAAATTGATCAATATATTTTTGTGTAAAATTTTGAAATAATGTGAAGAATAACCCACATAAAAACAACGACACAAAAACACTGCTTCCAATTCGTTCTAAAAGAGATTTTTCTATTTTTTCGATCATTTCAATATCCTCTATATTTATTCTATTATATCAGCAATTATTTCATCACTCATTGGGTTGACTCCGCTTCTGTAATATTTCTGGAGATTTCCTTTTTCATCAATCAAGTATTTGCAAAAATTCCAAGAGGGCTTAGATGAATTCCATCCATTTGCTGATTTATCAGTTAACCATTTATAAACAGGATGCATATCTTGTCCTTTAATATTTATTTTTTCAGTAATCGAAAAAGTAACTCCATAATTAATTCTACAAAAATTAGCTATTTCTGATGAGGAACCTGGCTCTTGAGATCCAAAATCATTACAAGGGAAACCCAATATTTCTACTTTATCACCATGAGTTTCATAGAGATCTTGTAGTTCATTGTATTGATTTGTATAGCCACAATTTGATGCAACATTAACAATTAATAGTTTTTTACCTTTGTATTTATCTAAGCTTATTTCTTCATTATTTAATAATGTAACCTTGTGATCATAAAATGAAGTAATTGGTTCTATTTTTTGTTCTGGGTCAACACTAGAGTTATTAAAAGCCCAGAGAAATACAACAAATAAGGGTATAGTTAGTATCAATTTAATAAACATAATTTTTCCTTTATTTTATTTTGGATATTCCACCATCAATTGGAAAGACATTTCCTGTTATCCAATTATTTTCTTTATCTATTAGTAACTCAATCATTTTAATTAGATCTTGGGGCGTTCCTATTCTTCCAAGGGGATGCATTTTTTCACTGGCTTTTAACGCCAATGGACTTGAAGTAATACCTGCAGCCAAAGGCGTATCAATTAAACTAGGCGCAATAACATTAAAACGAAGATTCTTTTTCGCATATGTTGCGGCGGCAGATCGGGCTAAACCCTCAACTCCAGCTTTAGCAGCTGCAATTGCCTCGTGATTTTTTAATCCTATAGAAGCTGCAGCGCTAGAAATAAGAACTACCGATGCGTTTTCTAAAAGTAGACCAGTTGATCGTACAACACTAAAAGACGTCTTTAAATTTTGATTGATAGTAAACTCAAATTCTTCATTTGATGTTCTGTGAGCAGGCTTTAAAAGAATGCTCCCAGCAAGATTTATTACTCCATCAATATCCCCTAAATTTTCTATTCCATAATTAATTAGATCTTCGACAGATCCAAAATCGGTGGCCTCAACTGACGAAATATGGGTTAAGGACTGCACAAGTGGTTCTTCGTTTATCGGGTTGTTGTGTTGTGCAATGAGGACTGAATGGCCTTTACCCTGAAGGTATTCCGTCAGTTGTGAACCAATACCACCGCTTGCACCTATTATAATGTAATTAGACATTTTTAGGTTCCTTTACAAGCGTATGAAATATTTTCCCATCATCAAAAGATGCTCCTGAAACAGGAGTCCAGCCCTTGTTAATCATGTTTCCAGCAACTTCTATTGAATGTTCAATAAATTCTATGGGGGTAGATATTATACAGTATTTTTCTTTGAGATATATTTTTGATTTTTTATCAGTGTAGTTCATTATTTCTCCTGTATCTGATTTAATTTTTTTCCACTAGTTCTATTACATTTCCAAAATTGTCTTCTTTATAAATGTAACTTATTCCGTCTCGATGAGTCGAAGGTTTGCCATGTTCAAATATATTATTAACTCTGAATGCAATATGCGGAGGGTGTTCATTTGGACTTACTAATGCTACATTAATATTTTGAAATTTTAATAATGCCCATGTGTCATCCTCAAAGACAATATCACATTCAAAATTATTTGAATACCAGTTAACCGTTGATTTAATATCTCTTGTTTGTAGCGCTATATGATCTACTGGAGAAAGTTTTTTCATAATCTATTGTACCCCCTCTAGTATTCAGTTTCTGATATAGCTTTTTCTGAGCACTCTGGGCATATTACACTTTTCTTACCATATCTAGGAATTTCGTGATAGTACTCGATCAATATTTTATTTCTCCAATGAACTTTTTCCCAAACAACACTACATGATGGGCATACTGTTAAGTATTTATCAGTTATTTTACCTTCTTTTGAATTATAAGAGGATTTGCTGATTACTTTGTTGTTTTCCCTGTCTTTGCCAAGGGCTACTGCTTCTAAAATAGTCATGATATTCTCCTTTATAATATGAGCGTTATGAGCGATATTAAGAAGAATATGTATAAATTACAAAATAAATTTTCTATTATTTTTTAAATCATTTATCTAGCAACCCATTTTGATAATCAGAAAATGCTTGTAATACTTCTTGTTTTGTATTCATTACAAATGGTCCACCACGCGCAACTGGTTCATTAATCGGCTGACCACCTACTAAAATAAGTTTTGCACTATTATTAGGTGTAGATATTTCTAAATCACCTGTAGTGCTCAAAACAGCTAAGTTTTGTTTTGCAACCTGTTTGTCTAACATGATACTTCCCTCGTAAACATAAATGAATACGTTCCAATCATTTTTTAATGGAATATTAAATTTTGCATTATCATCTAACATAATATCATAATAAAACATTTCAGTATGGGGATTCCCTGGTCCTTTCACTTTATTATATGTTCCAGAAATAATTTTGATTGAACCTCTGGGAAAATCTACTTTTGGAATAATTTCTTGAGGTATATCATAATATGAAGGTTCAATCATTTTTAATTTCTTAGGCAAATTAAGCCATAATTGGAACCCTCTTAATAAACCATCTGTTTGCTCAGGCATTTCACTATGTATAACCCCTTTACCAGCTGTCATCCATTGTACAGATCCATCAGAAAGAATCCCTTCATTACCAAAAGAATCTTTATGCCTAAACTTTCCATTTAGCATATATGTTATGGTTTCAAATCCTCGATGTGGATGTGATGGAAATCCAGATATATAATCTTTTGGATTTTCGCTACCAAATTCATCCAATAATAAAAAAGGATCCAACATATTTAATTCTGGGTTACCAATAATTCTTTTGAGGTTAACACCAGCGCCATCTGATGTATCTATTCCATGTATAATTTTATCTATTATTCTTAGCGTCATTTAATAGAAACCATAATCTCATTTCTACGAAAGGGAGGAATCACCCAAGGGGAGTTATATTGAGCTACGATAAATTTGCCAGAAATAACAAATCTGTTCTCTATTAATAGTTTTTCTAATTTTTTTTGGTTCTTAATTATTTTCTCTTCTGTAGCCCAGCCTCCAAAACGTAAAACAGCCATTTTACCTAAATTTTCTTCTTTTATGATAACATTATCGTAATTGGGATTAGGCAAGTTTGATAACGAATGCTTTTTTGGCATTACGAATGCAACATCGTAAATACCTTCATTATTTACAGGGCTACTTGATATTACTGGAGCTGTCATTGCTATCTCCATATTTTCATCATTTCCACCAAATATATAATTAGCAATACGTCTGAATCCTGTAGATGTGGACTGTCTATAATTACTATTGATATTAGTTATAGCAATTATCATTGGTTCATAAACACGAATTTCAAATTGGCCTTTTTTTTCAAGTAATTGATATTCTGGTGTTTCTATTTCTGAAGCCATAATAAACCCCATTGTTAATAAAATTGTAAAAATTATCTTCAAATTATTTTAAAGCCATTTTAATTAGTTCATTAATATTTCCAATAAATTCTGTAGCGCATAAATTAGAATAATCATCAAATATTTTTGAATTATTATGATACAATTTACAGTGTATCTTTCCATCAAGATATTCTGTTACCTTTTGTTTCATATCATTATCATCTGGTGCAAATAGTAATCCAGCTTTTTCCCCTTTCTCGATCTTTAATTCTAATAATGTATTTTTACGTTGTAATTGCCATAAAATTTTTCTTCCATCATATTGTATATCTTTTATAGTTGTTTTTCTGTATGTCGTAAAACGATACAATTTATTGTTAAAATAAAAACCTACAATGAAACCAGCGAACTTTCTCCCCTTCCATGGAATTGTGGCTAATGAAGCAGAAATACTTGCTTGATTATTTTGAAAATGATTCGATTGTGCCCAAATCCAATTTTCTGGAAAATTTTTACCCCAATCTTTTTCTATATAACCACGACCTTCAGAAAAATCATATAATGATTCGTTTAACTTTACGCTACCACTTAAAGAATGATCCATACTTAAAATTCCATGAAAACATTCCATCGTGGGAATATATGCATACCAACCCATACAACCTGGTTCAACAAAAGTTACCGGCCATGGTTTTATCCCATTTGATTTAACTTCTCCTTTTAAGTAAAAATTATTACTTCTTATATCTAGCTTTATTTCATTTAAAGAAAAATAATTTGGACCTAAGTGTAGATTATAGTCTGACTTACTGAAATTAAAGTCATTGGTATCGTACTTTTCAAAAAATACTTTTCCATTTTCTCCATCAAATACCATAATAAATGCTGTTTTATAATCGGTTAGTCCGCTTTTGTATATCCCCGGTATGATTGCTAGGGATTTGTTACTTTTGGTTGTTAATTTATGATACCAACCTTCAAAGAATGGGCTTCCATATTTATTACCATGGTAAGCTTGAGGTTTTAACAATAACATAGAATTAGTTTGGTTTTAAGCATTATTTATTAATTATGACAACTATTATTTTTTTCAAATTTAATAACAATTTATGGTGGGCCTTTAAACAAATGGGTTTGCATAAAAATTATTTTGAAAATATAGACGGATTAATCTTCTATAAAATGTTGGGTACTGGAAGCAGTCCGGGGTTTAGTATGTATCCAGACTTTTCAACCTATGCGTTACTCCTAATATGGGATAATAAATTGAATGCTGATAAATATTTTGAATCAAATATTTATTATAAACTTCTTCTATCAAAAGCTTATAACTATAGAAGAATATTACTATCAAGTTTCAAAAGCGTAGGCCTATGGGATGGAGTAAACCCTTTTGAACGATCAATTAATCATAGTATTGAAAATGAAACTAAAATTGGAGTCCTCACTCGGGCCACTATTCATTTTGCAAAACTAACTCATTTTTGGAAATCCGTAAAATCTGCAAGTGATGCTATATCATCAGCAAATGGAGTTAGCTTTTTCAAAGGGATAGGGGAATTGCCATTTATCCAGCAAGCTACTTTCAGTATTTGGGATTCTGAAAATGACATAAACAATTTTGCTTATAAAAATATCAATCATAAAAATATTATAGATAAAACTAGATCTCAAAAATGGTATAAAGAGGATCTTTTCGTACGATTCCATCTACTAAGTGATTCAGGGTATATAAAATCTTAAATGAATAATGTTATCATTATAGGCTCAGGGATTGCTGGACTAGCAACAGCTGCTAGATTAGTTGCAAAAGGATATAATGTATCTATTTTTGAATCTGCATCGCAAACTGGTGGAAAAATTCATTCTTTCGATTTAGACGGTTATAGATTTGATGCGGGCCCTTCATTATTTACCATGCCAAAACTCGTTGATGAAATATTTAATATTTTAGGAGAAAATCCTCGCAATTATTTTAACTATAACAAAAAAAAGATTCACTGTGAATATTTTTGGAATGACGGTAAAACACTTACAGCATTCGATAATAAGAAAAAATTTTTATCAGAGGTGGAAAATAAATTTGGTGTAAGTAACACAATTATGAATAAATACCTGGATCGTTCCAAAAAGAAATATGAAATCACTGAACCAATTTTTCTTCAAAAGTCTCTTCATAAGTTTTCAACGTATATATCAAAGGATACATTGAAAGCATTAATATCATTAAGAGTTTTTGATATTAATAAAAGCTTAAATAAAACTAATGAGCATTTCATAAAGGAACCTCATCTCGTACAACTTTATAATAGATATGCAACATATAATGGATCTAACCCTTATGAGACTTCAGGAATTATGACATTAATCCAACATCTTGAATCACATTATGGTACATGGATACCAAGCGGGGGAATGGTTCAAATAAGCAGATCAATTACTTCATTATTAAAAAGAAAGGGAGTAAAAATATATCTGAACTCACATGTGGATAAAATAATCGTTAAAAGAAATAAAGCTACAGGTATTCTATCAAATGGTAAGGAGCATACATCGGATTATATTATTTCTAATATGGATATATTTTTTACATATGAAAAATTATTAAAGAACTTTAAAATACCTAAGAGAGTAAGTAAGGCTGAACGTTCCAGTTCAGCAGTGATATTTTATTGGGGAATAAATAAAACTTTTGAGCAGCTTGATCTTCATAATATCCTATTTTCAGAAAATTATAAAAATGAATTTGAATGCATTTTTAATAAAGGAGAGTTATCAGATGATCCCACTATTTATATTAATATTACATCAAAAGATGTTCCGTCTGATGCTCCCGATGGTAGTGAAAATTGGTTTGTTATGATTAATGCACCATATGATTCTAAACAGAATTGGGATGAAATAACTTCACAGTTGAAAAAAAATGTGATTAAAAAAATTAATAGAATACTTAAAGTTGATATTGAAAAATATATTCAAGTAGAAAAAGTATATTCACCTCAAACTATTGAAAAAATTACACATTCATACTTAGGATCACTTTATGGGACATCTAGTAATTCAAAACTGTCTGCCTTTTTTCGTCATCCAAACTTTACTAATAAAATCGGCAATCTATTTTTTTGCGGCGGTAGTGTCCATCCTGGTGGAGGAATTCCTCTTTGTCTAATGTCAGCAAAAATTGTTTCTAATCAATTCAAAGATGTTTCTAATGTTTAGAATAAAAAATCTCCCAGTTTATTCATCATTAATTATTTGGACGTTTCAAATATTTGGAGCAGTTGGAATATTATTTTGGAATAGTCAATGGTTTATTAAAATGACTCCCATGTGCTTAATATTGTATTTTTTGCTTTTAAATATAAACAATAAGAAACACAGTATATTTTTCTTGTTTATGACATTTTTTTGGGGTTTTCTATCAGAAATTGTTGGTGTTCATACTGGGTTAATTTATGGTTCATATAGTTATGGAAACTCGTTAGGAATTAAAATATTAAATGTTCCTTTGATTATAGGTGTTAATTGGATTATAACTACTGCGATCTGCGGTACTATTGCTAGTAAATTGAGAGTACGATCACACTTTAAAATATTAATAGCAATTTTATTGATGATATTTCTTGATTTGTTTATAGAGCCTGTTGCTCCAAAAATTGATATGTGGAGTTTTTCCGATTATGAATCAGCTCCATTATCAAATTATATTACTTGGGCTATAGTATCTTTACCACTTCAGTTTTATTTCATTATTAAAAAATTGGAATTCAACTTTACGTTAGCTGTTAACTTATATATTTCTCAATTATTCTTTTTTATGGTATTGTGTTTTACTCTGTAAGCTATTTTTCTATTGATCTGAGTTCTTGATTTATATACAGTGGTAAAAACAATAATGAGAAGCCATAAAATATATCTTCAAATGGGATAGTGCCAATTCGAATACCAAGATTATAATTATTATTATACCAAACAATTTCGTCCAGAATAAAAGATCCTGTAAGAAGACCATTAATTATAAAGAACGGGATCAAAATGAAAATATATGATACAATGAATGAGCTTAATAATTGAGGTGTTCTACGATTTGCTAATGTAATAGAAAGTGCAGCAAGCATGAATGAAGATAGTGTGTAAAAATTATTAAGATTAAAGAGACTGATCATCACCAAAAATAAGATCAAGATATATGAGATAAATTTCGTTAAAACTTTCGATAGCTTTAACTGTGGAGTTAATGATTCTTTACAATAATGAATGAATAATGAACTATAGGGTATACAAATAAAAAAGAGCCATTCTTCTATAGGAAGCGCTAAAAACTCTATCCCTATCAAATAACTTTTATTAAAACCCCATATTCCCCATTTAGTAAATAATATATCCCAAAGTATAAAAAAACATATTGTAATAAGTAGTCCAGGGGCTATGGAAAAAAATCTGTTAATATATTTTACTCTGCCCTCGAAGGAAAGGGCTAAAGGAATTGAAATAGCTGAAAGATTAATGATTAAATAAAGATAATTATCCATTCTTTGTGCCGAAAACCTTAAGTGACTTAAGACTTACGAACAACATTCCAAAAAACTCACCATCTTCTTTATTTTCATTCGCGTGATGTTTTCTATGTTGAAACAATACAGCTTTCAAATAGGTATTATTTGGTTTTGCGAAGACTTTGATTCTTCTATGAATAAATATATCATGAACAAATAGATATGCAATTCCATAAAAGAGAATGCCAAGTCCAGTATAAAAAAGAATATTATTATTGTATAGACTTCCTAGGATAAACCCTAAAGCGCTAGGTATCGCAAATATTAAAGCAAAGGAATCGTTCTTTTGTAAAGGCTTTCCGGTTAATACATGATGATCTTCATGAAGAAACCAAAGGAAACCATGCATTACATATTTATGCGCTGCCCATGCAATGAACTCCATACCTACAAATGCTGAAATAGTTATAAATATATTTTGTATCATATTGCTATATAAATTGTCCGGTTTTTTCTCTTAAATATGCTGATGGAATCAATAGAATCTTTCTAAAGTTATTTATCCTTAAACGATTTTCCATTATTTTATCTGCATCTGTGTTTTTTAATTTATTAAATAAAACACGAAAGTAACGATAAGCTAGATAAACACCCAAACGAGAATTATTTGGTAATTTTTTTATACCCATTATTCCATCATCAAAATCATTTTCAATTTGTTCTTCAATCATGAGTTTAGAATCGTTATCTAGAACATTATTTTTATTCAATTCAGGGAAATATAATCTTCCCTTACCATGGTAATCATCTTTTAGGTCACGTAGAAAGTTTACTTTTTGAAATGCCGCCCCTAATTTTTGCGCAGCATCTGCTAACTCTTCAATCTTTTTATCATTTCCTTTGCAAAAGACATGAATACACATTAATCCAATTACTTCTGCTGATCCATAAATATAACTTTTGTAAGAATCTTCTGAATGTGTTTCTTGGTAAATATCCATTTTCATACTATTTAAAAATGACTTGATCAAATCTATGGGAATATTATAGTCATTTACTACCATTTGAAATGAATGGAGAATAGGATTCGAACTAAACTTTCTTTTTATTGATAAAAGCGTTTCTTTTTCAAAATCAATAATTAACTTTTCTTGATCCTGGTCAAAAAATGTATCAACTATTTCATCTGCAAATCGCACAAAACCATAGATACCATATATACTTGGCCGTATATCATAACTAAAAAAATTAATTCCTAAAGAAAAAGAAGTACTGTATTTCCTCGTAGTTACTTCACTAATCTTTTTAGCAATATCATTATATATTTCGCGGTTAGTCATGTTCTTTTCCAATAAGTTCAGCTGCAATCTTTCCTGAAATTATAGATGGAGGCATACCTGGACCTGGAACAGTAAGTTGCCCAGTATAATACATATTACCAATCTTTTTATTTTTCATTTTCGGTTTCAAAAATGCACTTTGAAATAATGTATTTGCTAATCCATATGCATTTCCATTCATAGTATTAAAGTCTTTTGTAAAGTCACGATGAGCATATGATCTTTGAAAAACAATATTCTTTCTTATAGAATCACCAATGTTATCTTCAATTCTCGAAATAATCATATTAAAAAATTTCTTTCTTATTTCATCAGTATCATTTAAACCATTTGCTGTTGGTATCAAAACAAATAAAGACTCACCATTTTCAGGAGCAGTACTTATATCTGTTTTTGAAGTACAAGAAACATAAAATAATGGATCCGTGGGCCAAGATGGTTTATCATAGATTTCTTGAGCATGCGAATTAAATGATGTGTCAAAAAAAAGTGCATGGTGTGGAAAATTTTGTATTTTTTTATTTAACCCAATATAAAATATTAGACTGCTAGGTGAAAAGACACGATTATCCCAATATTTTTTCGAATAATTTCTCGCACCATTAGGCAATAAATTTTGTTCAATATATTGATAATCACCATTTACAAGCAATATGTCGGTTTCAATAACTTCGCCATTAAACTGAATCCCTTTGACGCTTTTTTCACTATTTGTTAAATGTATTTTATCAACAGGACATGAAAATTCATATTTAACACCTAAGTCTAAAGAATTATTATACATTGCAGTTGCAATACTTCTAATACCACCTTTTGGATACCATGTTCCTAAACAAATATCAGCATAGTTCATTAAACTATACATTGAGGGTGTTTTTTCTGGTTTTGCGCCTAATAATAGACTTGGAAACTCTAGTATTTGAATAAGCTTAGGATGTGAAAAATACTGACGTATATGCTTACTCATTGATTTAAAAATATTCAATTTACCTAGTTGTGAAATTAAAATTGGATCAATGTATTCTGTAAATGATAGAGAAGGTCTATAGATAAAATGTTTCATTGCTACATCGTATTTGATTTTAGCGTCATCAAGGAAGTTCTGTAAAGATTCTCCGCTGTTTGGCTCAACAGAATCGAATAATGATTTTAATTCATCAATATTCTCAACAATGTCTAAATAATCATTATTCCCATAGTATATGCGATATCCAGGATTAAGTCGTTTTAATTCATAATAATCAGATGTAGTATGACCAAAATCATTAAAGTAAGATTCAAATATATCCGGCATCCAATACCAGCTTGGCCCCATATCAAATGTAAACCCATCAGAAGCAAATTGTTGCAATCTACCTCCATAGGTTTCATTTTTTTCATA
>TARA_B100000686_G_scaffold347455_1_pt1 | contig 12142 bp, 16 predicted proteins | sample TARA_B100000686 | Tara Oceans TARA_B100000686 (sample SAMEA2622733) | marine metagenome | biome: marine biome (ENVO:00000447); feature: marine epipelagic mixed layer (ENVO:xxxxxxxxx); material: "saline water (ENVO:00002010), including plankton (ENVO:xxxxxxxx)" | depth 150 m
TGTAGCTCATTTCAATAATTGGTTATTTTTTACTCCGAACTCACGTTATGTAGACAAGATAGTACTGTATTGGAATAGCCAAGTAAGCCCAGAGTATTATTGTTTGATCAGAGGCACGAGTTCCGATAATGGCGAGAAACTCTTTAAGTGCAAAAAAACTTAAGATAGCAAAAAATAAAATAGCAATGCTTGTGCTAATTGCGAGCACAAGCATAATAAGACCAGCCATGAACCACCATGAGTTCACCCGTTGCTTTAATTCCGTAAAGTCTTTATCTGGATTTTTATTTTGTAGCTGACGTGTAATTAAGCTCGCCGTCACTAATATACAAAAAATAGTGCCCATGACAATTTGAGAGTTGACTGGAATGGAGTCAATCATTACATATTCTCCAAATACAGATAAGCTGCTCGTGCACGACGCCAAACAGTCGCACAACAACCAAGCATAATAATGATGAGTGCAATATATAAAGCGTAAAAAGCATTTGTATACATTGATTCAAGCGCTGTGAAAATTAATGCAATTGTTAGAATAGCCATACGGTGTTGCTTCGCCATAGGTCCAATAAAGCGAGTTGGTGCACCAATGGCAGTCGCCAATGTGCGTATATAGGCAGTCATAACTGCTAACAATGCACAAATCCAACCAAGAATATCAGCTAAAAAAAGTGGGGCAGTTGCATAGCCTACGGATACAAGTAACACAGCATCAGCAATTCTATCTGGAATATCATTAAAGAGCTCACCAGATTTTGTTCCTCTTCCACCTTCAACTGCTACCATGCCATCAAATAAATTGCAGAGTAAACGGCACTGAATAAAGAGAGCTGCAATTATTGGCATCAGCCAAGCAGATGCATTTTCACCTTTGGAAAGGTTTGAAATACAAATTGAGGCCAAAATAGCAAAGATAACACTTGCAATCGATATTTGGTTTGGTGTTAAACCTGCTGCGCAAAGTTTCCGTGCAACAGCCTGCATTATTCTGAGGCTTCTTACTTTTAGCGGGCGTCGATTCTGAGGTTCAGTCATGAAATAACCTTATTCTTGTGATGTTGTCATTTTACAATTGGTGTAGAGGCTAAAAAGAAATGCCACTGATAATGGCGCACTCACTGTCAATGCAATGTTTGGTGTATTTAAGAAATAATGAACACCAATAACAAAGCTGCTTGTCACTAGAAATGTGAGCAGTCCTGGTATGAATAAGCTGTACGGCTGCTTGGGAAACATCTGCGTCAAATACGCTATAGACCGCATCATAATTAAAGTAATAGCCATGCTTGCTAAACCTTGGCCTAAGCTCGAAATGATGCGTTGCTCTTGCGGAGCGTTATCATTGGCAATATAGGCCCATAAGCCCCAAGCGATCAGGGCAAAAAGTGCAGCGCTGTATTTATAAACATGATTAATTGGTTTGGCCATTACTAAAACTGCTTAAAAGACCTCATTTTACTATTATCAACAATAGCTTGCTAGACATACTAAAAAGTATGGTTTTTTTTTAACCTATGTGGCCATTACTGCTGAAAATACTTTTTTGTCAGTTCGTCAGCCCATATTAATGATGTCATGCTAATATCCGCTACATTCTTAAAATAAACAATTTTAAGCCCTGAATAAGTTGTCAGGGGAGGATTTCTACAAATGTTTACACCACATCGCTTTCTATGTACTAGCTGTCATCAATCTGGCTCTACCCATGCTGCTGAATTTAATCGATTAGTGCCTACAAGCCAAGGCTATATGCATCGCATTTGCCAAGAAAATCAAGAGGTTCGTCCACGAATCAACACGACTCCCAGCGAAGCTCATTTAATGGAAGCTTCCACTGCGCTTTCAAATAATCAACGCCAAATCAATTGGTTGAACGCTGTAGATGCTTCTACTACAAACATTGATCAAATTGATCCTCCAGAGCAAATAGATAGACCTCCTAGAAGAGTTTCATCTGAAACATCAAGAAGTACCGGCTATTCTGGTATCGATAGATCTGGCCATTATCAACCACCTCGTCGTAATTTGAGTGACTTACCAGAAGAGCTATTAGGGTCTATTTTTAATTTGGCACATGGTGATACAGAAGCACCAGCTCATCATCATATCCCAGCAAGTCACATTAACCCTCAACCAGCAAGCCAGGTTAGTTATGAGCAATTTATATTGGGCACTCGCCGCTTGGCCATGTTTTCTGGTAGAGATAGAGATGAGCGCTCTTCAACCCGTACTAGAGCATCTGGGCCATATACGCCCAACACTCATAATGCACAAATAATCTTAGGGCAAGGCACTTTTAGACCTAGCCTTGCTCGTGAACCTTTTTCAATTATCGGGCCCACAATCTTTATTCAGCATGGTCATGAAGCAGAGGCTTTATTACCAGCGTTGCGACAAAATCCTCAGCAAAAAACATTTATTCGTTTTATTAATGCCGATGCTCGATTAAGTCGAGCTCAAGATGCCAATGGCCCAACTTGGCAAGCCCATGAGCAGGCATTTCATCAATTATTAGCCATGAAAGATCTTTTTGTTGAAGATTCTGGTTCTAAAAAATTAAAGCAAGATGCGCAAAGCATTAATCATGAAAAATGCTTTGACTTAGGCTTACTCCTTGGCCGTATTGCACAATTGAATATGGTTATTGGTCATCCGCTAAAGCCTGATTTTTACGAAAAAATTGTTTCAGCTTTTGCGATGTTAAAAGAAGAAAATATAAGTGAACAAGTTAAACCGTCTGATTTAGAAAAATTCTTTGACGAAGCATCTTTTGATAAAACAATTTCTCTTTTACAGCGGTTTGATAGTCAAGCTTACAGTAGTCAAGATGCGTTGGATACCCTCAAAGAGTTACATGAATTAGAGCCAGTTCAGCAAACAGCAAAAGCAAGTGTGTTGCCTTATATGTTGATAGGTCTTGGTATAAAGGCAACAGGATTACAAGTGCTACCATCTGCTACAGAGTTTCAAAAATCAATTTGTGGTGTGCAGAATTTACAGAAAACCTTTGTTGAGAATATTAAGTTAATGACTCCAATGAGCCTTGATCGAGTACAAGCAGTTAAGGCAGAAGCTGCGGTTAAGAATATAATTCAAGGGCTTAAAGATTCAGAAGCATTGCATTTATGCCGCAAGCTTACATCATCATCAAGCCTTATTGATAAGGAACAATTGAGCTTCAAGGTCACAAATGTGCCTTCAAACAGTGTTTTCTCATTCCATAACTGCTTTAAGAGCTTTAATTTAAGCTTAGCTTCGCTTAAGTCCAGCGCTGTGGTATTGGGTATTCAAAAAGAATCAGACGATCTTAATTTGGAGAATCCAGATATACAAAAGCTGATGAAAGATGAGCTTTTGGGGAGCCAGAGTCTGGAATATAGTGCGAGATAAGCGCTTTTATAAAGAGATGATTCCGCTTGCTGATGCAGGATTTTCAAAACATTTAGAAAGTCTAAAGTTAACACATTAGAGGGTATTGCAATGGCTAGATCGCTTCGAGATATCATCAAGAATGAAAAGCCTAAAGTTCTGGCAGCAGAGCAGCTCGAAAATAATACTTCTTACATCTGAGAGCGTAGCTGTTTTATATCTTTTGATGGAGGCACTCCGAATAAACGTGCGTATTCTCGACTAAATTGCGAGACACTTTCATACCCGACACTCAATCCAGATGCGCCTGCGTCTAATCCATCATTGAGCATTAACTGACGAGCTTCCTGAAGCCTTAATTGCTTTAAGTATTGCAGTGGACTAATACCGGCAACAGTTTTAAAGTGCTGTCGAAATGAAGACTGGCTCATATGAGCTTGATCTGCCAAAGACTCAATAGTAATAGACTCAGAAAAGTGCTGCTTCAACCAACCCATAGCCTGAGCTATTTGTCGACTAGGGGACGCGCTCGTATTAAGCTTCATATACACTGATCCAAATTCACTTACCAGAATACGAGCTATTATTTCCTGAATGATAAGTGGTGACAGGGTTGAGAGTAGATATTGTTCATCAGATAAAGATAATAATCGATCAAGCGCACCTAGCAAACTCAAATTAAGAGTTCCTTTCGTTAAAGCTGTCGCTGATATTTGTTTTGATACTTGTGGAATAACAAGCCCCGCTGCAACTTGAAGCACCAAACGTGTGTCTAAGCGCAACATTATTCCCAAAAAAGGATCTGAGTTACTCGCTTGAAGAACCCGTGACATAACAGGCATATCAACTGATGCTAGCAAGGCTTCACCTGCTTGGTATTCATAGACATCTTTTCCTGCTATGACCTGTTTTCGCCCTGAAATAGTTATAGCTAAACCAAGGTCATAGATACATGGAATTGAATCTGTCACCGAGCTACGTCTATGTATAGACAGCCCTGGAAATGCAGTCATAAAGTCACCATCTTTAGTGGCAATTTGCAATAACCGAGATTTAATACGCTGGAGTAAAACTGATTTGTCCTTGCTCGCTGTGTTCATTCAACTACTCTCCTATAAGCACCTTCTGTCATTGTAAGGCATTTTAAGCACTCAGTTATCCATATTTGACAAGGGTTTGTTGTTTTAGGCAAATAATCTGCTATTTTTGACAAGAAATTATGAGTATTCATGTCGATACTGTTCTTATTGCAGGAATAAAATTCTAGGACAGTCTGATCTTATTTGAAATAAGGTACCAAGAAGTATTCTGTAACAAGCCAATCTTAAAGGAGATAATGAAATGTCATCTATGACGAAGGAAAGAATGCAAAAAGCACTTGAGCAAGAAAAAGTGATTTCAGCTGAGGATCATGAAAAGGTTAGAGGGCTTGCCGCTCTTGTCAAATCACCACGAAGCTTTATCTTCAAAGATCCTGATTATTATGGCATGGAAGGCTGGTATGATTTAACGATTCCTTCTGATGATGGTATACCATTAGAGGCCTGGTATATTCCTGCAAAGGGTGGTGAAAGCAATAAGCTTGTAATATTTAATCATGCATTACCAATGTGTCGAGCTGGATTTCCAGGCCATTTTGGCGCGCCATGGAATGGCTTAGACGATGTAGAGATCGACTTTGTTCTACAGTACAAGCATCTTACGGACGCAGGCTACAATGTTCTGACTTACGATTTTCGAAATCATGGTCAAAGTGGTGCAGCGAACGGCGGGGTCTGTGGCATAGGTCAATGGGAGTGGCGTGACTGCGTTGGTATCAAAAAATATGTAGATGCCCACCCGACAATGAGCAAAATGAAAGTGGCATTATTTAGTCAATGTCTTGGTGGTATCTCTCAGTATGCTGCTATTACTAAACAGCCAGCGCTTTTTGAGAATGTTCTTTGCATGTGTAGTCCTTTAGTACCTAACATGACCACTATTTACCAAGCATTTTCCGAGCTGCAAGGCATCAGCCAGTATCAAGAATTAATAGATCTAGAGCTCCTCAAGTTAGGTGGCTTTCCTGCTGCTGAGATGGGCGGTGCAATCTGGGCGCCTAATGTAAAAATGCCAGTTTTAATGTGGCAAGTCCTCGAAGATGCTTGGACGAAAAATCCTGAAGACGGTCAGAAAACATTTGATCTTCTTGCAAGTAAAGAAAAAGAACTTGTATGGATAGAAGGCACTACTCGTCGTTTTAAAGATGGCTATAACTGGTTCGGTCGTACACCTGAAAAGGTCCTATCATTTTTGGCTAAGTATATGGATTAATTCTATTTAGTTTGAATGAGTATACTTTAAGATACTATTGATCTTAAGCCGATAATACTAGCGAATGCATTTTCATCGGCTTTAATTTAACTTTTTTGTAGGGAGCATGGCATATGACATCTGTATCTATTCGTCAATCTAATGGTGCCAACATTGTAAGCATCCCAAAATCAATTATTGCCAGTCTTGGTCTTGATGTAGGTTCACAGCTTGATTTAACGATTATTGAAAATAAAATCGTGCTCACGCCAGCACCTAAAGAAACATTAGAAGATTTACTTGCTGGTAGCCCTCAAGAGTACTTTCAATTAAATGAAGAAGATCAGCTTTGGATGAATAACACTCAAAGCTGATGAGTTCTGGAGTACATACCAGAAAAGGGCGATATTGTTTGGTTCAATTTTGACCAAAGTGCAGGTAAAGAAATTATGAAAACAAGGACTGCCTATATCATCTCTAGAAAAGCATTTAATGCTCATACAGGTTTAGCTATCGTTGCACCAATTACCAGTACAATTCGAAATATGAAGTTAGAAGTTGTCTTGCCTGAAACATTAGTAACGAAAGGCGCAATACTTGTACATCAGCTTCGATCATTAGATTATAAGACCAGAAAAATAGAGTTTGTAGAAAAAGCGACAGATGATGTTGCTGATCGAGTTAGCGAAATAGCGTCATTATTAGTTGAGTAATTAAAGTTATGGCTTATTGGGGTTAGCGCCACAACTTTAAGGTTTGTGCGTTCAGTCTACATACAATCGGAAGCTCACCTTGAATGCTTTCTTTTATATATTGCCCTAGAGACTGCTTTTGAATGTTCTTTTCGCCCACAGCAATATGACCTTGTCTGATTTCTTTATCCATCCCGTTGCAAAAAATAGGTCCCATTCTTTTGACTGGGGAAACTGACATATATTCAGCACCTTGCCTTGAAGCGCACTTCATTCCAAACAAATGAAGCCCCATTGAGAGACCGCCCTCAGGGATACCTTGCGACTTAAAGCTACAGCTAAGTTTATTCATCATGGCCAAAGGTGGCTTGAAAATGCCTCTATGTTCTACACATTTTCCTTCAATCTCAGCAACAACGCACATTGCAATATGAGATGTATGTTGACTAAAAGCATCTAATGCGTTTAATGATTTAATGCCATTAGGGGCGTGCTGAATTTGATCAAGGGCAAAATCGACAACTGGTTCTGTCGATGCGTAAATAACATGCCTTTCGGCATCGTAACCTTTCACGGGATGAAATGCTGACGAGCCTTCCTCTATGGTATAGAGCTTATCATCTAAATCTAAAAGCTTCTCTTCAGCAGTTGATATATTCGCTGCATTTTTGGTTATTGATTTGATTATTGAAGCTTGTAAATGAAGAGGACAAAAATGCTCTAATGACTTAAAAGCTATTTGTTTTAATCCTGAGTCAACAGTACTTGATATTAACTTTGAAAGATTTGAAGCACAATTTGAAACTGAATCATTATATGCCTGCCACAGTTGAGCACGCTGTGGCGTTAATGTTTCCCTAGCAAAATAAATAACCTTGCCGCCATCATCAACGAGGTGTCCAACCATTAGGCCTTTTTTAATTTCATGAATTTGCCCAGAACCTTGTATCTGTGCAGGCGTAGCTCTGTGAAAATGAGCATTGATGGTTTGAGTGCTGGAACGAGAAGGAACTTGAGCTGAGTTAATACTATCCAATCTAGCATTTGGGTTTGATGATGCACTTCTCATTTGTCCCGGTGGCTGTGGATGTCGGGCAGATAAAATTGAAGCCTTATTAACGAGACGCAAATCAACATTGGTTGATGGGTTATATGCTGCGTTTTGATATGATGTGGGTACACTAGCGCTAGGCGCACCATAAAAAGAAAGATGTCTCACTTTTATACCTTTTGCTCTCAAATAATATTGATATGATGTTAATTATAGATCAAAAAGGCCTATATTCGTAAGCCATGGTCAAAAGATATAATAAAAAATCATATATTTATAAAAGCAGCGAACTAGGGTGGCTTGATATTAAAGGTCATGGCTGAACGCGATAAAGTCGATGCGCATACAGTGGGTATATCAAGAGGTAGTTAAGATGCAAATAAAACCAATCAAAACAGAACAGGATTATCAAGCAGCTCTTTCTCAACTTGAAACATTATGGGATACACCAGAGAGTACTGACGAGTTTGATCAACTTGATGTGCTGGCAACTCTTATAGAAGCCTACGAGCGCAAAAATTATCATATTGAAGCACCAGACGCTGTGCAGGCCATTCTTTTTAGAATGGAACAGGAAGGTCATACTTCATAAGACCGAGAACATGCATAAATATAACTATTATCGGCCTTTAGCTAGCATCTCTACCAAAAACCCACCCAAACCAGCTCAATTCTCTCGTCAAAAGTAGGGTATCTATTAGTATAGATAACTCATATTATCGACACCAAAGCTCATAAAACGATTAAATTCAATATGTTATTTTAAAAACCTTTCTTGTTGCAAAACTATTAAGACTCAAAGCTTGACTATAGGTTCAAACCTATGCAAACTATTAATAGGATACAACCTATACTATATACATGGAGTAGTCATGTGGCAGGTTCTCACAACCGATGTGTTTGATGAATGGTTTGATAGCCTTGATGATACAGATAGAGCGAATGTTCTTGCATCTTTACTTGTGCTAGAACAGAAGGGGCCTCATTTGTCTAGACCTCATGCCGATACAATTAAAGGTTCAATTCATAATAATATGAAAGAGCTCAGAGTCCAAAGCAGTGGAGATCCTATTCGAGCCTTCTTTGCATTTGATCCAGTGCGCCAAGGAATTGTCCTTTGTGCAGGCAATAAAAAAGGCAAAGATAAGCGCTTTTATAAAGAGATGATTCCGCTTGCTGATGCAGAATTTTCAAAACATTTAGAAAGTCTAAAGTTAACACATTAGAGGGTATTGCAATGGCTAGATCGCTTCGAGATATCATCAAAAATGAAAAGCCTGAAGTTGTGGCAGAAGCTCGAAAAAAGTCGCAGGAAATTCTTTTAAATATTCATCTTGCAGAAATACGTGAAAGAGTAAATAAGACGCAGAGCCAAGTGGCTCAAGCGATAGGGGTAAAGCAACCAACAATAGCTGGCATGGAGCAAGAAGGCCAAGACATTAAACTTTCAACTCTCAAGCGTTACGTAGAATCGTTAGGAGGGAAAGTTAACTTGGACGTAGAATTACCAGACGGTACGCATTTTGGATTTTCACTGTAAAGCTTAACAGTTTAAGATGCAAATAAAACCAATCAAAACAGAACAGGATTATCAAGCAGCCCTTTCTCAACTTGAAACATTATGGGAGGTGCGCGAGGGTACAGATGAGTTTAATCAACTCGATGTGCTAGCAACTCTTATAGAAGCCTACGAGCGAAAAAATTATCATATTAAAGCACTAGACACTGTGCAGGCTATTCTTTTTTAGAATTGAGCAGGAAGATCTTACTTCATAAGACCGATAATACGCACAAATACAACTAATATCGGCCTTAATCTAACATCTCTAACCAAAACCCACCCAAACCAGCTCAAATTTCTCGTAAAAAGTAGGGTATCTACACCCAGTTTTTGCTCCAGATTTCACATTAAAAAAAAACATACAATATAACATTTTTGATATCGTGAATTTTAAACGACTTTAAAATGGTAAACCAATTATCCAGGATAATACCGAAAGAGGGCTGACAGGGTTTACAATATCATCTGCTAATGTATCTAAAACTGCATTTTCAAGCACCGCTTCCTCTATGCCAGAATCTATAACCATTGGATCATCAAAGTGTGCTGCAACTTCCGAAGTTGTCACTATTTCAATATCAGGATTTGCATCTAGTGTTGCATTGATATAGCTTACACTATCAGTGGCTTTAAGTTGTAATTCACTCATGGCTTCACCATCCTCAAAAATACTGAGATCAGTTATAGGGTGGTTAGTGGCTTCGAAAATGCTAGCTTCTATACCTTGCGTTGCAAGAAGCTCTACATATTCTTGCTCAAATAAAATACCTTTAATATTAGAAACGTGGCCAATCATGCTATCAGGATCAATATCTTCAAAATACTGAATAATATCGCTATTACTTGCCTGCTCTAGTTCGTTATAACCACGTCTAACAGATTCAAATACATCTTGTGCGTTTATCATAAAATACCTAAATAGCATCAAGTAATTTAATTATTTCTTCAAAATGTCGACGCGGAAGCCTATCTCGTTCAAGACGTTCTCTTCTAAATTCTGCATATTTTTTGGCTGTATTGCCTTTATCATCTTTAAATTCAGGATTAGCCGCATTTTCACGTAAAAGCCTTACGATATTTTCAAATCCATTTGAGGATGCATACATTAATGAGGTTGTTCCTTTACTATTGCGTTGATTTATATTTGCACCGTAGTAAATTAATGACTTTGCCACGTTAATATTATTATACTCTGCAGCCAATATAAGTGCTGACATATCAGTATCACTCAACAAGTTAACTGCAGCACCATTTTCAATAAGCTTAATTACAAGCTTATTATCGCCAGTTTTGCAAGGTTCAAATAGAATTGGCCTACCATTAGCATCTTTTGTATTTGGATCTGCTCCATTATCAAGTAATAACTCAATAATTTCTTTATCTCCGTTTTTTATCGCATTAACGATCAGAGCATTACCATCCTCATCAACTATATTAACATTTACACCTGATGCGATTAGATGCTTAACAGCATCATGGTTTCCGCTTTTATATGAGGTAAGCAGTGCGGCTTCTGAACACTTCCCACCAAACACTGCGCCCTTGGCTAAAAGCATTTCAACAATCTCGGTTCTATTCTTAAATAAAGCGCCTGTGATTGCATTCCAACCATCGTTATTCTTGATATTAACATCTGCGTTATTATCAATTAAAAATGAGACAATTTTCTTATAGCCTTTAATCGATGCCCATATAAGAGGGGTCCAGCCTTTGTCATTGCGAATATTAACTTCGGCACCGCAATCGACCATTTGTTGTGCAAGCTCATAATATTCATGCTCTAAAGCTAGTAATAAAGCACTGCTTGATGTTTCAAATCGAAAATTAGGGTTGGCGCCAAGCGATAACAGTTTGGAAGCAAAATCTAAATAGCCATAGTGAATTGTAGCTTTCAAAGGGTTGCTCTCAGCAGAATTGTAGGCAAAACGCTCATCATCGAGTATAGATTTAGCTATATTCTTAAAGCCGCAGGCCAGTGCGATATCAAAAGCAGTATGTGAGTCTTCCGTAAATTGGTTGATATCGAGCTCGCTGTCACTTAGGCATTTTTGAACTTGGGGCAAGTTGCCAAACTTAACTGCCTCTATAAATATTTCGAATAAATTCATAGATATCTCTTATTCTACTTAAAATTTAACTTGAAAATATTTTTTGTATTTTAAGCTCGGGTTAACTAGTTGTTTATATTCATTGCTTACTCGTTAAGAGTAATATCTTCTTCATAGTCATTTATCAGGTTGTTTTGTTGTTTCACTCCATTTTCTTGTTGTATTATGATTCTACTTTTTATTTCCTTACTGATGAGTGTCGCTCTATTGTTCAAAAATAAATCATAGTTATCATCCCAAATCCCAAAACTTTCTATATCATCAATTAAATGGGTCTTCATTGTTGACTCTAAAGATTCATTCTCACTTTTGAATTTAGCCATATAGGTTGAAGGCGAGCTTGAACCAATCTCTCGCTTGTTTAAAAAATCATCAACAATTGTTATGTTAACAATATTATTTATATAATGTTCGTCTACACCTTTTTTCTTTAAGTACGATTTTGGAAAAAAATGATGGTAGTTTTTACTGTTTGCCTGTTTTAGCCAATAGTTCCCAATGTTTACTATTGAATTATCATTAAATGATTTTGGTTCTTTGTAAGAAAAAATACATAGTATTGCCTTAATATAACTGCGTCCAGCTCCAAACCAGCCGTTGCTGATGATAAAATCTTTTGATGAGTCTATTGGCCAGTCATAAGAAGGAAGTTCGTTTTCAAGGATTGTATCAATTCTTTTGATGTCTTGCGCCAGTTTGCTTTCAACTGCTGAAGAGTAGCGACCAGATAAAGAGCATCGCCAGAAGAAATCTTGCAAATACTTCTGCTTATCACCAGTTGGTTTATCTGGATGAAAGTAGAAAAAATAAGAAAATGGTGCAACTAATGCATTGTATGGTAATAATTGAGACACGGGTATTCTATAAAAACTTCTAAAATATTCAACAGTTCTTTCAATTGCATCGCAAGCCTTGTCAAATATTTCAATAAACTTGTCTTTTTCTAATTTTAAAATTGTTTGCCGTTTACATTCTTTAGTCATTATTAACGCTATAACTTGCAAAATAGTTGAGCTTGAGACTCTCTCTGTCACTATACCTGTCCGGTCAGTTGACTTGTAACAATAAA
>TARA_B100000686_G_scaffold352709_1_pt1 | contig 12134 bp, 10 predicted proteins | sample TARA_B100000686 | Tara Oceans TARA_B100000686 (sample SAMEA2622733) | marine metagenome | biome: marine biome (ENVO:00000447); feature: marine epipelagic mixed layer (ENVO:xxxxxxxxx); material: "saline water (ENVO:00002010), including plankton (ENVO:xxxxxxxx)" | depth 150 m
CTGCTTCATTTCGAATCTGCAATAGATGGTCGGCCATTAATTATCGTTCCTTGGCTCGGAATGCATGTCGTAGGTAGCACTGAAACTGATCAAGAGAGCGATCCACAAAATGCTAAGATTGAAATGAATGAGGTTAATTATTTGATTAAGTCTATAAACGGTATTTTGCCGAAAGCTAATTTAACTATTGACGACGTTGCATTTGCTTATAGTGGTGTTCGTGCCCTTGCATTTGATCGGAAAGGTGGTAGTACTAAGACGAGTCGAAGGCATAAAATAGTTGACCATGGCTGTGCCGAAAAACCAAATCGGATAGATGGATTAGTCTCATTGGTAGGTGGAAAAATGACGACATACAGATCGACAACAGAAGAAATTGCTCAATATGTGGTCAACAAGCTTGGACATAGAGGCCCATCAGTCGATACGAAACACCGACCATTGCCCGGCGGGTATAGAGACGTAATAAATGAAATTCCTATGATCTTTCCACGGTGGTCCAGTTTACATCCGGCTACAAAAGCAAGATTGATGAATACCTATGGAGCAGGCTTAGCGGATCTTGCCAGGATCATTAACAAAGATTCGAGCCTTTCTGAAATAATAACTAATTCCAATGGCATTCTTAAAGGCGAGGTAATTTATGGGTTTGGGTCCCAATTGGCAGTAACAATAGAAGATCTAGTTGCGAGGAGAATAATGAATACATGGACACCATCACTTGGCACAGAGTCTGTTAGGGCTATTAGCGCATATTCAGCTGAGTTTTTAGGATGGAAAAAAGAAACACTAGAAGAGGAGCTCCATTCCTACTTCACTTACATTGGGCGCTTTGACACTAAAAAAATAATCCAAGCAGCAAAAGCAGAAAAATGAGTAGCGCGAATAATTTGGTGATAAAATTTTTATTCACGCCTTATTCTATACCATTAGAGTTTGTTAAAGACGTTTCGTCCATAGCTTCTTTATCTACGCTTAACTAATAATAACTTAAATATAAGACAATTTTCTGATTCCGCATTATTATAGTGTTGAAAGAGAACAAAAAGGAGGATTAATCATGGGAAACGAGATATACGAACACATTGCTCCCGCACCACTAACCAGGCGAGCTGGAGATTATATTTTTACGTCGTCTTTTTATCCAATTAATTCAGATGGGAGTATTGTTCAACCCAAAAATTTCAGTCCATACGTTGGTGAATCGCTTGTCGGTGCTCAGACACGCCGAACTCTGGAGCAATTGCAAGAAGCGTTAGTAAAAGCGGGATCTAGCTTAGAAAATACTTTACGTGTTGAAGTGCATCTTGTCGATGCCACTGATTTTTTTGAATTTAAATTGGTATGGATGCAATTCTTTCCAACGTCCCCACCTGCACGCAAAACCGTCATTGTAGGGGATGAACACATAATACCTGGTGCGCGTTTAAATTTACATGCTGTTGCTTTAGCCAGTGATAGTCAATATAAGCGAGAAACTATTAATGTCCCAGAACTTCCAAGTGCAATGGAAGCGGAGCACGTACCCCATGGTATCAAAGCCGGTATTTTTTTGTTTCCGTCTGTTTTGCCAGCAACGAATTTTGAGACTGGACTCGCAGTGGGAAAAAGGCCAGGGTTTCCAAACTATGGATCGGATGCTGAAATGCAGGCTCATTACATCATGCATAATCTATCGAAAGTCGCCGAGGCAGCTGGCACCTCTATCGATCAAATTGTAAAGAGTCAATTTTATGAAACAAGTCTCCTCAACTTTTATGATGTAGATGAAGTGTGGATTCAATATGTCGGAATACCGCCAACTCGGAGTTCCATGGGATGTCGTGATTTTACTGTGCCGGGCGCCCTGTTTGCTCCAAATACGTTAATCTTAATTCCAGATGAACTGCATGAAAAGAAAGAAACTTTGGCCGGAATTGCATGGCATCCTGAAGCAGTTCGCAAGGTCCATTTTTCTCCAGGCCTAACGGCTGGAGACTGGTTGTTTACCGCAGGGCAAGTGCCAGTTCCTGACTTCGGAGTTCACGAATGGAGAGGAGCACCTTCCGGGTTGCCTCATCATTGGGACGATATTGAAATTCAAACTGAATACACCATGGAACTTCTAAACGACCAAATTACAGGGAATGATCTTACCTTGAACGATGTAGTTGAGGCAAAAATTTATTTAATCAACCCTCGACGAGATTATCGAGGTTTTACTCGTGCCTGGAATCGAATCTTTTCTAGCTTTGACAAAAAACCTGTTGTGAGTTTTATTCCATCTACTCAGGCCAATGGCGATACTGGAATAATGTTTCCCGGGCCAACTATTGAAATTGATCTTATTTCTAAGAGAGGCAAATAAAACTGGATCAAATGATAGTCTATTGAGGTAAACTTAATCAGTTTCCTGATAACGCTCGATACATGTCATCGCATTATTCCCTGGCGCATTGACAAATCTGCTTACCGGATAGGCTGTCCAATATGAATCTACGGCGCTTAAAAGCTCCTTTAGGTCACTCATGCTCTTGTTTGCTTGATTTAGCCATTCCGCTTGTGCATCTTTTGGGAGGCGTATCGGCATTCGATGATGTATGCCGGACACAGATGGATGAGCAGCTTTAGTTATTATCACAAAATGCTCATCTGCATCTCCTAAATTTCCGTTTTTATAATCAAAAATTGCCGCCATACAGAATGGTTTTTCGTTTGGGGAAAACACATAATATGGTTTTTTTGAACCGGTACCAGTGTTCTTCCATTCATAATAACCATCACAGAGTACCAAGCACCTTTTGGAGCGAAAACCAACACGAAATAGAGATTTCTTATCCATAGTCTCTGATCGAGCGTTAATTATTAGTCTATTTTTTCCAGAACCAGTCCAGTTGGGTTCTAGACCCCATTTCATGCTAACCCCAACGTGGTGCCCATCATTATCTCTTACAATCAAGGCTTTTTGAGAAGGGCTTATGTTAAAGCTACTAGAAATTTCTTCCCTCGGATTAACGCGAAAAGGGATAATAGTTTCAGAAAATTGAGATGGGGTACTATACCTCGCGAATCGCCCACACAAGTTTTGTATCTCCAGTGATATCTTAAAGGTAGTAAATAATGAATAACTAGGTCAGTAGGGTATCATAGCAGGGGAATTTTATTAAGACTGCAAAAAACCGGAGATTAGCGAATGGTGATTACTCTTTATTACGCACCTGTGACATGCGCAATGGTTAGTTGGATAATGTTGAATGAGGTCCACGCCGAATTCCAAACGATAGACCTTAACTTTAGGAAGAAAGATCATAGGAAAACTGAATACTTAACTATCAACCCTTTGCACAAAGTGCCGGCATTAGTGGTCAATGAGAAAGTGCTAACCGAGAACGTTGCAATTATTCAATGGATCAATGCAACTTTTCCAAACGAAGTAGTTCTTCCAACAAATCCCTGGGAGCATTTCAAAGCTATATCGTTATTAAGTTGGTGTTCCAGTGGAATACATCCATTTTTGACCCGAATGAATAATCCGAAAAAAATTGTAGGAGGATCTGACAATACTGATTCTGTAATCCAGATTGCTACGACAGAAATAAACGAATGCCTGCAAGTAGCTGATATCATGCTTGGCAAAAAAGAATTTTTCTTCAACAATTTTTCTGCTGTCGACGTCCATTTTTTTTGGTGTTGTCGTCGAGCCACCCAATTCGGTATAGCGCTCAAACGATTCCGGAACGTGCAAAGGCACTTTCACTTCATTAGCCAACGACAAAGCGTGAAAAAACTCTTGCATTATGAAGCCTCAGTAATACAAAAATTTGAAACTTCTCAAAAGGCATGATCTATCCTTCAAGAATAGTAATATGAATTCCTAGTCGTCCTTAATGTATTTACTAAATTAGCAATACACAGTAGTATATCGTTAGTGAGAATCATTCGTATTCTAATCAATTTAATCTAAGGATCAGGCGCTGCGCGCAGCTACTTTAAAAACTAACAAAATGCATGCACGCCGTTTCCTTTCACATCGACGCCTCAATTATTCCGGCTGGAGTATCGGCTCGACTATTCTAGCGTTATTAGTACTCACCCCAATCATATCCGTACTATATTTAGCTTTTCGCCCAACGGGTGATATTTGGTCTCACTTGCTTTCTACGTCTTTACCTATATACCTGGGAAATAGTTTCTTTTTGATGTTAGGTGTTGGATTTTTAGTCTTTGCCATCGGTGTAAGTACAGCTTGGTTAGTCACAATGTGTTCGTTTCCAGGACGTCAAATTTTTGAGTGGCTGTTATTGATCCCATTGGCAATGCCAGCTTATGTTATTGCTTATGCCTACACAGATTTACTTGAATTTTCAGGTATAGTGCAAAGTACTCTCCGAATCACTTTTGACTGGGGGAAAGGAGATTACTGGTTTCCCGCTATTAGAAGTTTAGGTGGAGCAATTTTTGTGATGGGAATGGTTTTGTATCCTTATGTGTATTTGTTAGCTCGATCAGCTTTTTTGGAACAGTCGGTAAATGTTCTTGAGGCTAGCCAAACTTTGGGAAGAGGGCCATGGCGGACATTTTTTAGTGTGTCTTTACCAACCGCACGTTCAGCAATAGTAATAGGCATGGCTCTCGCTCTAATGGAAACGTTCAACGATTACGGCACGGTATCTTTCTTTGCAGTACCTACACTGACAGCTGGTCTGATAGATGTATGGCTAGGTCTTGGGAGCTTATCGGCTGGCGCTCAGATAGCCTCATTAATGCTTGTCATCGTTCTAGTGCTACTAACTATTGAGTATTTAAGTCGACGACAACGCATCGCGTACCAACAGCCATCAAGTCGTTTTCGATCTTTACCGACGCATAGACTTAACGGCTTCCGTAGTTTTATTGCTATTATTACTTGCGTAACCCCGATAGTTGTCGGGTTTTTTATTCCGGTGGCTATATTGAGCCGACTTTCTTTCAAATATTTTGATCAATCATGGACTAAAGATTTTCAGGTGTTAGCACTAAACAGTTTTGTGTTAGCAGCTATAGCAGCAGTTATCTGTGTAGTGCTAGCTATTTTTATTAACTATAGCCGTCGACTTCAGCCTAGAACTACATATTTAACATTCATGACCCGATTTTCATCCCTCGGTTATGCTATCCCTGGCGCCGTGCTTGCAATAGGAATCCTTGTTCCATTCGCCGCATTTGATAATTATGTGGACAGTCAAGCACGCAAAATTTTCGGTTTATCTACAGGTCTCATCTTGAGCGGGACAGTGGGAGCGCTTTTATTTGCTTATGTTGTTAGATTCTTGATGATTGCCATAGGGCAAATTGGATCAAGTCTGGAAAAAGTATCGTTATCTATAGACATGGCCGCTCGAACGCTTGGAAATGGTGCTCGACAAACAGTTGTGCGGTATCATGTACCATTGATTAAAGGCAGTATCCTATCAGCGCTAACTATTGTTTTCGTAGATTGCATGAAAGAGCTACCAGCAACATTGATTTTGCGTCCATTTGGTTTCGAAACTCTCGCAACACATGTTTATCATTATGCATCAGATGAAAATCTAGGTGAGGCAGCGCTCGGTTCGATACTGATCGTAGCAACCGGATTACTACCGGTAATTATTTTATGCCGAGTAATTGCTCAGACACGACAGCGCTCTGGAAGTTAATAATCTTTCAGCTTCAAAGATCACTTTTAACAATAATGAAAAAAACGGGTTTACTTCAGATATCTGATATAAGTTGTAAATATGGATCAGATGTAGTTGTTTCGAATGTCAGTTTGGTTGTTAAGGAAGGCAATCAAGTTTGTTTATTAGGACCTAGCGGATGCGGCAAAACAACAATACTAAGAGCTATTGCTGGATTTAATTACCTAATCGACGGAAATATCGTGATAAATGGTAACGAAGTCTCTAGTAAAAAAATTCATATACGCCCTGAATTGCGTCAAGTTGGAATGGTTTTTCAAGATAACGCACTTTTTCCTAACATGAGCGTACGGGAAAATGTGGAGTCTGGATTGAGAAAAATGAGCAATCCTGAGAAAAGTAAAATAGTTAACGAATTATTAGAGAGAATGCATATCGCAAATCAAGCAAATCGTTTTCCTCATCAACTATCTGGAGGGCAACAACAACGAGTAGCCTTAGCACGGGCGTTGGCTCCTAAGCCAATACTGTTGTTGATGGATGAACCATTTTCTAATCTTGATTTTGACCTGAGGGAGCAAATGGGTTTAGAGATTAGTGAATTATTAAAAGAAAATAATATAACCTGCATTATGGTAACGCACGATCAAAACGATGCATTTGCGTTAGGAGATGAAGTTGGAGTTATGAACAAAGGTTCGATTGTGCAATGGGACACACCCTACAATCTTTATCATAAACCCATCAGTCGGTTCGTAGCAGACTTTATCGGTAATGGCACTTTTTTGCCGGGAAAATTAGTGTCTCAATCAATGGTCGATACCAAACTGGGACAACTTACTAGCGCTGTCTCATTGTCTTTTGAAATAGGAGCAGAACTAGATATTTTATTGAGACCAGATGATTTAGTTCTTGATTCTAATGGCGATATTCGTGCGACAGTAAAGCGTAAAGCGTTTAAAGGAGCTGACATCCTGTATACCCTCGCTACGAATCACACAAATGATCTTTTAGCCTTATTCCCAAGTCATACTGATATTGATCTTGGGGATCAAGTTCGGCTCACATTGAAGGCAGATCATGTTGTCGCATTTCCTCGATTAGCAAACAAAGTGACCTAACAACCAAAACGACAATAAAAAACTAATCATTATAAGAGCAGCTCCATAAGTAAAACCTGTTTTTTACCATCATCGGTTAGCTGGGATCCCACAGGATTAAAGCCGTAATCACAATGGAATTTTAAAGATTTTGGGTTCTTAGGTTTAATATTTATTTCACAGGTAAATCGGCAGTAGTGGAGCCCGTTCAAAACCTTTAGTTCATTATAAAGAAGCTGTCCATAACCAAGACTTTGATACTTATTGTCTATAACTATCCTATCTATATAGAGGTATTCGGAGTATCTTTTCTCGAACCACTGATAGTTTTCACTTTGGTAGGACGCTCCAGGCTCCAGTGCAAGCGCAAACCCAGCGATATTACGACCCACAGTTAAATACAGACTATATTTTGCCTGAGTAACGATACATTCTAAATCACTCTTATCTAATTGATTTACCTGAGGGGCAAATTTGTTGTTTAAGACGGTAAGCTGCTCTATTTCGTCCTGCGTTATTAATTGAATTAATGCCACGGAGATCTGCTCGTTTCAAAAGTTGTTTTTTAGGACGTTTCGGGAATACTATACCATTTGGGTAATGAACTAAAAAACGCTAGAATAGAAAGGCTCTCCAGTGAATGTAAAGAAGATAAGAATATGGCACAAGATAAAATTTTTATAACCGCAGGTGATTTGTTGCGTGATTCGTTCAAGTTAGGTCAAATTGTTCTAAAAAGTGGTTTTATCCCAGACTATATTGTTGCAATTTGGAGGGGGGGGACACCGATAGGTATTGCTGTACAAGAATTATTTGACTATGCGGGGATAAAAACAGACCACATCGCTATACGAACTTCTTACTACACTGGACTTGATCGGACAGCAAATAATGTTCAGGTTCATGGATTAGGTTATTTAGTTGACAAAGTTGAAAATAAAAACCGACTTTTAATTGTCGATGACATATTTGATTCCGGAAATAGTATAGCGGCAATGATAAATGAACTAAGGGCACGCGCAAAAAGGAACATTCCACACGAAATAAGGATTGCTACGCCTTGGTATAAACCTAGTCGAAACGTAACTGACCTTGATCCAGATTATTTCATCCATGAGACCGACCGTTGGGTGGTCTTTCCCCATGAGCTGCAAGGTTTAGCTCCTGATGAAGTAAAAGAAGGAAAGCCTGAAGTTGCTGATTTGATTGATGAAGTAAATAATTTGATTGCAATTAAGACCGCGATCAAACAGGAAGAATAACAGTAAAAGTTACCCCATCCATAGATGGTAGATTTCTCGCAACTACCTTGCCCCCATGAAACTCGGCAATTATCCGTACAATGTAAAGACCCAAACCCAAATGCGTTCTACGAGCGTCCTTTGAGCTTGATACCATAGGATCAAATAACCGATTTACTATATCCGATGGTAATATTGAGCCCCAATTAGTCACTGATATCTCGACGCCTTGATTCTGACCCTGCAATTTCAATAATATGTCGCCATCTTGATTACCGAATGCGACTGCATTATCTACTAGCTTATCAAGCATTTGGGCAATATGATCTTCAGACCCATATAGTCTCAGTTGACCTGCAGGGCTATCACAAACTAAACGAAAACTTGGGTGAATTGATTGATATCCATCGACACAACCTCTGACTAACTTAACTAGATCAAAATATTCTCGTTGGTTAATCTCACTCTCTAAACCATCTTTTAAATTAGCTGCCTCTGTTAGGCTCGTGAGGATATTTTGCAACCGCAGAATACCATTGCGGGCACGTTCCATATAACCATTACTTCGAAGTTCACTATTATTTCGCTCAAGATTTTGTAAGGAAGAATTTACAACATTTAGCGGGTTATGCATCTCATGCGCTAATGTGTCTGGTAGACGTTCGAGATACTGAGTGTATTGGCTAAGGTTTTGTAACATTTGCGAGATAGCTCTACTCAGATCTCCGATCTCATCAGTCGAACGTGTACTACTTTGGATTAATGTTTTCCTGAGCCGACCTTCTGGGGTAGCTGCATGCTCCGTTTCTTTCTGAAGGCTAGAAACCCGATATGTAAGCCGAAATGTAAAAACAAGTATAGTAAGAGTAAGAAATAAAAATACCCCCAAAAAAAGCAAAGTAAAGCGCCGAAGGGTATCTGATTTTAACGATAGAATTTTATTACCACTCTGCTTTATAAGTATAGATCCGATCACTTCATCTTCTAGCCAGACTGGATGGCCAGCAGCAATAATTCTCGCATCACCATAACGCCGAGGTTCAGCTATCGAGATACCCGTATCAAATATCTGACTAAGTAATCTCTGATCTTCGCGACTAGATTCGTCCGGATATTCATCAGGATCTATCAACGGGCTTCGTAAAATTCTACCCCCGATTCTTTGCAAGCTACTCCTGAATCTATCCCATCCCATAGTTTGCCCATCGAAAGAAAGGATAGTTCTATAGTCATCGGGAACAATAGTTCCTGTCTCTGCTCTTAACTGAAAATCTCTATCCCAAATAGTAATTTGGGATGCGGATAGATACAACGGTTCAATTAGTCTTGCTAATTCAGGCGATATTAATCGAACCCTTCCAATTGCGTATTGCGATATGTCGGGCGCTGTGCTAATCAAACTTTCAATGTTTAGGGAAGTCTGATCATCAACATCAATTGCTTCAAAGGTTATCTGTCGCGCCTGATTAATAATTGTTAATGGTGCTCTTATTTTTATAGCGTAACCACTGCTAATTGGAACTAATTCTGCAACAATTTCTCGTATAGGATCACCGGTGACAGTATATCGCCAATCTTCTTTCATCGCATAGATGCTCATTCGCCCTGACTCAGCTGCAGTGAATAAATATCGATGAATTGCCCCATCTTGCTTTGCAATGGTTAATCTTAGTGAATCATTACGATCAAGAGATAAACGATCAAGATCTCTTAAAATAACGATATCATCCGTAATTTCAAATACAGCATAATAAAAACTTTCATACACTCCAGCTCCGAATCTAACTGAAAATGAATTAGGTTCGTAGGATAAATCGCATTCAAAAAATTGACCTCCAGTGTAATCTATTAAATTATTAAGCGCGGAGGACCATTCATTGATGGGCGCCTCAAAGGGTATCGCCTCAATTAGTTGTTGAGGTAACTGTTGAGTTGGAATCAAGAATTCTGGGATACCTTCCGCATCTGAAAAAAGATTCGCTCTATCTTTAAGAAGCGTTGCTATACCTTCCGAGGTTAGTTTCAATGCCTCCATTTGACCTTCTAGAAGGAACTTTTCCATGCGACGTACTGAGTCATATCCCATATAAGGAATTGCTAGAAGAGATAAAATTAAAAGTAAGAGCTTTGTTCGAATCTTTAATCCTGGCCGAAAGGTGCGACGTCGCGGCTTCTGAAAAGCATGATTATCAATGTTGGGCAGATCCGAAACGGACCGATTATTTTTACTTCGATTCGAAATTGATTTAGTTACCCTTTTGACCACTTGTAACCGGTTCCGTGTACTGTTTCGATATTATTAAAAATTGGATCAACAGTTCGAAATTTGTTACGAATTCGCCGGATATAGCCGTTAATTGTATTTCTTTCAACTAGCCCTTGGCGTGTGACTTCATTAAGTGCGTCATAATTTTTTACATGTCCCGGACGTCTTGCTAGCGCTTCTACAATCCAGAACTCAGTTAATGTTAGATTGACTGCTTCTGAATTCCACTTAACGGACATGCTTCGTTGATCAAGCTCAAGTCCACCTACTTTTTGAATAATGTCATTATCATCAGGTTGTTTCAGATGCTCTGCAATTGCTAAGAGCGAATGAACACGTGCAACTAAGAACTCTAAATTTACAGGTTTATTTATATAATCCCAAGCCAACATTCGTTGAGAAGATATGCGATCGGCATCACTATCTCTCGCTGTAAGGAATATAACTGGTAAAGTTTGACTTTGATTACGAAGTGCCATACATAAATCAAAGCCACCATTCATATCTTCACCTAGCATAACATCGAGGAGAGCTAAGTCTGGCAAAGCGCTTTTAAAACCTGTTAACGCCTCCGGTTTGCTAGCATATAGCTTGACGTTGTATCCATGAGCTTCTAACACATCAGCATAATTTTCTCGCTGATCTAAATCGTCTTCAACTATCGCAATTACTTTTGACACGCTCTCTGTTTTGCTCCAAATTAAAACACTCGGTAGGCCAAAACAACGTTAATAAAAGGTAAACCGAACCCCCTTATCACGAACTAATCACGAGAACTTAAAATAGCCCGTAAAAGGGTAGGGTGCAACGATCTAACCACGAAGGACGTCGGCTGGATCACGCCCAGCGCGAATAGGGCGGGCACCACCTGGCCGTAGTCTAGGGGTCCGTGAGCGGTCAGTGGCGGTTGTGGCTTTATCTTGATCCATATCAACCGAACCTTTGAATTGACAACCGTCTTCCAACACAACACGGGGAGCTCTAATATCCCCACTCACCTTACCGGAAGGGCTAATTGAAACCTGCTCACTACCCCTTAATTCCCCCTTTACTTCACCATCCACTCTTATAATTCGTGCGTTTACGTTGGCAGTTACTTTCCCATTAACGCTAACGACAAGATTGTTTTCCTTGAGATTAACGGTGCCTTCAATGACCCCGTCCACAGTGAGGTCCTCCTCGCCGGTCACGTCGCCATGTATTGTGATTGAGGGCCCGATCATTCCGCCTGTCTTGGAGGAAGAGGTTTTCTCTGGGGCAGCTGTATTGGAGGTAACGTCGGGTGCGTCTGTTGTTTTATCTTGAGCCATTTTGTTTCTCTTACGTTTTCATACAAAGGTTAACCATCATATTAAGGATACACTAATTGTCCAACAGAGGAAGACATAACGTCAAACATAAACGACAGCTATGCTATTTAACATAATATACATTATGCGCCCTTATATTAACAACTACGATTGCCTTACCCCAATTTTGAGCGTTTCCTCCGAACCAAAACAAGGTCTGCAACACTCTATATCACTGACTCCGTTGCTTTTGGAAACAGTGCGAAAAAATTGTTTGTAGTACTTTCAGCGAACATTTCATACGATTCACCCCGCAAGTTCGCCAAAAATTTAGCGGTATGAACCACATAACTAGGTTCATTTCTTTTGCCCCTTCTAGGGCTAGGTGCTAAATACGGTGAATCTGTTTCAATTAACAATCGGTTTAACGGGATTCTCTTAGATACATCCCGCAAATTATCGGATTTCTTAAATGTAACGATACCAGATATTGATATGTAGAATCCTAAATCAAGTGCTTTTTTAGCCATACTCCAGTCTTCAGTGAAACAATGCATTACACCGCCACATTCCCGCGCATTTTCCTCAGTGAGGATTTT
>TARA_B100000686_G_scaffold66618_4_pt1 | contig 12119 bp, 11 predicted proteins | sample TARA_B100000686 | Tara Oceans TARA_B100000686 (sample SAMEA2622733) | marine metagenome | biome: marine biome (ENVO:00000447); feature: marine epipelagic mixed layer (ENVO:xxxxxxxxx); material: "saline water (ENVO:00002010), including plankton (ENVO:xxxxxxxx)" | depth 150 m
CGCTTATCGATTACAGTGCCCCCGGCATCTGCACCTTTTCGGCGAGATGCAACGTGCGCTGACCGATGTTGATTTTGCAGCGGAGAAGAAGCAAAACCAGCAGATCCGCGAGTTTTTCATCAAAAAGGGGTATGTACCGGACGAGGGGGTGTACATGGCGTCTGAAGGAAGCCGGCATATATACCTTCATCCCCAGACAAAACTGAATGTAGACGTTTTTTCTGACGAGCTGTTCTTTTGCCACCGGATTCCATTCATCGGCCGGCTCACTCTGGATTCACCCACGATCTGCACGACGGATCTGCTTCTCGAAAAGATGCAGATCGTCGAGATAAACCTGAAAGACTTTAAAGACACAACGGTTCTGCTACTCGAGCACGACTTGGGCAGGCCCGGATCGAATAGCGAAAAAACGATTGATAGCGATTACATCGTGAGCCTGATGGCTTCCGACTGGGGTTTTTATTACACATTTACAACCAATCTGAACCGGGTTAAGGATCATCTGGACCAGTTTGATAACCTCATAGCGTCAGATAAAGATGTCATCCGATCCCGGGTTGATGCGCTGATCAATCTGATCGAAGCATCGCCGAAGTCCCTTAAATGGAAACTCCGGGCGGCAGTGGGCACTAAAAAAATCTGGTATCAGGAGGTCTCGGAAAAGGCAAGCCAATTCTAAAGATGACCGGAATCTGTCCGATCAATGTTCGTTCTTTTGGTCGGGTCGTAATTCGTAAATTCGGAATAACTTAAACATTGGAGAATAAGGAGGACAAGATGAATAAAGCACTTTTTACAACGTTATGTCTGTTGCCCGCTGCGGTAATCGCTCACCCAGGGTCAGGCATGGTACATGACTCACAACATGTGTTGTGGTTATTCGCGGTAGTGGTGGTAGCGGCAGTAGCGGCTATTGGATTTTCATGCAAGAAAAAATACCACTAGAGCTAGAGAAAGCGGAAGACGGCACCGTAGTCAGGCGAGGTCTTACGTGACCGGTAAATCGGAGGACTGACGCAGAGTACCGCGTATCCCCGTCCACTGAGACTGACCTATTGCTCTTCAGCGCGTGGTTCGCGGGAGAGCAGAGCGTCCACTGCCTGGGCTGGATCCAACTGCTCAAAGACAATCCGGTACACCTGTTCGCTGATCGGCATCTCGACATCGAGTGCCTTGCTCTTTCGATAGAGTTCCCGCGCGGTATTGACGCCCTCAGCCTCCTGGCCGATGGTTTCAAGCGCCTGGGAGACATCTTCACCCCGGCCGACGGCAAGGCCCACGCGCCGGTTTCGGGACTGGTCATCGGTGCAGGTCAGGATCAGATCCCCCAGGCCCGTCAGGCCCATGAAGGTCTCGGGCCTTCCACCGAGCGCCTGACCAAGCCGGGCCAGCTCGGCAAGCCCCCGCGTAATGAGCGCGGCCCGGGCGTTAGACCCGAATCCAAGCCCGTCGCTGATGCCCGCAGCAATAGCCATCACGTTCTTGATCGCACCACCGAGCTGGACGCCCCGCAAATCGGTACTGGTATAGACCCGGGTACGCTGATCTCGGAACCAGGCTGCAATGGTGGCGGCATCCTCGTGGTCTTCCGCGGCGACCGTGAGCGCACTGGGCAGTCCCTGGGCCACTTCCCCGGCGAAACTCGGACCAGACACAACTGCGGGGACCGCGTTCTCATCCATGACTTCCTCAAAGACATCGCTGAGCAGCAGCGAGGTATCCGGTTCAAAACCTTTGGTACCCCAGCAAATGTAGCAGCGTTCGTCTTGGGGGAGGTGTTCTTTGAGTCGTGTAAGCACTTCGCGAAAGGCATGGCTGGGGACCGCCAGGACCAGGCGGCTAGCTTTGGCCGCCTCCTCAAAATCATCCGAAGGCGTGACCCGCGGCTCGAGCGGGATGCCGGGGAGGTAGGCCTCGTTGCTTTGACTTTGCGCCATCGCTTGGGCATGACCGGGCTCGCCGCTCCAGAGCAGTGTGTCTTGTTGGCAGCGTGCCAAGAGCAGCGCCAGGGCGGTGCCCCACGAACCGGCTCCGATAACTGCGGTACGACTGGGGGGCGCATTCATGGTGTGGTCTGGCGGACCCCTGACGCTCGGTGCGCAGGGCTAAGCCGTGATGATTGACTCGGTCCCGCCGTTGCCAGCCTGGCCGGTTTCCTGCTCTTTTTTCTGCAGGTACATCGCATCGAAATTCACCGGACCCAGCAGAAACTGGGGGAAGCCGCCCTTGGAGATGAGGCCGGCGACGGTCTCACGCAAAAACGGAAAGAGCACGTTGGGGCAGGCTGCCTCCAGCATCATTTCGAGCATCTCCGGACTGCTGCCCTCTACCGTGAAGATACCAGCTTGCTGCACTTCTGCCAGAAAGACCACTTGATCTTCGTGCCGCGCCGTGACGGTCGCTTTCAGGGTAACTTCGTAGATGTGCTGGTCTGCATCGATCACGTTCTGCTGAGCTTTGAGATCGATTTCGGTTTCCGGACGGTAGTCCTTCCAGGTGAACACCTCGGGACTGCGGGGAGATTCAAAAGAGGCATCCTTGATGAACACCTGGTGTAGGTGAAAACGGGATTTAGCGGATGTGTCTGCAGCTTCGTTCATAGGTGTTTCCGTCAGGGTCACCGCTCCAGCGGCAGATTTTCTTTTTCCCAGGCGGCCAGTCCCCCGCTCAGGGTATAAACGGACTTGAATTCATTTTTTCGAAGCACCGCGGCGGCCCGGCTCGCCTTTTGGCCGCTGCGGCACGACAGCACGATGGGTCGATTTTTGGTGCGAAACTTCTCGAGTTGTCCGAGTTGGTCCTTGATTTTCGACACCGGGATGTTGATGGCTTTGGGGATGTGCCCCTTATTGAACTCATCCGGTTCGCAGACATCCACTACGACGGCGTTTTCCTTGTTGATGAATTGCGGCAGCTGAACCGCGCTCACCTGATTAGCGCCACTACCACCTCGACGGACTGAATCAAAACCGATGAGCAGGCAAATGACGATCAGTGCCGCAAAAAGATGCCAGTTACTGGTGACAAACTCTAGATCCATGAGAACGGGTTGAAAGGGGAAAGGGAGCGGTAGTCTACCTCAGGCAAATGACGGTAAGCCCGGTCATTTGCTTTCTTGCTAGATCGATTAGACCGATCAGTGGCCGCTGCAGAAAGCCTCGCGCATGGTTTCCATCAACGCCAGGATCTTGTCATCGCCGATCCGGTAATAAACCTTGTTGGCATCTTTTCGTGATGCCAGGATGCCCTTATCGCGCAGGATGGAAAGGTGCTGGGAGATATTACTTTGCGACGTGCCGACGAGGTCCACGAGGTCCTGCACGCTGGTCTCGGTCCCCTCAGCGAGGATACAGAGTATCTTCAGGCGTAGAGGATGGCCCATCGCTTTGAGCGAGCGTGAAGCGATATAAAGGTCCTTTTCATTGGCCAGGAAAAGCTGCTCCTTACTGGTTTCAGAGTTTCCGGTGTGGTCGATCTGTTTTTCGGAAAGCGCCATCTCAATTGACCTGTATCCTTAGAATATTAACGAAGCATTATACACTAATGTTCGAAAATTCCCCTTGTTGATAAGAGTCACGGACGGACTTTATTCGAATGGGGATGGTCTGATGGTCACGGTGCACTCGCACCTGGACGGTATACTGATCCCTCAAATCCAATCGCTCTTCAACTCCAGCCTGTATTTTCGCTAAATGAAATTGACCAAAATTCGAGCCTCTCTTGCCGTGCTGATTGCTTTTTCTCTTCTAGGGGTGCCCCAGGTCACGCGTGCCGACGATGGATCGCAAGCAGACGCTCTGCCGATCGAGGATTTGCGGTTATTCGCCGAGATATTCAGCATGATCAAAAGTGATTATGTTGAGCCCATCGATGACGCGACGCTGTTGCGGGACGCGGTTCGCGGAATGCTGGGAGGGCTGGATCCGCATTCGAGTTTCCTCGATCCGGACTCCTTCCACGAGATTAATGTCGACACGAGGGGAGAATTTGGGGGCCTTGGCATCGAAGTCACCCTGGATGAGGGCGTCATTCGCGTGGTGGCGCCGATTGACGGTACGCCTGCCGACCGAGCCGGTATCGAGAGCGGTGACCTCATCATCCGGCTTGATGGCAAGACGGTGAAGGGGAATTCCCTGGAAAGTGCCGTAGAGCAGATGCGTGGTGAACCGGGCAGTGAGATCACTCTGACCATCGTGCGGGAAGGCGTCGATCAACCTTTTGATGTCACGCTGAAGCGGGCCATCATTCAACTGCACAGTGCCCGCGGTGAGTTGCTGGAAGACCGTTATGGTTACGTGCGGGTCAGTCAGTTTCAGTCGGGGACCAGTGCATCACTTCGTCGCCAGATCGAAAAGCTCGAAGAACAGGCCGGCGACCCACTGACCGGGCTGGTGCTGGATCTTAGGAACAATCCGGGCGGGGTGCTCAATGGCGCTGTGGAAGTCAGCGATCTTTTCCTGCGCGAGGGTGTCATTGTGTCGACTCGGGGGCGCACGGCTGACGCCGATTACACCTTTAATGCGACGGCGCGCGATGTGCTGGAGGGTGTTCCGATGGTTGTGCTGGTAAACCGGGGCTCCGCGTCGGCTTCCGAGATCGTCGCGGGGGCGCTACAGGACCATGGCCGTGCGCTGATTCTGGGAACCAAGACTTTTGGTAAGGGGTCGGTGCAGTCCATTTTGCCAATGAATAATGGAGCGGCGCTGAAACTGACCACGGCCCGCTATTACACGCCCAACGGCCGCTCAATCCAGGCGACCGGGATCGAGCCCGATATCGTGAGTCGGCGGTTGCAGTTGTCCGATCAGCCATCCCATTCTGGTACCCGCGAGGCCGATCTTGCAGGACATCTGCAAAATGAATCCACCGACGCGGATGATGAAACCGGTGAGGGAGAGCAGGCAGAGCGCCTGCAGGATCGCGACTTTGAGGTGGGCGAGGCGCTTAATCTTCTAAAGGGGATGACGTTGGCCCGTCGTCAGGCAGGCTGACAACGGTTTCGTTCTCAGTCTTCGAACTCGCAGCGCCAGGACCCAACTTCGACCTCGCGTTTTCCCTCAAACAGCCAGAGTGACCCGGGTGTGATACGAATGGTGGCCTCATTTTTGTTGGGGTCACTTCGGGATCGCTTGCCTGACCATCGCATCATCAGCGCCGCTTCATCGGGACAGCCCTCTTCGGAATAGACCTGACAGGCAGCAAAACCCACTTGGGCTACCCGGTGCACCTCAAGGTCAAGCGGCATGGCGTGACAGCCGGGTTCGTCCCGATTGGGCACCAATGACAGTTCAGAAAGCTGGTCCGTGCTGTTGATGCTGTAGAACCGGATGTGGCCGCCCGCGACGGTTTCGGTCGGCGTCTGCGCACAGCCGGATAGCCACCCCAGTATCAGCACGCCGGCGACCTGTCGCCAGAATCTGATAGGCACTCTCTTGGCTTGGGTCGTTTTACCCGGAAAGCAGATGGGCTTCATGGAGGAATTTTGATTCAAAGAGTTGCCAGGGCACGACACTATCATCGTGCCTGTCGGAGTCGAGCGCAAGACGTACAGATCTGCTTGAGTAAACGTATACTGCCGTCGAGGTAGTGAGCCCGATCACCGAAGCGCTTTCAGGACGCAAGCCAAAGCACTATGTCTAAACAACTGGTACTCGTTGACGGATCGTCGTATCTGTATCGGGCTTTTCATGCCATGCCCAACCTTGCTAACTCGCGCGGCGAATCCACCGGTGCGGTCTACGGCATCGTCAACATGCTGCGCCGGCTCATGCGCGAATACGATACGCCGTATTTTGCTGTGGTGTTTGATGCGCCTGGAAAAACCTTCCGCGACAGACTTTACAGCGCTTACAAGGCGAACCGTCCGTCGATGCCAGATGAACTGCGCTCGCAGATCGACAAGGTCAACGCTGTGATCGGCGCGATGGGACTGCCTTTGCTGTCAGTGCCAGACGTCGAAGCGGACGATGTGATTGGCACGCTGGCCCGGCAGGCCAGCGCCTGCGGCATGCAAACCGTTATCGTCAGCGGCGACAAGGACCTGGCGCAACTGGTGGATGCACAGGTCTGTATGTGTGACAGCATGAAGGACGTGGTCTATGACGTCGAGGGAGTAAAAGCCAAGTTCGGCGTTCCCCCGGAACGGATCGTTGATTTTCTGGCGTTGGTCGGTGATACCTCCGATAACATCCCTGGCGTGCCCAAGGTGGGTCCAAAGACCGCGGTACGCTGGTTGCAAGAATACGGCTCGCTTGACGAGTTGTTGGCCCGGGCCGATACGGTGTCCGGCAAGGTAGGGGAGAACCTGCGTGCTTCCTTGGAACAGATACCCCTGTCTTACGAGCTGGCGACGGTGAAGTGTGATGTGCCGCTCGACCAGGGACCGGACGATCTCAAACTCGGTAGGCCGGATGAGGAGACGTTGCGCCAGCTCTACGCCGAGTTTGAGTTCAAGACCTGGCTCGCTGAGCTAGGCGGGCTCAACGAAGCGCAAGAAGATGGCACTACGGCGAGCGCCGAGTATGAAATTGTGCTGGATAAGAAATCCTTTTCCCGGTGGCTCAAGCGCCTCTCCAAGGCGCTGCTGTTTGCTTTTGATACCGAGACGACATCCATTGATGCCATGCGTGCACGGATCGTGGGCGTCTCGTTCGCAGTCAAGCCGGGCGAGGGGGCCTATGTCCCACTCGCGCATGATTATCTTGATGCGCCCTCTCAGCTGAATCGTGAAGAAGTGCTGGAGGCGTTGCGGCCTCTGCTGGAGGATCCCGATCAGGAAAAGGTGGGTCAGAACCTCAAGTACGACTGTACCGTGCTCAGCAATCACGGCATTACGCTTGCCGGCATGCGTTTTGACACGATGCTGGAATCCTATGTGCTCGACAGCACCGGGTCACGTCATGACATGGATACGCTGGCGCTCAAGTATCTCGGCCATAAGACCATCTCCTATGAAGAGGTGGCGGGCAAGGGCAAGAACCAGCTTTCGTTCAACGAAGTGCCCCTTGAGGACGCCGGCCCCTACGCCGCGGAGGATGCCGAGGTGACGCTGCGCCTGCATCAGGTACTGTTTGACCGGCTGCAGGCAGAGCGAGGTCAGTGCGATCTGTTCGAGCAGATCGAGATGCCCTTGGTGCCTGTGCTGTCGAAGATTGAGCGTACCGGTGTGCGGGTGGACTGCGACATGCTGGCGACGCAGAGTGCCGAACTCGCTGAACGCATTGCGGAACTGGAAGCCATGGCCTATGAGGAGGCAGGCACTGCCTTCAATGTCGCCTCGCCCAAACAGATTCAGGAAATCCTGTTTGAGCAGATGGAATTACCGGTGCTCGCGAAGACGCCCAAGGGGCAGCCGTCTACCGCGGAAAGCGTCCTGGCAGAACTCGCCGAAGAGCATGAATTGCCGCGCCTGATTCTGGAGCACCGGGGTTTGAGCAAACTGCGATCCACCTATACCGAGAAATTACCGGCTCTGGTTAATCCCGACACCGGGCGGGTCCATACCTCTTATCACCAGGCGGCGGTCGCGACGGGACGGCTTTCTTCCAGTGATCCCAACCTGCAGAACATCCCTATCCGGACGGCAGAAGGCAGACGCATCCGCGAAGCCTTTGTTCCGGCACCCGGCAATCAACTCGTCGCGGCGGATTACTCCCAGATCGAACTGCGGATCATGGCGCACCTGTCCGCTGATGCAGGCCTGCTGGGCGCCTTTGAAAAAGGAGAGGATGTGCACCGCGCTACTGCTGCGGAAGTCTTCGGCACATCGGCCAAGAAGGTCTCGGGTGACCAGCGCCGCAGTGCCAAGGCCATCAATTTTGGACTCATTTACGGCATGTCTGCGTTTGGCCTTGCGCGCCAGCTGGGGATTGAGCGCGGTCAGGCGCAGGAATATATCGATCTCTATTTCGAGCGATATCCCGGTGTCCGTACCTTTATGGATGAGATCAGGGCCCAGGTGCGTGAGAACCGCTTTGTGGAGACCGTTTTCGGTCGTCGCCTTTTCCTGGCCGATATCAGTTCCAGCAACCACGCGCGCAGGCAGGCGGCAGAGCGTGCCGCGATCAATGCACCGATGCAGGGAACGGCAGCGGATCTGATCAAACTTGCGATGCTGGCCGTGGACAAGTGGCTCGATGACGATCAGGGCGGTGCCCGCATCATCATGCAGGTGCACGATGAGTTGGTGCTGGAAGTGCCGGAGTCAGAGACGGAACGCGTATCTGAAGCGGTAGCCCAGATGATGGCTTCGGTGGCAGAGCTTGCTGTGCCGCTGAAAGTCGATGTCGGCAGCGGCGTCAACTGGGCGCAGGCACACAGCTGACGCGCAGGGTTACGGCTTTTGAGAAAGCAGCTCCGCGATGCGCTCACGCGCCTCGTCGATACCGATGTTGTGGGTGGCCGAAAAAAGCTGGGTGGTAGCGAGCGGCATTCCCTGTAAGAATTTATTGGCATCCCGCAGCGCCTGCAGTCTCTTGCCTTGACCTAACTTGTCGCACTTGGTTAACAGGATATGCACCGGAAGGTCAGCAGCGGCACACCATTCGATCAACTTGCGATCCGGCGCGGTAGGTTCGCGGCGGCAATCCACCGGCAGGATCAGCGCGCGTAACGTCACTCGTTCTTCCAGATAACGCTGAACGGTTTTCTCCCAGTGCTGTTGCAGCGCCGCGGGGACTTTGGCATAACCGTAGCCCGGCAGGTCTACCAGGCGGAAATGATCATCCAGGCGAAAGAAGATAATCTGCTGGGTCCGGCCCGGGGTCTTGCTGGTCCGCGCCAAGGCCTTTCGCGAAGTGATGGCATTAATGGCGCTGGATTTACCAACGTTGGATCTCCCGGCGAATGCCACCTCCGCGCCGGTATCTTCCATCCAGTCGCGCGCATGGTGTGCGGCACAGTGATACTCGGCCTGTCGCAGCAGTTGAGGTTCGCAGGTGGTTGAAGTCACAGGGTATAATTGCGTTTTCGTCTGGTCACAGGTGGCACGGGTCCCGATGCAGACCTGTGACTGAATTCCGCACAGGCGTATAGGCCTGCCAGGCGCAGGCGCCCCCGGCCAACGGGCGCGTTAATAACAGGAGCAGTTTAATGAATCGGTTGGTATTCATCATTACGACCATTTTAATGACTGGTGTCTCGGCCCAGGTTATCGCGGGTGATCCTGCCGTAGGTCAGGTGAAGGCACAGGCCTGTGTGGCTTGCCATGGGGCGGATGGTAACAGTGCGAATTCCGGCTTCCCGTCGCTCGCAGGCCAGGTGCCGGGATATATCGCGGGACAGCTGGCGGCCTTCAAATCAGGCAAGCGGGCCAATGCCATCATGATGGGGCTGGCGCAGTCGCTGAGTGCTGAGGACATGGCTGACCTCGATGCCTGGTATGCGTCACAGACGATTGCGCCGCGCAGCATCAGTGAAGATCAGCTTGCGCTGGCCGGTGAGGGCGAATCCCTCTATCGGGGCGGTTCGGCCGAAATGGCTATACCGGCATGCATGGCGTGCCACAGCCCGGCAGGACACGGCATGCCTTCGAACTATCCCAGGGTGGCCGGCCAGTGGCCGGAGTACCTGGAGAGCCAACTGCTGGCGTTCAAGTCTGGTGAGCGCGCCGGTAAGATCATGGGCCCGATCGCACACCGGCTTTCGGCGCAGCAGATCCATGCGCTTTCGGTCTACATGGCGGCGCTGCAATAGCGCAATCCACCCGTATCCGGCCGCAATCCGCCGGTACGCCAGCCCGCCTGGGTTCAGGTAGCGGCTCCGGAGACGATTATGGCAACCGACAAACTCTGGGGCGGGCGCTTCAGCGGCAGGACCGATACGACCGTGGAGGCCTTTACTGCCTCCGAACATGTTGACCGCCGTCTGGCGGAATACGACATCGCCGGTTCGCGGGCGCATGCCCTGATGTTGAAGGCCTGCGGGATTATCAGCGAAGCAGACTGTCACGCCATCATTGACGGCCTCGATACCATCGCACAGGAGATCGCGGACGATCGCTTCGCGTGGAGCGCAGCACTCGAAGATGTGCATATGAATATCGAGGCGAGGCTCACTGAAATAGCCGGCGAGCCGGGCAAGAAACTCCACACGGCTCGTTCGCGCAACGACCAGGTCGCCACCGATATGCGGCTTTTTACCCGAGACGCAATTGATCAACTGCAGGCGGATCTCACCGCGCTGCAGCAGGCGCTTATTGACCGTGCCGAAGCAGAGACCGAATCGATCATGCCGGGGATGACCCATATGCAGAGTGCCCAGCCCGTGACCTGCGGCCATCACCTGCTGGCCTGGAACGCCATGCTGGAAAGAGACTGGCAGCGTTTTGGGGATTGCCGTAAACGGGTCAATGTGTCACCGCTCGGGGTTGCCGCGCTTGCCGGCACCGGATTTCCCATCGATCGAAACATGACCGCCGCCGCCCTGGGCTTTGAGGGTGTCTGTAGTAATTCCCTGGACGCCGTGTCGGACCGGGATTTCATCCTCGAATTCTGCGGGGTGGTCGCGCTGATGATGGTGCATCTTTCCCGGATGGCCGAAGAGTTGGTCTTGTGGGCGTCCCAGCATTTTGGGTTTGTGGATCTGGGAGATGCCTTCTGCACCGGATCCAGCATCATGCCGCAGAAGAAAAACCCCGATGTCGCAGAACTGGTGCGCGGTAGGAGCGGCCGGGCCGTGGGGAACCTGACCTCACTGCTGGTGCTGATGAAGGGGCAGCCACTCGCTTACAATCGGGACAATCAGGAAGACAAGCAGCCGCTTTTTGACAGTTTCGACAATGCCCATGCCTGTTTGGGGGTGCTGGCTGCCATGGTGCCCAATATGACCTTTAACCGAGAACGGATGCGAAAAGCCGCGAGCCGCGGGCATCCGACAGCAACAGACCTTGCGGACTATCTGGTGCGCGGGGGGTTGGCTTTTCGTGATGCGCACGAAGTCGTGGGAACGGCGGTACAGCTTGCTGAGTCATCGGGCCGGGAACTCGATGCGTTGTCGCTTGAAGAATTGCGGGGCGTGAGTGAGCGAATCAACGAAGACGTGTTCGAGATACTGACGCTGGAGGGCTCGGTGCACTCACGGAATCACATCGGGGGAACGGCTCCCGATCAGGTGCGTCTGGCTGCCGCGCAGGCCAGACAGGCTTTGGCGGACCGATGAGTGAGATGGTATTCCTCAAGCTGAGCCGGGCTCGACAGGTGGCCGCACTTGCCCTGGTCGCGCTTGTGCTGGGTGCCAGCGTGCTGAGCGCAGGCTGTGGCCAGAAAGGCCCGTTGTATCTCCCCGAAACGCCCGCCTCAGAAGAATCCGAAGACAGCGACAGTTAATCCGAACGTGGATCACTTCGGATATCGACAGGACCGGCTGTACGCAGAGGAGGTTCCGTTTTCGGCCATCGCCGAGCGTGTCGGGACGCCGTGTTATGTCTACTCGCGTGCGACTCTGGAACGCCATTACCGGGTATTTGATGAAGCTTTTGGTGACTGGCCGCATCACATCTGTTTCGCCGTCAAGGCCAATGGCAATCTTGCCGTGCTGCAGGTGCTAGAACGTCTTGGTGCGGGTTTCGATATCGTGTCGGGAGGAGAGTTGGCTCGGGTACTCGCCGCCGGTGGTCGTGCCGGCGATGTGGTTTTTTCAGGCGTCGGCAAGTCGAGCGATGAAATCGCGAAGGCCCTGACTGCCGGTGTCCGGATCCTGAGTATTGAGTCCGGGGAAGAGCTAGAACGGGTGAATGCGGTTGCGCTCTCCCTTGGCAGCAAGGCGCCCATCGGCATTCGGATCAACCCCGATGTGGATCCCAACACCCACCCGTATATCGCCACCGGTCTTCGAGAGAACAAGTTCGGCGTGCCGGCGGCGGACGCGCCGTCGCTTTACCGTAAAGCCAATGCAATGGCGGGGATTGAGGTCGTCGGTATCGGCTGCCACATCGGCTCGCAACTGACCGAGATGGCTCCTTTTTGCGATGCCGTGGAAAAAGTACTCGACGTGGTGGAGACGCTGGCTGATGACGGCATTGTGTTGTCACACCTGGACCTGGGGGGTGGGGTAGGTATCCGGTATTCCGATGAGACGCCCCCGGATCCGAAAGACTATGTGCAGGCGATTCTCGCCAT
>TARA_B100000686_G_scaffold158703_1_pt1 | contig 12111 bp, 8 predicted proteins | sample TARA_B100000686 | Tara Oceans TARA_B100000686 (sample SAMEA2622733) | marine metagenome | biome: marine biome (ENVO:00000447); feature: marine epipelagic mixed layer (ENVO:xxxxxxxxx); material: "saline water (ENVO:00002010), including plankton (ENVO:xxxxxxxx)" | depth 150 m
GTATACTTGTACTTGATGCAGTCAAAGAATCCACCGTAAACAGGAAGCCTCAACCTCCATTCACTACTGACACAATGTTACAGAATGCAAGCTCATCATTGGGTTGGTCCATTTCTAAGACAAGCGCGGTAGCATCAACCCTCTACCAGTCTGGGCATATAACATACATCAGGACAGATTCGACTAGAACTAACGACAATGCTAGAGCTGAAGTCCGTAATCATATAGAATCTACGTATGGTACCGAATTCATAGGAGAAGGAGTTGGTGAGAGCAACAAGAAGAATCAGGGAAACATTCAGGATGCGCACGAGGCTATTAGACCTACAAAACCAAGCTCAACAGAAGCAGGCTCCGATCATGACGAGAAGATGCTCTACAAGCTAATCTGGTCCAGATTCGCTGCCAGTCAAATGTCGAACTCCATAAGAGAACGTAGGAGTCTCACATTTTCATGCGAGGGAATGGATGAGAAGATTCATGCAACATCGTCCTGGAGAACGCACTCAGGTTGGGAAGAGGTGTTCGACTGGAACAGATCGGAGGTATCGACTGAACCCCCAGACATAGGTTTTGAAATAGGTAACAATTGGCAGATGGACCAAGAACCGGAATTAACTGTTGACTTCACAAAGCCGATAAGGAGATTCTCGGAAAGCTCAATAATTCAACAGATGAAGAAGGATGGGATAGGAAGGCCCTCGACCTACGTATCAACAGTTACCAAGCTTGTAGACAGAGGATATATCGATAGGGACGGTAGCTCATTGATTCCTACTGAGGACGGGAGAACACTATGGCTAGTAGTCGCTCCGCACTACAACCAAACTGAGGTCTATGGGGACGGGCTATTCACATACAATTTCACATCCAACATGGAGGGTAATCTCGATCATATAGAGTCAGGCGATGTTGTTGCATCAGAGAAATGGGACGAGTTCGTTGATGTATTCAGGGGTATGCACAATATTGCATTGGAGAAGAGAAGGGAGAAGCCCACAATTAGACAGACACAATACCTGGAAAGTATCCTCGGTAGAATGCCAGACGATGAACGAACCGAAATTATCGGAGGTAAAAAGGTATCAGATCTCACTGGTTCTGAAGTGAGGGAAATCATCGATGGAATGAGCGAATCGATGCAAGCTAGCATACCCCCAAGTGAAAAGCAAACTGCTACTATAATCAGATTACTAGACAAGCTAAATCTCGATACCGATGAGGCCCTCAAGGAAATGGGACTTTCTGATTTGGATGATCTTACAGGAGGACGAGATGGGACAGCTAGTGAGCTAATTGGGAAACTAATCGATTTGGATAGGTTATCACCTGCCACAGAGCGACAAGTATCAACTATCATTTCTATGTCTGATAGCTTGGAGATGCCAATTGAGAATGCTATGGAAATTGCACGATGCGAATCAATTGATACAATCACTAAGTCTGAGGCAAGCTCTCTAATTTCTTCCCTAAAGAAGATGATAAATTCTAATCGAAAGAGAAAAAGGTAGTTTAGTCATTTTGCTGTCGTGAAAACATGAGGCCGGTATACGATGTCGTTGTAATAGGTGCAGGCCCAGTTGGGGGATACCTAGCCCGGCGTCTAAACGAACATGGGCACAGTGTTGCTTTAGTTGAGGAGCATGATGAGATAGGGAGGCCCTTTCAATGCGCGGGTCTGGTTAATCCGAAAGCAATGGAAAAGGTTGGCCTCGAGAAAACCATTCTCACGAACATTTGGGGTGCTAACATTCACAGCCCATCAGGATTATGTGTAGAAGTCGGTGTCCCTTCAGAAAACAGAACCTTCTCCGTTTGCCGAAAGTTGTTTGACGAGGCTGTGGTTACCCAATCAATTGCCAGTGGAACCGATCTCCGACTTTCTACGAAACCAACATCAGTGATGATAGGTGGTGAGAAAATGGTTGTCTCATTAGATGGTCCGAATGGCTCAGAAGATATCGAATGTAAGCTGATATGCGGAGCCGATGGAGCACACTCATGGGTTAGGAGACATTTCAGGATGGGTAAGCCCACTGAGACTTTGATTGGATTTCAGATTGAAGTAACTGGTTATGAAGGTCAGACAGGGATGTTGGATATGTACACCGGTCACACGATTGCACCGGGATTTTTCTCATGGGCAATTCCTTCCGGAGTCACTACGAGGATTGGTACGTGGTCCAAGCCAGAAATGATGGGTGACGCTTCTAGTGAAGATTATCTGAATAGGCTAATGTCAAATAATGAGATAAACCACCGCTTCAAAAATTGTTCAGAGATCGGTAGATATTGCGGACCCGTACCTACTGGAATCGTCAAGAGGCCTCTGCTCGAAAGAGTGGCTCTATTCGGAGATGCTGCTGGAATTTGCAAGCCAACTACCGGAGGGGGGATCGGCCCCGGGTTCAAACAAGTTGATATTCTCGTCCCGCTGTTAAGTGAAGCGATTGTACGAAATATGCTAGATACTAGGTCAATGCGAAAAATCTCAAACTCATTAGATGACATGAGGCGGGATCAGAGAAAGAAGCGGGCTCTAAGAGATGCATTCTTGACTGAAATGGATGATGTGGAGCTAGAAAATATCTTCAGAGTTTGGTCGAGACCAGAAGTCACGAAATTGATTAATGATGTTGGTGACATAGAAAACCCAATCCCACTAGGAATAAGGATGCTGAGAGACGTTCCTGAATTCAGAAAGTTAGCCGGTAGAGCTGCTAAAGCAGTATTGTGGGGATCCTAATTTGCCGTCATTCGTTCAAAGACTTAGGTATCCCCCATTTGAGTTAGGCCATATGGATCCCAGTGCCGTCCCAATTGCCGAAGTAATCATTGACAGCAATGATATGCATGTATCGGAATTCAAGATAGGTAATGATATGGGCTGGATCGTAGAATGGAGAATCTTGAATGACGATGATGAATCGATAATCAGTATCGATAGTGATATTGGAACGGATGTGCCAAAATTCATTTCAAGATCACGGAATGGTTGGTACATCAATCCAGACCCGTTGCACAACATATCTAGAAGACTAATCTTCCCTACTGTCACCTTACTAATAATTTCACTTTTTATTCATGCCATTGAACCTGGATTAGTTGAGCAAGATATAATCAGCTCCACAATTGCCGGCTCTATTTCTATAGGGCCACTCGATTATCCAAGACTGCTTTTCTTCACGTTTCCTATATTCCTACTACCTCTATTATTCCGCACAATAGCAAATTTCAGGGACATGTCTCGGCAGTCCATAATCAACACCAATCCGCCCAGTTACCCAGATATTGATATTGACGTCAGTAGAGATAGGGCATCTGCCACTATCAACTCTATTCCAGATGGGCTATCTATTACCAGAGCCCGAATACAAGTTGGAGTAGCAGTTCCTGAAAGAAACACTGTTCTCCGATCACTAGGTAGGATTGAGGGTGGCCAACCATCGCCTGGAATGTCAACGAGGTTGCATGAAAGAAGAGTGGCTATTGGTGATGACGTAGGAATAGGCGTCGGAGAAGCTACGCCAATGCAACTATCTTCGAGAAGGAGTGTTATTTTGGAACCGATGCGAATAATGGATGTAGGAGAGTGGGCTAACGATATAGGCGATGCATTTACACTTAGCTGCCCAAAAAATTGGCCCGGCACAATATATTCGTCTCTAATTGCAATCCATTGGGAAGCAATATTCGAATTCCAAGATCAAGATGGCATGACAATAAAATGGGTTACGCCACTATTCATGCCGCAGAGCCATGAAAAGACAATAATTGAAGAAGCTCCAGTTAGGAGTGGCAGGGCTGAGCTCTCAAACTACTGAGGCTAAACTCTCATTGTAACCTGTTTCTAGTATGTTATATTCAGAGTCCCTTTTTGCTGGTTTGAATCCTGCATCTCTTATTGCACCTTCTAATTCTATTACAGTTGCCTCGGTCTTTGTTGTACCAGAAGCAGAAACTACGTTTTCCTCCATCATAGTTGAACCGATATCATCAGCTCCCGCATTCAAAGCTAATTGGGCTATTGACATTCCCATAGTGGGCCATGATGCTTGGATATGATCGATATTGTGCAGGAACAGCCTAGAAATAGCCACGTGCCTAAGGTATTCGACAGAACCAGCACCTAACTCTACCCTGTTGGAGCCACGATTCATCTTTCCGAATGTATTGTTTTCTAGCATTACTGGCCATGAAATGAACGAAGTGAATCCCGGATGCCCATTGGACAGCGAACGATGCTGCAGATTCCGTATCTGCTCCATATGTTGAACTCTCTGGATTACAGTCTCACCAAAACCAAATACATTCGTCGCAGATGTGATCAAACCGAGCTCCTGAGCTTCCGCCATTACTCTGAGCCAGTTATCCGAGGATCCCTTGAGTGGAGAAACTCCCGAACGCACTTCGTCCACTAGCATTTCTGCACCACCGCCCGGGAGCCCGTGCATTCCCGCAGACTTGAGTTCGGATAGTACATCTTTGGTACTCTTTCCAGAAACATCGGCTATCCCCTCAATCTCTATCGGTGAGAAGCAATCCAGTGATATATCGGGGTACCTTTCAGATAGTTTCCTCAATAGACTGGTATACCATTCGAAGTCAATATCAGGGTTCACTCCCCCTTGCATAAGAATCCTCGAGCCGCCAATCTCCGCAAGTTCGTGAACTCTATCAGATATCTGTTCAAATGTCTGAGTGTAGTTTTCACTATGCCCAGGGGGCCTGTAAAAGGAACAGAAGTGGCAATTAATTGTGCAGACATTGGTGTAGTTGATGTTCCTGTCAACTAGGTATGTCACTACATCACCGGGTACCTGAGATTTCCTCCTTTCATTTGCTACGTACATCAGATCGTTAAGGGGTGCTTCTGTGTAGATGACTGATGCGTCATTCACTGTTAGTGGGGGAGGATCATGGACATTCTGAGCCTCCAGTATTGAGTGCCAAATTGCCATATATCATACACCTGAACCAATCAAATTTTCGATATCGTCGATTTCCTTAGGGCACGATGATGACAAGACAACTGGGCCTTCTTCAGTTATCAAAACATCATCCTCAATTCTAATGCCAATACCAGAATACCTGTCAGGTATTTGGACATCGGTTCTCCATCCACCAAAATAAAGACCAGGCTCTACAGTAACTACCATGCCGCTTTCCAATATTGGACCCTTCACATCATCACCTTGCCTTCCACCACCTACATCATGGACATCTAATCCGAGAAAATGGCCAGTTCCATGCATGAAGAAATTTCTGTATGGGCCGTCACATTCTATCGGATCTCCAATTGCCTCATCAACGGAACAATCTAGGATTCCAAGATCTATCAGCCCTTGAGCAATCACATATGATGCCGACTTATGCATCGAATCCCAGCTAGAACCAGCGCGGCATGCTTCAATACCAGCAAGCTCGGCATTGAGGACGATATCGTATATTTCCCTCTGTGGTTGCGAAAACTTCCCGTTAATAGGCCATGTCCTGGTTATGTCAGATGCATATCCTCCAACCTCGCAACCTGCATCAACTAAAACTAAGTCTCCATCCTCAACAATCGCCTCATTAGACTTGTAATGCAATATTGTGCCATTATCACCACTTCCAACTATTGAGGGAAAGCTCCATTCGCTAGATGAATGTATGAAATGACCCTCTACCAATGACTGGATCTGCCACTCACCAATGCCCGGGAATGAGCGGCGCATTGCCTCAATATGAGCAGAAGAGGCTATTTCGGCTGCTTCTTTCATCAACTCTATCTCTCTGGGAGACTTTACCCTCCTCATAACATCGATCATCGGTCTTGGATCATTCAAACCATCTATATTCCCAACAATCGAATCAATCCTAGATGATGCCCCTGTAAATGAATAAATGTTTTCGCATTGTGAAATAATCCCACCTAGAACGTCTTCCAGATTCGACATACTGTCCGTTCCGTCACAGGGCCATTCATTTGCACCTTCTACACCAATTCGAATTCCTTCCCAAATCTCCTGCTTGGTGTCCCTAGGAGAAACGAACAATACTGTCTTCCATGAACCAGAAATGTTCGTTGCTGCAAATACTCCTTCTATCTCTGACCATCCACATAGGTACAACATGTACGAATTAGCCCTGAATGGGTAATGAACGTCATTAGACCTGGTCGATGGGTCATTAGTTGGAATTATTATCGCCGATGAATCTGGTATATCTTCGAATAGCCTGGTCTGCCTCAGAATGTATTCGCTATTGTCGAACGGTAATCTCACAAATTCAGCCTCAGATTTTAGTATTTTTACTTTCTATCCTCAAACCCACTTAGGGATGTCAGAATCAGAATCTGCCCCGTGCATTCTACGTGAAGATGCATAGCCCAAGAAGCATGCAGATATTAGAAATATTAGCAACGAAACAGGAAATGAAAATCCAGTGTCATTATCCATTATAGTTACAGAAATCATACTAGAGACATAATCGTCATCAATAACTTCCAGTGTTAGTATGAACCTCCCTCCTGCATCATCTGGCCAAAACATCTCCCTACCACTTCCCTCGTATACAGGGACATTATCCACACGCCACACATACCTAAGGCCATCTAAATCGTTTTCTGTATCGCTAGAGTCTTTTGCGTCGATAGTAAATGAGGACGTCTTAGGTATATTGATTTCGTCTCCATCGAATACTGGTATTCCGTCTATGAGCAACCTGGCAATTGGGGCGATATTTTCGATAATTAATGGCTGTGTACCAGTAGCGCTGTTTCCCGCATTATCAATAGCAGTTAGCGATATCTCATATATCCCAGAAATGCTTGTTTCTATTGATATTGACCTTACATTTTCCCCAGATTGTACTAGGACATTTCGACTTGAAGGGCCAACGATCTCGTTTACTGACCACACATACACTAGCCCGCTCCTGCCCCAATGATAATCATCAGTATCAGAACCATCAAAATTCACCATTGAAAATCCTTCTGAAGACTCTCCAGGCCCTTCGATAGATACTGTGGGAGGGGTGTTGTCAACCCTTACGCTCAAGCAAAATGTTGTCGTGAGTGCAGTAAGTAGATCTCTGGAGGTCAGGTAAATATCATGCCACCCATCAATACTATCACTAACATCGAGGCTTATCGTAAACTCATTATCTAGCCATGCGACTTCAGGATAATATTTTTCTGAAGCTTGCATCGTTACATCATCACTACGGCATTTGACAGTGGGGGATTCTTGAATGGCGTATGAGATATCGGGTTTGTCCCCATTCATTGCACTAGAGATTCCGTTTAATGTCTGTACATGGCTAAACCAATTATCGCCATACAAAGATTTCACATAAATTGTTGGAGGAAGCTGTGCACTAGAATCAGAGACAAAAAATGAACGGGACTCCTCAATTGGCAAATTACCTGTTTCAGATGCTTGGATGATCAATACGCAGGAGCATGAGGATGTAGTTTGGGCATCTATAGTAATATCAAAACTCCAATATTTCCTATCCAGTTGACTATCATGAATCTCCATGTTATCTGTTACATTAACAAATGAGAAAGATGCTCCAGAGCTCAATAGTTCCCATGTAACTGAATCTGGTTGATTTTCATTCTCGATATAAACTGTAATCGTAGTGACATCTGTCAGTATTGTGCCATCATCAAGAGAGATATCAATAATTATTGGATAATCGGTGTTTTCTTCTGCAGAAACGGTATATTGGTTAGTGACAATAGGTGAAATGATTGAGCAAAACAGCACTATCCATAATGAAGGCCTATCTCTGCCCATGGACATCGCCATGAACCGCCAGTATTGAACATCATGGGCGATTGTTCTACCGATCAGAGATCCTCATCTGCCATGAGAGTTCGTCTAACCATAATGACAGGGTTGCTCTGTCGATGTACTCCTCGCTAGTGCTTGCCGATAGAACGCAGTCACATGCAGCCGATGCCAACAACGCCGCATCATGCAGAGTGAGGCCTGCCCCCAAAGCAGCAGCTAAGGATGCTGCTGCTGCATCGTGCATACCAATCTGCTGTTCTGCTGCTGGCGCCATGCATGGCATATGGATACTATCTCCTTCTTTATGGTGGAGATATACACCATTTATGCCACCAAGGACTAAGATGCCATCCCATGAGTACTCATCCATCAAAAGCCTACCAGCATCATCTTCATTTAGCGCGTTCATACGTCTAGTCAGCAAAGAAAGCCCCCTCTTCTCGAATATTACCACCGTTGAACCCCTGCTCTTGTCGAGACCAGTAAGTTTGGGGTCAACAATTACGGGGATCCCAGATTTATTTGCAGATTGTATCAATGACTGCGCTCCTTCATCGGTAACCACACCCTTGTCATAATCAGAGATTATCAATGCACAACTGTCGTTTAGAGATTTGTGGGCGTTAGAAGTAAGTATATCTGAAACAGATGGATCTAGTTGTTCATTGGGCCCTCTGTCCGCTTGGAGTAGGATCTGCTCCCTATCTAGTAGACTTTCTCTGCTGCCAAAAAACCTAATCTTAGTCAGAGTTTTTCGACCATTAATTTTCATAGTATCAGATGTATCGACTCCCGAACTTTTTAGAGAAGCCAATACCGACTCTCCCTCAGAGTCATCTCCGACGCATGTATGGAATGAGACGTCCATGCCGAATGATGTTAGTCCGATTGCGATATGTGCAGAAGCGCCTGCTGATTCCTCTGACCTAGTAACCTTGAGTACAGGAACTGGGGCCGTGGAGTTCAGGTTGTTTGCGAATCCATGGTGATACCGGTCAAGCATTGTATCTCCGATTAGGGTCACCTTAGAACCCTCAATCGAATCAATGAGACCACGTAGCCTGGCAAGGCTATCTTCACGATCATGTAGTGGGTCATCGGTCATATGGGATCCCGATGGGGCCATTAGAGATGACATTTGGGGATACCGTCTAATCAGATTCCGTTACGCATAGAACAATGGAGGAACACCGTGATGGTGGATGGGTCTATGATGGCCCGGCTGCTAGCAGGTTGTGGGAGAAGTCTGCTATTGGCGTGATTATGGATGATGGCAAACTATTGATGGATGACTGCGAAGTAATTTTCTGCAAATTGCACAGGGGTGTTGACTTACCAGTTACCACAAATGCAAACGAGCCTGCTCTTTGGTTAGTGGATAGGGTTAGGATAAAGCCTAGATTATTGGAAGAGACAGCAATCCTAGAGGCACTAAGAGTACCTGGAAATAAGATTGTATTATCCGAAAATGCTGAATCAATGGGATTTGAAAGTTCAGGATCATGGGCCCTTAGATGGAGCTCTGATACTCACCCATCCAAAAACGAGCCTGTTTCCGAAGTTCTTTGGTACCATGCAAACGACGAGTTTTCTGGCCCGGGAGAAAATAATGATAACGTTCTAAGACGATTGTTATATTGGTCTGAATCAGTTAATCTAAAGGAACGTATTGCTGAGGTACTAGTTATTGATCATGAGCAGTCAGTAGTTACCTACAGACTGCATGAAGCCGATCCAAAGGGCCGTATGATTCCACCAACGATGGAAATTTTCAGAAATATTTCTGAGATGGAGTCTGTAAATCAGGGCAGAAACGGTACTTTCTATCCGGAGGTATCAAAATGGCCATCAGAAACTATTGGAATCCCATTACATGGCGGTAGGCAGGTTGACAATATTGAGCAAGAAATTATACAGTCTTCGATAACGGGATCTGATCAAATTTCCGACTCTGCACGGATTCTAATTGACCTATGGAATAGGGGCCTAAACACAAGATCCGGCTTCAAATATGGGACTACTTGGAGATGCTACCCTGGAGAGGTCGGTGATGGGCACGCTCCATGGTTAGTAGTGGATTCTCACATAGAGGGGCCAGAAAGCTGGGCAGATGCTTGCCTATCATCAAGGCTCGCATCTGGTGTGAATAAGCAATGGCTATACCCAATATTCGATGAGGCGGGTCTGAGATATCTGGAAATCTCAAGGCCACCTTCGGACTCTCGATGGAGCAACCCTATTCGTCGGTAGGGTATTTCCTGTTTCCACTGGCTATCGAGAATGCAAGTAGAATAAATACGGCAGTGATTGCGTTTGAGGGGACGGCGAGCCAGTTTAGTGGGCCAAGCGGGTATTCGGCCTCTGAATTGAGAACAATGGGGATCCGCTGCTCGATGTTGTTAGTGTCAATAATTACAAGCTCGCCTCTTGCAATCATTCTGGGCTCGAGCAAATCATTAGGATTAATATGAATCTGAATTGGATCGCCGGGATAATATGTACCACTTGTTATGGCATTTGCGACCCTAGATGCGGGCCCATCGATTGTGATTCTATAATTCATAGGCCCATAGCCTTCTGCAACGGGATACAAGTTCAGATTCGATGGTTGGTCCCATGGGATGGTAGACTCAATTGTTTCATTACTCAGTCGATGATTGATAGCGTACCAATCGAGAGATATCGATGTCAAGGGTCGACCATGGCAACCGATTAACCCGGAAATAGTACCCTTGGATGGGGAGTCGGCAGATATTTCCATGATTGGAATCATATCGGAATCGACATCATATGTGGGTAATGTCAAGCCGTTCGATTCTGTCAATTCTGATGTAACAGTGCATTCCTGTTCTGAAATCACCTTGGCGAATACGGTTTCATTTGGAAGCATTACTAATGGGTTTCTGGGCATTGAAATAGTAGTATTTTCATCTCCCATGAAGTGAAATTCTATTGTTGCAGATTCGGATTCCACAGATGTTACTGTAATGCCCCAAGGAACATGTCTGCCGCGGTTATCCCATATCTGATGACCTCCCTGTCCGAATTTCTCACCAGAAGAAAATGTGTCCCCACTAGAACCATGATCACGTCCCCTCAGGAGACCATCATCACCATCCGCCTCTATGATTTTCGACCAAGGCCTCGTAGGATCGGTGTTAACCAAATTCGAATCGATGTCACCAAATCCAAAGTCTTGCTGCTCTACCAGGATACCATGTCCGGGAAGCCCATGGTCAAATCCCATATCAGATCTAAGTGTGACCCATATAATCTCACCATCAGCGATGTCTATCTTTAGTGGTGAGCCTCCTAAGGAAATGGGGTATATGCTGTAGTTACTATCGGTTGATGTATCAACATGTATGGGATCTATAGCACCGATAATGTTCAGCGTCGATGCAGATGGTAATGAAGGCATATCGCCATCACCAATCCAATTACCACTAGCCATAATGTCCCAATCTCCAAGACCGTGCCATGCTTTTGTTGGTGAGTCGCTGTGGACGTCATAGAGATCAACTGCACCCATCTGGTGTAACATCTCGTGAACCAAGACGCCCAGACCTCCGTGCACTGATGCCATTGTGTAATGCTCGATTGTGTAGTCCCCAATAGTTACCGAATCCGAAAAGGGTGAGAAGTGGCTCCATATCGTATTAGAGGGGCCTCCGAGTTCTTGAGCTTGACCTGAGTGGAGGATTAGCAGTCTATCTATGACGAAGTCACCATCTAAGTCCCATGGAGAAATATCAAGATTGGACAACAGTGATGTTATGGCTTGTTCAGCTAGCTCCATTGCCCCACCCTGGCCCGTGCCCACATCTCTTTCATCAGAAGAGTCCGCCCCCCAGTGTGTTTCAGAAATTGGAGATTTCCATACACCATCGATGATTGTGGCTTCTAGTGTGGATCTGGACCCACTCATCTGTTCAATGTACTTGTTAGCAGAATGATTGCCATCAAAGAATTCACTTAGCATAGAGTTAGGGAATGGCTTGCTAGGGAACTCAACTCGTAAAACAGGCCATCGCTCATGTTTCATTAGACCAACGATATTGTTTTCATCCGTTGGATCGACTGGTCTTGATGACTCTATTGCGTCGTTAACCGTAGATGCGTTCATGGATACCAATAATGATGATAGTAACAGAGCGATTACAAGTGTAGCGCGTAATGGCCGTGTGAATGCATACTCGCTCACGATAATTCCCCACTAGCAGAGACTTTCAATCCAATGCCATTCTGCTATGTATTAGCATCGAAATTGGCAGACTCTCCAGAATTCGGGAGGTATATTGGAACGAGTCCAGATACCATATCAGCCAGA
>TARA_B100000686_G_scaffold70841_1_pt1 | contig 12094 bp, 10 predicted proteins | sample TARA_B100000686 | Tara Oceans TARA_B100000686 (sample SAMEA2622733) | marine metagenome | biome: marine biome (ENVO:00000447); feature: marine epipelagic mixed layer (ENVO:xxxxxxxxx); material: "saline water (ENVO:00002010), including plankton (ENVO:xxxxxxxx)" | depth 150 m
CTGTGTTGTAGGAAAAACAAATTGTTTTTGTGTTAATCTAGAATTGTGGATAGTTATGTGCATCAATTTTAGATTTTCTAAATATTTTTTTGTGATAATAACAGCAATTGGTTCACTGATAATCTTAGGGTGTTTTTCAAATGTGGTTATTCCTGAAGAAGATCGAAGGATCCAAGAGTTAAATAAGGTGTTGATGTGCCCAGTTTGCCCTGGTGAATCACTCGACCAATCTCAAAATGAACTTTCAGCTCAGATGCGAGCAATAGTCAAAGAGAAGATCGAAGAAGGGTGGACTGACAAACAAATAAAAGATTACTTTGTTGAAAGATATGGTCCAAGGGTAGTGATGAACCCTCCTTTCACAGGTTTTTCCATAACAGCGTGGGTAATACCTCCGTTTATACTAGTTTGTGGTGCTATCTTGTTTGTATTCTATATAAGGTCTAAATTGCGAGTTGAATAGATAATCATATGATTGTTGATATTGGTAATTTTTCTTTAATTTTGAGCTGTGTGCTTTGCACTTATATAGCCTCATGTTTATTTCTAGGCCGGGCCTTAAGCATTAATGTTCTAATAGCTAGTGGCAAGTCAGCGTTATATGCGGTGCCATTTTTGGTAGCAATTGCAACTTTTGCATTAGTCTATGCCTTTGTGAATAATGATTTTTCAGTACAATATGTTGCGGAAAATAGCAATTTGGAAATGCCAAGAGCTTATACTTGGGTAGCTTTTTATGCAGGAAATGCTGGTTCATTGTTATTTATATGTTTAGTATTTTCAATTTTGGCTATTATTGTTTCCAATCACGTTTTTAAACGTGCTCCAATTATTGCTTCGTACAGTATGGGTACTATGATAATTATCTTGACGTTTTTTTTGGCAGTAACTGCTTTCTTAGCAGAGCCTTTTCAACGTTTAGCAAATGTACCTGTAAATGGTGAGGGTATAAATCCTTTATTGGTACATTTTGGAATGTTTGTTCATCCTCCCATGCAAATGGGTGGTCTGATTGCAGTATGTATACCATTTAGTTTGGGAATAGGAGCGATGCTTTCAGGTAAACATGGTATAGATACATGGATCGATGTAGGTCGATTTTGGGGCATGCTGTCCTGGTCTGTTTTAACGATTGGCTTGATTCTAGGGTCATGGTGGGCATATACAATCCTCGGTTGGGGAGGTTATTGGGCTTGGGATCCGGTTGAAAATTCAGCATTAATGCCATGGCTAGTTTTGACTGCATTCATTCATTCGATTATTGTTCAAAAAAGACGTGGTATGTTCCGGATGTGGAATATAATTTTGGTGATTCTTGCTTTCACATTAGCTGAATTAGGGATGTTTATAAATCGTGGCGGCCCTGTACCGTCTGTACACTCATTTGCCCAATCTACAATGGGTTGGGTATTTTTATCTTTCATGGTATTTACGATGATAATATCGCTTCTGATTTTTGTGTTTAGGGTCAAAATTTTTAACAGTGATAGAAATCTTGAGTCAGCCATTTGTAGGGAAAGTGCATTTTTGGCTCAAAATGTTCTTTTCGTGATTGTTGCGATGGTTACTCTTTGGGGAACTTTATATCCAGTTTTTGCAGATGTGGCAAGTGACACTGACTTGACAGTAGGCAAACCATTTTTTGATTTAGTGAATGGTCCATTGTTGTTGTTGATCGTGATGTTAATGTCGGTTGGACCGGTATTACCATGGCGAAAAACAACTGTGTCTCAGGCATTCAGGCTATTAATATACCCATTTGTTAGTAGCTTAATTCTTATAGTATTTCTGATAGCTCTTGGCATAACCCAATTGCCTGCTATTGTAGGAATCTGGACATGTTTTATGGCGGTGTTTACTATCTCTCAAGAATGGATAAAAGGTTCTATTGCGAGACATAAAAGAGGAGAAAATTACGCTGTTGCAATTATAAAAATTTTAAATAGTAACAGGACCAGGTACGGAGGCTATATAGTTCATTTGGGCATTGCAATGCTAGCTATTGGTGCAATTGGATCTTCATTTTATGATGTGCAACAAGATTTTGTTTTGGTTCCTGGTGAATCCGCTAAAATAGGTAATTATGAATTTAATTATCTAAATATTAAAGAATCTAATTTTGGTGATAGAATCGAGCAATCTGCTGAATTTCAGGTACATAAAAAACAAAATAATTTAGGTGGTATGGTTGCTACAAGGACATACTATCCCTCTCACAATATCGCTGCGACAAGGGCTGCGATTAGGTCAAATCCGATAGAGGATTTCTATATTGTCCCTTCTGAATTTGATGATGATGGCAAAGCGGTTTTTAGAGTTTATGTGAATCCTTTGGTTTGGTGGATGTGGGCAGCTGGTCCAGTTATGATATTAGGTGCATTGATCGCAGTGTCTCACAAAATTAATTATCAGCAAACTGTGGGCACAAGAGGTGGATAGAAATGGATGATCAATTGGTAGTGTTGTTTATAGCGTTTATTTTAGTAAGTTTTTGTCTTGTACTTGTAATTCGTCCGTTTTTGCATGGGCTATCAAATTCAAATGGCAACATAGGTGATGAAACTAATGATTTGGTAGTACAGATATCAAATGTGGTTCAAGAAGGGATAAATAATGTTGAATTAGAGGTAATGGTTGGAAACATGACCCAATCAGAGGGACAAGAATTAAAAAGACTTTATATCGAGGAATCGAAGATTGCTTTAAACAATATAGATGATTCTATTAGAGCGGAAAAATTACAACAGATGGATCTATTAGAAAAAAAATTGTTTCCCAATGACGAAAATTAAAGCTTTTTTTTTATTAACAATTATCATATTAGCGTATCAGTATGAATTTACTACTTATGCTGATGAGAATATCGATTCTACTTTAATATCAGGTAATCTTGTAAATAGGACTAATTCAGAAACAGATTTATCGGGTATAGAAGTGTTCATGAGCGTGCCTGATACTACCAAACCTCCTTCTGTGACAGTTACAGAAACAGAAGGTAGGTTTCGATTTACTTTGGTAGAAAGTATTTTAAGTGAAAACCTCTATGTATTTACTGTTGTTTATGAAAATGCTGTGTACGGCACATCACTTACTGGAGAACAAATGTTTTCAAATAAACCGATATTGATTGAGGTTTATAATTCAACTAATGATCAAAATGTATTAAGCGTTTTAAATCATTCCGTATTTATTGGGGCGATAGATAAAATCAATATGAGAATAAGGGTTTTAGAAATGCAAACCCTATACAATGACTCATTATCGACTTACATACCAGGGGATTCTCCGATGAGTTTAGTTAGATTTGGATTGCCTTTGGGTTTCGAAAAATTAAGTTTAGATACTGTGCTGAAATTCTCTGAAGTTTTTGAAGTAAATCGCGGTTTTGCATTAAATACTAGTGTTCCTCCGGGTGAACACGAAGTTCTGTACAGTTATGATCTAAATTACAATAATACCGAACTTTTTATGGGAAGGTCTTTACCGTATTCTGTTGAAAGTTTTCGTATGATGGTACCCGCAAATATTGGAGAATTAGATTTTACTGGCAATGGTACTAAAACAGTCGTCGATGTAGATGGAAAAGTTTATCAATTGTTAGAAAAAAAAGATCTTTTGAGTTCAGATGAAATAACCGTAAATTATAGAGGATTACCTGAACCATCAATTTACCAGCGATTTACAAATCTGTTTAGTTACAAAAACTTTATTATTATGGCACCATTATTTTTAGCAATCTCTTTGTTTTTAATAGTTGTATTTTCTGTTTGGTATTATAAATATGCATATAGTAATAATCAGCAAAATGTGGACGGGTTAAGTGGTAAGGTTGAAATCCTTAAAGAAATTAGAATTAACCGGGAAAAACTAAAAACTGGGGAATTAGACAAAGAAGAATTTGAAAAAATAGAGTCTGAACTAACTGATAAGTGGATTAATTAGAAATAAATACCTGATTGTAAAATTATCAAGAATTAGTTGAAACACTTTGGAAACTTTAAAAATTGACAAATCAAATGTGCGTGTTGGGTAATAAAGTTTATATAATGAGTTTTTTCCTATTGGCGCAAAATTTGTTTTGACCAAGATATTGGAATCATAATAGAATTCTTTTTCAAATGATTGAAAAACTAAAAAGAAATATTCGTTGGTGGTGAATTTATGGAAGATTTAGAATGTAAAGTAGAAGAATGGATACAGTCAAAGTTCAAAAATCCTATATCTGGTTTAGGGCAGTCGAAGTATGAAGTAATGGTTGCTGACGATAAAATCCTTGATTGGGTTTCAATTTGGATACTAAAGTATAAAGCTTCAGTGATAATTGTTGCTCGAGAAGAATGGGTGAATGATTTAAAAGAGCTTATTAAAGTAACAGATAAAGATATGCTGTTTTCTATTTATGGGACTTTTGAATTAGGGAGAGTAACCCTACCTGATGGAGTAAATATAATGGGTCCTTCTTATTACCTTTTTGGGGATAAAGAAAAGTGTAAATTAGATTTGGATAAAAGAGTGTTTATGCCAAATAAAGAAGAATTGGCTTCCGTAGACAAGGATATTTTCTGGCATTGTTATTTGGATAGTCCAGTTTCAGCTTTTGCGGTTGAGAGTGAAGGAAAGATAGCCGCATTAGCGACTGTGACAAATAAGGGTGAAAATGTATATGAAATAGGTATGGAAGTAGAACGTTCTGCTCAAGGTTCCGGAATGGGTAGAGCTGTTGTAAATGGTGCAGCACAATGGATTTTGGAGATGGGAGGCACTCCTTTAGCAACTGTTGGGTCTTTTAATGTGCCGTCTGCGAGAACCTTAAGGTCCGTTGGGTTGACTTATTATTTGACTGATATGGTAGGAAGTACTGGTGATTTTGTTGTTCCGCCTCAGGCTCTGGGTACTCCAATTAAGGATGTTGATATATATAATTTGTATCCTGATTGGGCAATGAATCCAAAGATTAAATCTAAGAAATGATTGTTAGATTCATTTTTATATATTCGTCAAGATATTTTGAGTAATACTAAAGGACAAATACAGGGAGGTTGGAAATGGATTTAAAATGGAAAGAAAGATTAGTTGGACCAATAGTTTCGCTACCGACTTTTAACGATGATAAATATAATTTGCTTTTGGATCGACAAAGAATACATATACGATGGTTAATGGAACAGGGTATTTCTGAAGGTAATGGGGTTTTATTGATAGCAGGTGGGGTAGGGGAAACCTATATGCTTAATGATGATGAATATTTTAAACTGGTGGATTTGTTGATGGATGAAGTGAAAGGAACTGTTCCTACAATGGTAATGATTAGTGAAACCGGTACAAGAAGAGCAGCTATGAAAGCGAAATATGCTGCTGATGCTGGAGTTGATTACGCCTTATTATCTCCTCCGCACTATTCATCTCCAAGTGAAAGCGATATATTTTTGCACCATGAATATGTTAATGGTGAAGCTGATATAGGGATAATGGTTTATAACAGTTTTTGGATAATGCCAAATGGATATGAATTCAGCGCAAGTTTATTTGATAGATTATCGACTCTTGAAAATGTCATTTCTGTCAAATGGAGCTCTTCTAATTTTAATAATTACATAGGAATGGTAAAACATTTTAAAGATAGGTTTACATTTATAGATAACATGTCTATGTATTCCCTTGGTCATAGAGCTGGTATGAAGGGGTTTATAGATATGGTTGGGAATGCTGTACCAAGATTATCTCTTCATCTTTGGGATTTACTGAAACAGGAAAAATATGATGAATACGATCGTTTGTGGTTCAAAATTAAAGGTGAGCCAATGCAGAAACCCAATTTACCGACTGATCCAAGTTGGTCAAGTGTAGGTGATGCTTGGCATGCGCTAACATATTTAAAATTATTAGGACTTGATGCAGGTCCTGCAATGCCTGGTCAGGCTCCACCTTCCGCTGAATACGTAGAACATGTAAACAATATATTGGAAGAGGGCGGTATGAAGGAATGGTCGGATTGGAACCAAGGTCTTTTTGATTGAAATATTATCCTTGTAGCTTTTCGTATTTTTCAAAAAAATCATCCCATGAATATTTGCTTGGAGGAGATGTTGGTTCTCTCATGTAGTTGTTTTTGAAAATACCTTTCCTTTTCAGGATTTCTTTTGTCATATTGAGTTGCGGCAGATCACATCGGAAAATCGACGCGTATTTATTGAATTCGTCTTCAGCCTTGGATAACAAATCATTTTTGAACAAATCTATTACTTTTCGAAACATGGATATATATCCGAAATGAGGCATGGTCCCTTTTGAACCTGAAGATAATTCTTCTAAAATATATGTCCCGCCGGCACCTCCAAAAATTGACATGTCGTTTCCACAGCTGTCAATCCAGTTTTTTACCCTAGTAGCAGGAGGCATAGTTTCTATTTTAGCGTAGGAGATATTTTTGCATTTTTCAGATAATAATTTCCCTAAATGTTCAGGGATTGGTGATGTTCCTGCATCTTGTATAAATATAGGTATACCAACATTACTATCAATTTCAGAAAAATAATTTTCTATTGCAGTACTAGGTAATCCAGGAGGAGGTAGACACATAATTGCATCAGCCCCGTTATTTTCAGCTTGTTTGCTATATTCTACGGCAGCAAATGTACTGTTTGCGCCAGTGTTTATCACTATAGGAACTCTATTTTTCGATTGATTAACTATTGTTGTTGTTACTATGTTCCTTTCGGAATCGGTTAACTTGATAATTTCGCTTCCAAACGCTAGTCCTATCCCATCAACGCCATTTTTAATTCCATATTCGACTTCATTTTCCAAATCTTCGAGGTCGATTTTGCCGTTTTGGTCAAAGGGCATTGCTAATATTGGATATAGACCTTCCATTTTTGTCATTTTGAATATTCCAAATTATGAAGTTTGTTTGTAGGGCACCTTAAGAATAATTGAAGGTGCCCTAGTTTTGATTGAAATTAAATTATCGAAGGAGCTCTATCCATAAGTTTTTTAATTTTTTGAGTAATTTCATCCGTTACTACACCGTCAACTGATGGATATCTAGACGGACCAGATGGCCTACCCATGTATTTCATAAATGGTTTAACAAATACACCTTCTCCAGCTGTTCTTGATCCTATATCACCAAGTATTTCTGAATAATCATTGTCAAAATCATCTAATACTTTTCCTGCCTCGTCATAATTTCCTGCCGTCATAAGCTCATGTACTTTCCATGAGTGTTGAGGGAAAAAATTAGGTACATGGCTTATCCATGCTTTAGCTCCGAGTTGATGTCCGTGTACAGTTAATGGACCGTTGTTTGCTACAGCAGCTTTTGGCGCAAAATATTTTAGCCCTGCTAGATAGTTAGCAACATTTGGTGAAGCCCATTTTACAGCTACTGTATTTTTTACTTTAAGAATTTCTTCTGCAACATCCATAGTCATATCGTATTTTGAACCGCTATACCAATGGCTATATGCTGCAAAACCTACGTCTGTATGTTTGGCAACTTCGTTTACCCATGCGATTATATCGCCTTTTTTTACATCATAATAATAAGCACTACTCATCTGAACTATATCTATTCCAACCTTTTCGCACCATTGGCACAATTCTATAGTTGTTCTGATATCTGTACTTTGTACACTTGCAAAAGTTGGGATATTATTTGGAACTGCTACATCAGCGATGGCTTTTATTGCAGCCTTTCTTTCTTCAGTGGTTAACACTGTGAAATCTCCGCCTGACCCAACAGCAATAAAGACTGTGTTTCCAGGTTTTGCACCTTGGTCTACAATCCATTGAACGTTTGCCTGTGTGGCATCTACATCCAAGGATAGATCATCTTTGAAAATGGTTGCTAGAGGTATAACTACCCCATCCATTTTTTTCTTAGCTTCTTCGATTGTTATCATTTAATTCTCCTGATTGAAATTTTAAATAACTTAATTCAATTTCTTACTTAGATGCTTCAAGAGCTTCTTTTGCTGTCAATGAAACCGGCCACCCAAAACTTAATAGCGTTTCTCTTAATTGGTCGAAATCAGATTCATTAAGTGGTTTTGAAGGAGGCCTAGATGAACCGCAAGCCTGACCCATTAGTGCCATCATTCCTTTTTTAACTCTCCCTTGGCCGCCGGAACGTTCGTCTATTATAGAGCTTATTTTTCTTAAGGGTTCATTCACGGATTCATGTAATTTGCGAGCTTCATCATAGTTTTTTGATTCCATTAATTCCCATACTTTAAGGTCATGTTTAGGATATGATTCTGCACTAAGATTAATGTATCCTCTGCCACCTAATTGGTGAGAGGTTATTATGTCTCCTCCATTATCAATAACATTAAAGCGTTCAGAAAACTTAGACATTTCGTCATATGCAACGTCTTCTGGGTTACTCCATTTTATTGATACTATTTTTTCAAAATCAAACATCTTTAGAATAGTGTCTACTTCTATTCTGCCACCAGAAAGCCAGTGTGTGTGATAGACCATTATTCCTATGTCAATGGCGTCAGACAAATCGCTGAAATAATCTAAAATATCCTGTTGAGAAGGTATGTTAAATACAGGAGGGCAAACTTGTAATCCATTTGCACCCATGTCCTGTGCTCTTTTTGCATCTTCAATGGTACGTTTTGTATCTTTGTAATGTAGCCCGCATACAACACTCGCTTTGCCACCAGTAGCCTGTACTACTGTTCTCAATAACGAAGGCCATTCTGCATCGCTTAGCATTGGTCCTTCACCCATTGCAGCTGCTACCTTTATTACAGCTTTACCTTTAATCAATCCTTGCTCAACCCAGCCTTGTGCTAATTCATACATACGTCCGTGATCTATTTCATAGTCACTATCAAACGCTGTTGGTACAGTAGCGATTGGTCCCTGTATATATGATTTAAGTTCATTTCTGTCCATGCGACGTTCCTCCTTAGGATTTTAGAAAAATAATCACGTTAGATTGAATCCAACTAATTATATGTGCGTATCAATAATAAGGTCAACGTTCAATAAACTACCGCTGGATATAATTCTTATAGAGGAAGAGCAATAGTTTGTCTATTTTGAGAACTTCGAGTAACAGCTTCAGTGAATTCCATGTATTTGACGCCATCTTCAAATGTAGTATGAGAGACTTTTTCTATTCCATTTATAGCATTTACAAATTCTTGTTCAACTCTCCAATAACCTCTTTTGTCATCTGCAATTGGAATTTCTTTGAGGGTTTTATCTCCTTTTTGACCTCCAAATAGTTTGCCAGAAGTGTAGTTGTTAAATCCGGTACAGAGCAAAGTACCCTTACTACCAAAAATCCATAGCTCTTCTTCTGATGCAAATCCGGTTATCTCGCTGATTCTTATGTGTGCTAAAGCACCAGATGACATTTCACTTAATACCTCGACATGGTCTGGTATATTGGTAATCTTTCTAGTGTTTTTATCGGTCAATCTTTGTTTGTTATATACACGGGTGATTGCTGTAACGTTATTAGCCGTACCAAGTAACCTCATGATACATTCGTACCAAGCCCCCATTAGCATTATGTTATATCCACTAAAATCTCGGTCGTGTCTCCACATAAATGGAGCGTTATTATCTATTAAACCCCTATTAGCATTGTTGGCTTGAAATCCAGGTATCCCTGAAAGGTCAGCTGCTAAAATATCTCCTAAGTAATCATCATTGATTAAATCCAAAACTGTTTGTTCAACTGTGTCAATAAAAGGCGCTGGTACTATTTGAGTTATTAATTCAGGTTTAAGGTAAGATGCATCAAGCATATTTCTAGCTTGTGTAGCGTCCATTGACATTCTAGCTTCTGTTAATACGTGTTTACCTTCATTCAATGCTTCTGTAACCAATATTTCATGCATATATGGCCAAGTACCTATGCATACAGCGTCTATTTCAGGAGAAGCTAATAATTCTTGCCAATTTTTATAAGCTTTAGGTATATTAAATTCTTCAGCAACTTTCTGGCTAGATTCAATTGATCTATTGGCTACTGCAGTTATCTCTACGTCTTTAATCTTTTGGAATTCGGGTATATGTTTAGATTTTGTGTTGGCACCGGCTCCGATGATTCCTAGTTTGATTTTGTTATTACTCACCTGTTCCTCCGAAATGTTTATATATATATTAATGTTATAACAGTTCGAGAAAATTATTAACGGTTTATATTGCTTCCTGTTAGCTCAGTTTCTACTTTGAACAAATGACCATCAGTTGTGGTTACGTATAAAGTAGACATCTTCTCTCCCCCGAAAGCACAATTAGTGGGTCTATTAGCTGGTACAGGATGACTATTTAAAACTTCTCCATTTGGAGAAAAAATATATATCATCGGGCCGGGTCCACCTAGTTCCCATCCTGCTGTAGCGACAATGTTTCCATGTATATCCAAGCACATTCCATCTATTCCTCTATCTGGGCCGAAGTCGTGCATGACTTCCTTTTCGCCTAACGATTTGTCTGGATTCACTTTGTAGGCTCGTAGTTGCCTATATTCATCTTCTCTTCTACCACTTTGTGCAACATAAAGAAAATCGTAATTCAAACTAAATAACAATCCATTGGGTCTGGTGGTGTCAAAAGTTACTCTAGATATTTCTCCTAAAGAATCACCAGTGGTTTTTACTCTGTAAACTGAATCATGAGTTAATTCTTTATTTGAAATATCTTCACTCCATTTACCAGCCGCGGCTTCATAAAACGGATCTGTAAACCATATATCGCCATCTCTGTCACAAACTAGGTCATTTGGTATATTCAAACTAGTATTTTCATAATTGTCAGCTAATATGATCGTTTCATTCTTCGAATATTTTACAACTCTTCGTGCATCACCTTCGCAGGCGTATAGATTGTTGTCGTGGTCTAAAGTTAATCCATTAGCATAATTGGTTTTTTCTCTTATTATTGAAATATTTCCTGTTTCAGGATTGTATTCTCTGATTGTACTCGAAGGTATGTGAGTGAAAATAAGTTTTTCCCCAACCCACACTGGACCTTCAGATACACCACCATAAGGGCCACCAATTAATTCAAATTCCCAATTCATATATTTGTTCCTTTGCTGTTATACAATTAGATATACTTACATATATTTTATTTGGGTTCAATATCTACAGTTTTAGTTTCATATAGATATTGATTCTGCCTTTAGTTTACGTTGGGATTTATATAAGTCAATAATGTTCGACTAATCGTAGTTATCAAAATTTTGCTTTACAGCTATAGTAAATTATAATATTGGTGATTATTTGGAGGTTCGTTATGGTTTCTGTTTATGATGGTCATGCTTATTGTTTTCCGAGTCTTCATGGATTAGGTGGATTTGAAGAAAAAAATGTTTTTGACAAACATCAACAAGTTGCTATTGCTCAACATTTCCAACCAGTCTGGTCGGATCATGATAGGGTTTTAGTTTCAGACGTTTCTAAAATTAATCCAGCAGATAAATGGGATATAAATTCTGTTAAAGACATAGAATTTGGTCCGACACATAGAGGTAGATATGAATGGTCATACCAAGGTGTGAGATATGTTAAACAATATATGCCGCCTTCTGTTACAAACATGTCTTACGGAGCAGATGATTTAGTCGCTGAAATGGATTATGCTGGTGTTGACCGTGCTCTATTGCATAGAACTCCTTATTTAGGTCTTGGGAATCAATTCATATATGATTGTATACAAAGATTTCCAGATAGATTGCAAGGTTTAGCTCATGTACCTGAATGGCAGATTATTGATGATATGGATGGTTCCATAAAAAAACTTGAGCATGCTATATGTGAATTGGGGTTGAATGGATTGCAATTTTTGCCAGATCATATGAGTCTTTATAACAAAGCTGAAGATTGGGATGTTAGTAAATTCGATCCTTTTTGGAAAGCATTCGAGAAACTGAATGTACCTTTATTTATTACTCCAGGATATACATCTTTAGCTGGAAAATCGGATTTGGTTGAAAACCTGAATTATCAATTACGAAAGGTTGGGGATTGGATGAAAAAATATCCTTCAATCAAAGTTATATGGACTCACGGTTTGGCTTGGAGACTGTTTATTAATAATGATGGGTTGTCGATACCAAGTT
>TARA_B100000686_G_C16805062_1_pt1 | contig 12088 bp, 7 predicted proteins | sample TARA_B100000686 | Tara Oceans TARA_B100000686 (sample SAMEA2622733) | marine metagenome | biome: marine biome (ENVO:00000447); feature: marine epipelagic mixed layer (ENVO:xxxxxxxxx); material: "saline water (ENVO:00002010), including plankton (ENVO:xxxxxxxx)" | depth 150 m
TGTGCAAACAATAGAATGTATGGAAATCACACTTTGCCGGTGAGTTTTGGAACTCATCCCGCCCCAGATTTCAAAGAGCTGATTTCCCATAGGGTAGAGCACTTGATCAAGCGCATACAAACGCGCCACATCACGGTAATTGATCCACTCATATGGAATACCAGATGCATCTGTACTAATACATTGAGCTTACTGTGGATAACACCTTTGCTATGTTCTGATTCAACTGCTATCACGTAATTAAACTCTCAATTTTGGATACGGAAAATCGTAAAAAAATTATTATGAGTGCCGTAACCTTCTATTTTCTCTCGATGACCGTTGATTTACCCAATGGTTGTTCATTTATCGGCAAATGTATGATAGCTGCTAAAATACCAACAATTATTCCAGCGTACCACATGCCATCATAGCTACCAGTGCGGTCATAAATTAAACCGCCTAGCCAAATTCCAAGGAAACTACCGATTTGATGACTCACAAAAACAAAACCATATAATGTTGCTAGATACCGTATCCCAAATATCTGAGCAACAACCATATTAGTTAATGGTACGGTTGAAAGCCATAAAACACCCATTGCTGCAGCAAAAATGTAAAGATAAAGCTCAGTTTTAGGTAGCACTAATAACAACGCAATGACCACCGCTCTTGCCGCGTAGATAAAACTAAGGCCATTCTTTTTTATTCCTTTTTGACCATAGACTCCAGCTAGGAAGGCTCCTAGGATATTGAAAACTCCAATAATAGCGATAGTCCAGCCCCCCACTCGCGGAGAGAACCCTAAGTCAGTGATATAGGCCGGGTAATGGATTACGATGAACGCAACATGAAAACCACAAACAAAAAACCCTAAAGTCAAAAGAATATAACCTTTGTGCCTTATAGCTTCATTAATAGCAGCCCAAATTGTCTGTGATTGATCACTTTCGCCTTTTATATTCGTGGTAAATGGCAAAAACATGGCCAAAGGCAATATTATAGATATAGAAAAAATTAGCATAACTAGTCCGTTAGCCCACCCGTATCCGTCAATTACAAATTGAGTGATTGGAGCAAAGAGAAACTGACCAAAGGATGTTGCCGCAGTGCCAACACCAAAAATTAGAGATCGCTTTTCTGGACTTACCACTCGTGCCATTGCGGTCGCGACCAAAGAAAATGACGTGAAGGCAATTCCGGCGCCTGCGAGTATTCCGCCTGTCAAGTAAAGGATCGCTGTTGAATCGCTTATACCCATACCCCAGATTCCTAATGCGTAAACAAGAGTTCCTCCGACAATAACCAGTGCAAAACCGTAACGATCAGCGATCATACCTGCGATTGGCATCATCAAGCCCCAAAGGAGATTTTGAATCGCCATCGCCAATGCAAAGGTTTCCCGATCCCATCCTCCTGAATACGTCATTGGTAATAAGAAAAGTCCGAAACTAGAACGTACGCCATATCCGATAGTACAAATTAAGCAGCCGGCTATTATCACTAACGCTGGGCTACTCCATAAACGGTGTATGTTTTGCATCGAAATTATTGTGGTAACAAAAGAGACTGACTTTTGACTTGCTTTAATTTTTAATAGGTGAAATCAATAGTAATCTATTTCCAAACATCTTTAGCTACTCTCCTAAAATTGAACCCTAGGATTCCATGTAGTTCAGAATTTGTAAAACCCCGCCTCAAAAGCAAATCAACTACCGCAGGCAAAGCATGGGGACTCATAAATTTTGAAATTGGCTTACGATAGTCTTCAACAGGCCAAAAGCTTTTATTTTCTTCAAAAACAGCATCTATTTCTTGAGATTCAATCTGATCAGCGTAATCAAGCCCTATCCCAACATGTTCCACGCCAACTAAATCTGATACATACGCTAGATGATCTACAAATGTATTAGGAGCAATTGATCCTCCTAAAAACATGTCAATTCCATTAATGCCGACTACGCCTCCAGTGGAGGCGCACATCTTTATCTGGTCATCGAGAATATTACGCCGATGATTTACTAATTGATACGGATTAGAATGCGAAAAAATAACAGGTTTCGACGATAATTCCATCGCTTCCATCGTAGTCTTAAAACCTGTATGCGAACAATCTACTATCATGCCCACACGATTCATTTCTTCGATGATCTCGCGACCGAACTGCGTCAAGCCAATGTCTTCGTCATGGCAACCCCCTCCGGCTCTATTGTTCAGATTATAGGCAAATAACATCTGTCGTACCCCTAAATCATAAAATAAAGACACCATGTCTAGATTTCCATCGAGGGATTCCATGCCTTCAATATCAAATGTAATTCCTAACCTATTTGAATTTGCTGCTCGGTCAATATCGTCAATGTGTTCCACAAGCAAATATTGCTGATCTAAACGCTTTATTTGCCTTCGAAACGATGCGAGGGTATCTATGGTATTTTTAGGGGAGCGTACATCGTAACCAACATTCACAGATAAATAAGATACGTGCGCATCCTTCCATATTTTTAATTGTTCCAGGCGAGCGTCAGGCCTTGATTCAAATCCTGCATGAGCATCCCAGACGAACGCATCTTCCACAAAACATGTTGTAGTATCGTCAATTTGGCTTTTCATAATAAGAAGTTAAAATGGTTGGGAATTTTCTAGTTCGATTTAGGCAATTATAGTGCATCAACATCTAGCTCATTCTTTTTATCCGTTTTTTTTGCTTCCTGCCGACGATTGGCTGATGCGCCCCAACCACCTCCTGATCCTGTGCGTATTTTAATTAGATCACCGCTCAGACAAGAAATTCCACTTTGTGATGAATATCTTGAAGACCCGCCGTTTCTTTTCTCAATTTCAACATAATTGAACGATCCATTTTCTCCGTCTTTCAAGCCCCATGGGGCTATCACTGATTTACTGAAACCAATCGACAATTCTGCTTTAGTTCTTAATCGATAGTCGACAGATAAACCTCTTCCGCCTCTCCATGTGCCTGCTCCCCCGGGTGAGGGGTTTAGGGCGATCTGTTCCACAAAAAGGCCATATCTCGACTCCGTAATTTCTGCAGGACAACGGTAGGTATCCCCGTGGGTTAGGCTAAACATCGCATCAATTCCATCCTCGCCCTTACTCGCGCCCCAACCGCCCATCTGTGGCTCTACTAAGGTATACCTACGTCCATGATCAGGATGAAGTCCTGAAACGACAGTACTACATATGGATCCAAAATGACCTGCAGGAAATTTCTCCGGCATTCCTTCCGCCAAGCATCTTAACAATAAATCAAACAAAGTCATTCTAACTTCAAAATAATAACCCTGCGCTGCAGGTGATATTGGATCGAAACAACTTCCTTTTCTAGTGAGGACTTCCAAAGCGCGAAAACTGCCATCGTTGGCTGAAGAACGAGGAGTGGTAATAATCTTTAAAAGCATTTGACCAGCTATAATGGCACTATCACGGCTAGTATTATATGGCCCATCATCCTGTTCCGGAGCATCTTCTAGATTGATGCAGAGTTTATCAGCTTCAATTGAAATCTCTACTGGAAGATCCTCGCCATCATCTCGTTTAGTTCTAAGTTTATAAGAACCATGGCGAAGTTTCGCTAAGCCGGATATAACACGTTTTTGTTCGACATCGAACGAATCGTTAATAGCTTTGTTGAATAAATCAACTCCATAACGACTCACTAATTCCTGTATTCTAATAGCTCCTCTTCTAGCAGATGATATACCTGCCCATAAGTCACCCATAGTTGTCTCAGGTAACCGGGAATTAACTTTGATGATATCAAAGATGCCACTCAAGTCTTGGCCATCTCTTAATAAACGAATTAGTGGAAGCCGAAGACCTTCGCTGAAGATATCTTTGGCTTCTGTAGATAGAGAACCCGCTACTGAACCGCCAATATCACTCCAGTGTGCGATATTACTCGTCCATGCAATGATTAGATTATCACTGAAGACTGGAACCATGAGAATTACATCGCTAGAATGAGTAACACCTCCTCGATACGGGTCATTAGTACAAAAGACGTCACCGGGTTGAATCTGCTCTCCTGGTATATCTTCAATCAATGCCTTCACTGCTTTATCTAATACGCCAATAAAACTAGGAATGCCGGCCCCGCTGCAGGCTAGCCTGCCTCGATTATCAGTTATAGCAACTCCCGAATCTAAAACCTCATAGATTATTGGGCTCATCGCCGTGCGTTTAAGCACAGCAAACATTTCGTTAGCTATTGCTACTAATGATGCCTGTATGACATCTATTGTAAATCGATCCACCTACGCCGCGTTCTCAGATGTGCTGTCATAACCATAGACTTCTAATGCTCTCTCTGCTGTCAGATATCCATTTTGGATATCGGTCATAATTAGATGTTGTGAACGTTTCTCAGGATTTCCGAACCCTCCTCCCGCTCCAGTTACTACTCTAACCACATCATCTTCGTCAACCGTTAGGCCTGTAACAGAGGAGAATTTTTCTATTGTCCCATTTTTCCTTATCACTTCTATGTAATTAGGAGTGCCATCCCGACCACCATTGGACGACCATGGGGCAAACTTTGATCTCGTATAACCACAAGTCAAGAATGATTCGTTCGATCGAATTCTGTAGTCTAGTCGAATTCCTCGACCTCCTCTCCATTCACCTTCTCCACCGCTTTCTGGGTTTAACTCCATCCGATCGACAAAAACACCATATCTTGCTTCTGATATTTCTGCAGGGCAGTTGTAGGTATCGCCATGAATCCCGGAAAAAATCGCTGTGTTGCCATCCATTCCAGAGGCGCCGCCCCATCCCCCTAATTCAGGTTCAACTATGGTATACCAACGTCCTGTATCGGGATGTGACCCACCGATTATAGTGGCACATATTGAAGCGAAATGGCCGCTAGGTAACTGGGGTATGTGTGGCGCTAAACATCTCCACATTAGATCAAAAACGCGTATGACAACCTCAAAGTAGAATCCTTGCGCACACGGTTCTGCCGCATCGAAAACTGAGCCTGAACGGGTCATTAGCTTTAACGGTCTGAATGTACCACCATTGCAAGATGTATAAGGATCGGTAACCGATTTAAATATTTGTTGAGCCATTACCATAACACCATCTCGGCTCGAATTAACTGAGCCTTCGTGCTGATCTGGATTATCTCTCAGGTCAACTATGAACTCATTATCGGTTATCTCTATTGTTACATTATTGACGACGCCATCGTCTTGCTCTTCCGAGTGTTGGTATGTTCCTTTGGGCAGCTTTCTTATTGCAGCTAACGAAACATCTTCTCCAAACTTCATGTATTCATAAAGTGCCATTTCAAATGTCTCTTGTCCATATTTATTTATCACATCAAGTATTCTTCGTTCGCCTAGCCTTACTGCCGATATACCTGCCCACATATCTCCAACTAGAAAATCTGGAAGACGTGAGTTAATTTCGATTATTTTAAATACAGATTCAATGGGGGTTCCCTGCGAAATTAATTTAACTGCAGGCAATCGTAAACCTTCTTGAAAAAGCTCTGTTGATTCAGTAGACATTGACCCAGGAACCATTCCCCCAACATCATTCCAGTGGGCAATATTCACAGTCCACGCAATTAATTTATCATCTGAAAAAACTGGCATTGCGAGCACTACGTCATTTAAATGGGTAACTCCGCCATAAAATGGGTCGTTGGTAATAAATATGTCTCCTGATTTTATCGATTCAGGCGCCGAATGTATTTCAAGAATTCTTTGTACACTTTTGTCAAGCATGGCTGAAAACGCCGGTATTCCTGCGCCAGAACTTGCCAACTCACCATCTCCTGTTGTAATCGCAGTGCCCATATCCAGAACTTCGTAAATTATCGCGCTCATCGCGGTCTTTCTCATCGCCGCGAACATTTCATCACTAATCGATCGCAGCGAATTTTGAATGATCTCAAGGGTGATTGGATCTTTATCCATTAGAGTTTACTCCCAAGTTGATATGGATATTCCCATATTCATCAATTTTTACGTCATTGTCTGGATGAATGACTGTTGTCGAGCCTGAATCTTCAATTATTGCAGGTCCGGAAAATTGCGAACCTGCTCTTAATGAAGCTCCATCATAAATGGTAGCTTCGTGTATTCCTTCCTGGGCATAATCAACCATTCTTTTACCTTTCTGTTCATTACCTACATTGTGATTTCCTGCATCCATTTTTGTTATTTCCAATTTGCCTATGTCCGCCATCACTACCACATGCATCCCAACAATTTCTACTGGCGTGTTCAACCTATAAGTGTATTCACGCTCATATACATTATGAAAATCTTGCTCTAATTGGATTATAGATTGTGATGTCAGTGGGCGGTCTGGAATATCTACTTCAACTGAATGTTCTTGATTTTGATATCGCATCTTTGCAAGATAGCGAAACTGAACTTGCTGAGAATCCACTCCTTCTTCTTCAAATTGTTTTACTGCTTCTAATTCGATTTTAGATGAAAGTTCATTCAAAATATCAGTGCTGTCCTGCTGCAGTTCTACAAGTTTCGTAACGAAGATATCTCGTCTAAGATCGGACATTATCATTCCCCAAGCGGAAAACACCGCTGCTCCATTTGGCACTATCACGTTCTTTATTCCCAATTCAGATGCCAACGCCACCGCATGTAGTCCACCTCCTCCACCAAATGCGACTAAGGTAAAATCCCTTGGGTCATAACCACGATTTAAGGATACTAACTTCAATGCATTGGTCATATTATTATTTGCAATTCGAATGATTCCACGAGCCGTCTCATTTGCCTTAAGTCCTAATTGATCACTGATTCCTCTAATCGCATTTTCTGCTGCTTTGACATCAGCATTAATTTCACCGCCACAGAAATAATCAGGGTTGATTCTATTTAAAATTAAATTAGCATCAGTTGTTGTAGCATCTATCCCACCTTTTCCATATGCGGCTGGGCCAGGCATCGCTCCTGCCGATTGGGGGCCTACATGAAGTTTTTTGAATTCATCAACCCAAGCAATAGAACCGCCACCGTTTCCAATTTCTACAATATCAACAACTGGCACCATTACTGGATAACCAGAACTTACTGGTGTTTTTTCAATCCAGTAATCCGAAACGATTTTGACTTCCGAATTTTCGATCAAAGAACATTTTGCAGTAGTTCCTCCTATATCGAGAGCAATAATATTTGGCACCCCAATCGCCTTACCAAGTTCCGCTGCCGCTAAAACCCCACTAGCAGGTCCGGACTCTACCATTGTTATTGGGATACGTTTTGATTGAGACAGATTGTCAACACCACAGTTTGACTGCATAACATACAAGCTACCAACAAATCCATCCTTCTTAATAGCCTCCTCTAGCCCACTAAGATAACTTTCTGCAATAGGTTGAACATAGGCTGAAAGAACAGTTGTATTCGTGCGCTCATATTCCCGCCATTCACGATTAATTTGATGAGATGCTACAACGGAAACATCAGGCCAATATGCCCTAATAGCATTGATAACCTCTTTTTCATGCTTTGAATTTGTATAGGAGTGCAGCAAACAAACTGCTATTGCAGTAACATTCTCTTGACGAAAATCATCAAGAATCTTGGAGAGGCCGGTCAAATCTAACGAAGCCCTCTCTTCACCGCGGTATGTGATACGTCCAGGAATTTCACGACGAAGGAACCGAGGCACAAAAGGTGCAGGCTTTTTATATTTTAGATTGAAAAAGTCAGGCCGATTGCCTCTCGCTATCTCAAGTACATCGCGAAACCCTTCGGTAGTAATTAATCCCGTAACCGCACCTTTTCTCTCTGTAAGCGCATTAATTACGACGGTGGTTCCATGCGCCAAAAAGCCAACCTGTTGAATATCCACCCCTCCACGCTGCAAGACGTCAAGCACGCCTTTTTCAAAATTTGGTGGTGTGGTGTCTGTTTTTGCAGTTTTAAATACTTGCGATCCATCTTCCGAGACTTCAACAAATGCCATGTCTGTGAAGGTGCCGCCTACATCAGTTGCAACTCTTACAATTGAGCGAACAGTCATGATTTCTCCTTGAGAATCAATTTTAACAGCAAATTTTTCATATTATGTTATTTGCAAAATAAGTTATATGCCCAAAGCAAAAGACCAGTATATGCGAGAATTTAAGTTTGGTGACCGGATTTTTTACTGAGTACCATTCAAATTGTTTTTCTCGTGCCATTTTTTATCATTTCGGGTAACTTATAGGCTAATCTATAACTTTAAATTGGACCGTAAAAGGACCTTGCTATGTCAGCATTGATTAATACTAAAATATTGGTAACTGGAGCATCCTCTGGGATTGGTAAAGCCGTTGTCCAGAGATTCGCTGCAGACGACGCTAAAGTTACAGCGATTGCTCGAAGAGAAGATAAGTTACTCGAACTAAAGCAAAACTACCCTAACAACATACATACCATTACAGCAGATGTTAGGGACCGAGAGAGACTAGTTGATGGTATATCTAAAATTCCTCATTCTTTTGGGCCAACAGAAGTGTTAGTTAATAACGCTGGACTAGGTCGAGGCGGTGACTCACTTCACGATGGAAACCCCGATGACTGGGACGAAATGATCGATACAAACATCCGCGGAGCTATGAATTTAATCTATGCAGTGTTGCCAGGTATGGTTTCCTTAAACCGTGGACAAATTATAAATATGGGTTCTATCGCTTCTAATTATGCCTATCCGACTTCAAACGTCTATGGTGCAACGAAGGCTTTTCTCCGCCGACTATCGTTAAATATGCGGACGGACCTAGCTGGCACAAAAATAAGAATCACAAATGTCGAACCTGGCGTAGTCGCGACTGATTTTACTGCAACTCGGCTTCGAGGCGACGTGACTACTGCCAAATCTTTATATAACAGCTTTAAACCACTAGATCCAGAAGACATTGCGAGAGTGGTACACTTTATAGTATCGACGCCTCAACATGTAAATATTGATACGATTGAAGTAATGCCAACAGAGCAAACAGCCGCTGGCTTTACATTAGGATCCGACACCTATGTCGGCTAAATATCAACCTATTTTTAACTTTATATAGCCTAAGTCAATATAAGGCAATTCGACTCATCAACAACGATCTTATAGTCCGTATCGACATAAGTAGTGGCAGTTGCTTCAGTTATGATCGCAGGTCCTGATATTTCTTCTCCCGACTTAAAATTAGAGCGTTCGTAAATCTTGAACGGAACTCTCCTCCCCTCAGCAAATGAAAAGGCTTCAAAAGTACCTGTAGTACTGCCCGTTGGATTCGATCCCGTGGTGATCTGATGCTCTCTTCGAGGTAACGGCACACGTACAGTTGCTCGAAGAGAGACTATTTCAACATCTTCTCCAAGTTTGTGAGCGAAAGATTTCTCATAGGCATTTTGAAAAGCTTCATAGATTTCTTCGGCTTCAGCTAGAATCTTTCCGTTTTTGTGTCGCATAGGCACAGTTAGCCAGTGCTCCTGACGAACGTAACGCATGTCTATGGATACCTCTCGGATTCTTTCAGCATCAATAATTTGCTCTTGCCGAGACTCTAGCTCACCGAACATTTCTTGAAGATACCGATTACCCTGTTTCAATCCTTCATTCGAGAGCGGTAAGACTTGAGTCCTTGCTGTCGCTTGAGTTAGATCTGCACCAAGCAATCCCCACGCAGAAAAATTACCTGCATATGGCGGAATGATAATACGTGCTACACCTAATTCACGCGCAAGTAGTGTACTCATTAAGGGCCCGGCACCGCCGAATGCCAATAAACTGAGTTCACGTGGATCAATGCCTTGATCGATAGTAATCTCACGAATAGTATTAGCCATTGTTGCTGACGCTATAGTCATCACGCCACGCGCTGTTTCCTCAATTGAGTAATTCAGAGCAGCTGCAACGGGTTGGAAAGCGGATTCAGCTGCCACTTGATCTAGACCAATTCCTGAAGCTAGTTTGCCTTCACCTAACATTCCAAGAATAAATGCAGCATCTGTTAAAGCAGGTTCATTGCCTCCTCGGCCATACGATGCAGGACCTGGATCTGCTCCAGCACTACGAGGCCCTACTCTTAGTAGCCCGCCTTCATCCACATAAGCAACTGAACCGCCTCCGGCACCAATTGAACGTACATCAACCCAAGGAGTTTGGACCGGCAATCCAACAACTTGGCCTTCATACATTAACTGTGGACGCCCATTAATTATCATACATGTATCGAAACTTGTCCCACCTACATCTGCCGTTACCATGTCTCCTAGCTGAAGAGTGCGAGCAAGTTCGCCACTTCCCTCTGCACCTGCAACCGGACCAGACATAATTGTTTCGAAAGGTCTTTGCATTGCTTCGTTAAAAGTCATTGATCCGCTACCCGACCGCGTTACTAAAAGATTCCCCGAGAATCCTTTCGTTTCCAATCCTTCTCTAAGTCTATTAAGGTAACGATTCATTCGGGGTCGAACGTATGCATCAATTACAGTAGTAGTTGATCGTTCATATTCTCTATACTCGCGAGAGACTTGATGAGAAATAGATATTTCACCTTTAAAACCTTCATCTCTGAGAATCTCTTCTGCTTTTATCTCGTGCTCTGGGTTGGCATAGGCGTTCATAAATGTTATTGCAACTGTTGCCACGTCTTCATCTAAAAAAACTTTTGCGGCGTCGATTACATCATTTTCATTCAGTGATTCATGCACTTTGCCATCAGCTCGTAATCGACCTGTAATTGGAATACGTAAATACCGCGGAACTAGTAAGGGTGGCGGTTGCCAAAACATGTTATAGGCCTCGTCACGATCTCCTCTTCGAATTTCAAGGACATCTCTGAATCCTCGCGTACAAAGCATTCCTACCTTCGCGCCTCTTCGTTCCAATAACGAATTGAGTCCCACGGTTGTGCCATGAAGAAAATATTGGGAATAATCAATCTGCTCGCTCGACAATGCACTTTCTACAGCATCCAGGACTCCTCGGTCAGGGCTATCCGGGGTAGTAGGAACTTTTCCAATTATTGTAGATCCCGTCTGATCATCATAAAAAATTAGATCGGTAAATGTGCCTCCGATATCCACACCTATGCGAGTTGACATACTATTTTCTCCCTCGATATTGACAGCAATTTTGTTACCATTAAGCTATAGTTTACGAAAGAAATGCTTCCTATGTAAATCATCCGGCTTATTTTTGCTAACAAAATGGAGAAATTAGACATGCCAAAAGACCTTGGGCCTCGCCCGTCTTATCACCCTGAGAATATTACGCCGGAAACGCAAGCACTTTATGAAAAAGCATTAGTGTGGGACATGACCTTACCATGGGTTGAAGGCTATGCGGATGAGGACGTAACTTTGCCACGTTTTAAATCAGCAGGTATCGATCTTGTATCATTAACAGTAAATGATTTTCCAGGCTCAATTAGAGGAACAACCTTACAAATCGCGTGGGTTAAAAATCAAATTCGAAAATTTGGAAAAATGCGTTTAATCTCAACCGTTGACGACATTGTTGAAGCAAAGGCAAATGGCGACCTTGCGTTAACTTTAAACCTTCAAGAAACCAATCCACTTGAAAGATCACTTGATATGGTGGAAGTTTATTACAACTTGGGAGTTCGACACATGCTGTTAGCGTACAATCAGAAGAATTTTGTGGGTGATGGATGCGCTGATGATACTAATGCTGGCCTTAGCTTATTTGGCCGCAGACTCGTCAAGAAAATGAACGCTATTGGAATGTTGATAGATGGAACTCACTCAGGTCGCCGAACAACACTAGAAGCCATGGAGCTCACCGAAAGCCCATTTATTTTTTCTCATTGTTGTGCCCTAGGTGTCGCTAGCCACTATCGAAATATTACTGACGAACAAATTCGCGCTTGTGCTGATACCGGCGGAGTAATTGGAATCAACGGTGTTGGTGGCTTCTTGATTGACCAAGCTGCCAAAACTGAATCCATGTTTAGTCACCTTGATTATATGGCTGAACTCATTGGCCCCGAACACGTAGGAATTGGTTTAGATTATGTAAAAAATATACCTGCTTTCTGGGCGTCAGCGAGAACCAGTCCAGATGCTTGGCCGATGAATCAAAATCAACCACATGTTGATCATGAAAA
>TARA_B100000686_G_C16805056_1_pt1 | contig 12084 bp, 8 predicted proteins | sample TARA_B100000686 | Tara Oceans TARA_B100000686 (sample SAMEA2622733) | marine metagenome | biome: marine biome (ENVO:00000447); feature: marine epipelagic mixed layer (ENVO:xxxxxxxxx); material: "saline water (ENVO:00002010), including plankton (ENVO:xxxxxxxx)" | depth 150 m
ATTTTTATAACCAGATCGGCAGACCCGAAAATCCAGAGAATTATGATTTTGGAGATGATGAAGGTGCGCTTGATGAATTCAGGGATTTTGCACATAAGACTGGCCTGACACAAAATCAGGCTAATAACATTCTGGAACTCTATGGCGATATACAGGAGAGACAGAATGAACAGGTGCAACAGGCACGTGAAGATTCAAAGATGAAATCACAGGTTGATTTACAAAAGGAATGGGGTAAAAACTACACCAGCAAAATTGATCTGGCACAACGTGCAGTTGCACAGTTATCAACACCAGAATTCACAGAACTTCTTAATGAAACTGGTCTTGGCAACCATAAGGAAGTCATACGAGTTTTTGCAAAAGTTGGTGAAATACTTGGTGAAGATTCACTCGTTGTTGGAACAGGATTAGGCTCAGACAGTCTTACTCCTCAACAGGCACAGGAAGAAATAAAAGCACTGTATGCAGACAAGGATTTCTCTAAATCTTACAGAGATAATCGTGATCCCGGTCACAAGTCGGCCATGAATAAAATGGGTCGTCTGTTTCAACAGGCATATCCTGGGCCGAGTAGAATCAGGTAAAAAATATCCTCTGTACGAGGAACCCGAACTGAACGGTAGTGTTAAGTAGCGGATAACCTCCAAAGGCCCACCAACAACACCGTCTGAGATCCTTCACGGGACAATCTCTAGGTTTTTATTAATAACAAACTGAGATTTCTATGAAAGGATCAAAATGGCAAATTTCAAATCAATTGAAACGTCATATATACATCGGTATTCAGCCGATGTCTTACATGCGCTTCAACAGAAGACAACAAGACTACGTAACTTTGTAGTCAACAAACCAGACTGTCAGGGTGTCGCAGAATTCATCGACAAGATTGGCAAGGCATCCGCTTTGGATAAAGTGGCACGTTTTGCTGATTCGCCTGTACAGGAAATAGCCCATCAACGCAGACGAGTATCTGCACAGCCTAAACATGCAGGATATTTCGTGGAAGGTTTTGATACACGTAGAATGAACTACGATGTGTTCCAGCCTTATGCGGAAGCAACTGCAATGGCAATGGCTCGTAAGATGGATGAGGTTATTGTCAGCTCTGCTTTTGGTTCTGCATACGAATCAGATGGTGGTGAAATGGATGGTGCTACAGAAATAGTGTGGAACTCAACCAATTTCCCAAAACAGTTTATTGCAAAGGATTTTGCATTTGGTACAGCTTCAGATTCCATGAGTGGGATCAATAGCTCTGGTGCCGGAGGTAGGACTCTTTCAATAGACAAACTGTTACGTACACGCAGAATCCTATCAGAAAATGAAGCAGATCAATATGATGAGGGTGGAAATCCTCTTTTCTTTATTGTTTCGTCTCAGGCTCAAATAGAAGCACTGCTCCATTCAACTCAAATTCAAAGCTCGGATTACAATAACATTCGTGCATTAGTTGAAGGGCAGACAAACTACTTTGCAGGATTCCAGTTTATTAGGTACGAACATATGCCTACTACTGGATCAGGCACAGGTTTAGTTGAAAAAGTGCTGGCATTTCATTCCGATGGAATTGCTTTCTGTTCATGGCTTGACCCTGTTACAGAAATTGAGCGTCGTGGTGATAAGAGTTTTGTTCCATATGCATATTTTGAAATGGATATTGGTGCAACTCGTATCTGGGAAGAAATGGTAGTTCAAATTGACTGCTATAAAACAGCATAATCATTAAATTAGAAAGGTAATTATGGCAAATCTATATGCAGTCGATTATAAAATACGTCACGTAACACTTCCTGCCAAGTTGACAAATGTTGCAACTGCTGGTGGAAAGATGCGAGTGCTGTATGACACATACACAGTTGTAACTGCTGATCTCGAAGATGACGTTGTATTTTTTGGGCGATTGCCTGAAGGAGCAAAAGTTTGGGATGCATCAATTTACAACTCTGCAACTCTAGGTTCTGGTTCTACTATGGACTTGGGGTGGCAAGCTGTTGTGAGCGGTGGTTCTACCGATACAGACGGATTCCTTGATGGAGTTCCGGGCACAGCAACAACTACTACGTATTTCATGCGTGGTGGTGCAGATGTGCATACAAATAACTTAAATGCTATGAGCAATGCACCAGTTGCAATTGCTGATGAAGCAGACGTTGTTTGTACTCTTCTTGGTAGCGATCCGGCGGCAGGAGTTATATTGCAATGCATGGTTATGTATTCAATTGACTGAAACCTAAAACGTGAAGGACTGAATACAATTACTTGAATTGAATGATTTTTAGGTTTTGATTCAGTCTTTCACCCACATTCGATATGGATTATGAATAAAGTTGAAATAACGAATTTCGCATTATCTTCACTTGGTGAAGCTCCAATCCAGAGTTTAGAGGACAATAATGCACGTGCTCGTATCTGCAAGGCACGTGTGGATGATGTGATACGTTCTGTATTGAGAATGCATAACTGGAATGGAGCATTGCAGAGAAAGTTACTGACAAGAGGGATTGATCCTGTCTTTGGATTTAATTATTCATACCAGCTTCCTTCAGACTTTATCAGGGGGGTTGATATACATCCACAAGCCAGATACAGGATTGAGAAAAACTCTCTCTTATGCAACGAAACAGAAGTATATCTTCTTTATATTGCAGAGCCTACTGATGTTACAACACTTGATTCTCTCCTTGCAGAAGCAATTGCAATGAAGCTTGCAGTTGAAATTGCAGAGACAATTACATCAAAAGATAACCTCAAGAATGAAATGTTGCAGAAGTTTATTATTGCATTGCAGGAAGCACGTTCAGCAAACTCCAAAGATAATGTGCCTGAACATCGTGAAAGATCATCATATCTTGATTCAAAACTTGGCAGGACTGCACAGAAACACCGTACTTTCAATACTCCTACTGCTGGATATGCAGTGGATCAGCAAGCATGGTTGACTAAGTAATGAAATATGAATTCCTACAGTCACGCTTCACTGAGGGCGTGCTGGCACAGACTCTACAGGGTCGCTCTGACGAAGATTTTTATAGATTTGGACTGAAAGGGGCAAAGAACATGATACCCCTTCTTGAAGGGCCATGTACTAAACGTCCCGGCACAGTCTATCTTGGTCAGGCAAAGACCGCAGATGCAACTTCAGGTGGAGCATATACAGCTTCATCAATCTTTGTGAGGTTTTTCAAGGATGTCAATAATGCATATGTAATTGAACTTGGTTATTCAGGCAGTGCATATATGCGACTTTGGTCACAGGACAGGCTTCTCAATAATAAAGCATCAACTCCTGCTATATATGAGAATACTGGACATCCTTGGTCAGCAGACCAGATCAAGAAACTCAAATGGACACAAAGCGGAGATGTAATCTTCTTCACATGTCCTGATAAAAAACCCTATACACTATCTCGTACAATTGATGCTTCAGGAACAGGAGCAACATACGCAGAAGATGGGAGCAAATGGGACTTTGCAGAATACGTCATGGAAGACGGCCCTTACAATCCCATCAACTTTTATGATACTGAAGTAAATTCTACAAATAAGCTTACCTTAAAATTCGCAACTGAACCTGCAAGCCCTGTCAAGATCGGCAGGGTGCAGTTCAATACCCTAACTAACTCATTTGTATTTGCAGGACATGGACTCCAGATAGGCCAGAAGGTGCGTCTTGGTGGAGGAAATGAATCTGGTGAAACATGGGGGAATTTAAGAAAGCCTACTGATCAGGATGCGTCAACTGATGTTGCAAACTCTCAGGCAGAAATCGAAACTAACACAAATATGGTGTCAACTGGTCTGAATTTTTATGTTATTGGAACAGATGCAACTTCATTTACTTTATCTTCAGAAGACAGTGGAGATGTATTTGAATTTGAACTTAAAACTGGAACATCTGATGTACCAATAACCAAGTCTGAAGCCAAGATAACAGTATGGCGTTATGTTTATAAAAAGGATGCAACAACTGAAATACAGCTTAATGTCTTCAATGGTGGAAGTGCAGAAACAGGAAAATTTACTGTCTCTGATGAGGGCAGGATGATACGCATTAATCCACTTGCAAGACCAGATAAGAATAAAGGTGGTATCAGGTGGGCATGGGGATTTATATCTGATGCAAATGCAAGCTGGAATTATATAAAGGTCAAGTTCCAGACTGAAGTGTCAAATACCAGAGATGATTATGGTACTCATGAGTTTCGGCTTGGAGTATTCAGTGATGGAGAAGGTTGGCCTCAGATTGCACAGATATATCAGCAAAGGATGGTTTTGGCGGCATCTACAAAAAATCCATCAACTGTATGGCTCTCCAAGATTGCGGATTTCTACACGTATTCACCTACTGAAATACTGATGCAGGACTCTCCAACTGTAGTTACAGATGGTATTGCAACAGAGTTGATTACTGATTCAAATGCACTAAGCTTCACACTTGATTCAGATACACTTGATGAAATAAAATGGATTGCAGAATCAAAGAAGCTGATGCTTGGTACAAGTGCCGGAATATATATGCTTTATGGTTCTGAAACAAATCTCTCCTTGACACCATTCCGTTATACCATCAATAAGGAATCTTCATTCTCTGCAACAAGCATTGCTCCAATAGTTGTTTCCAATGCACTTGTATATTCACAAACTGGTGGAAAAGAAATACAGGAACTTCAGTTTCAGGGATCAGAAGATCAGTGGTTCTCAAGCAAAATTTCTATGAAAGCATATGATCTCATACGTTCAACATCCATGAAAAAGATGGTATGGCAGGAAAGACCACATCAGATACTCTGGATGCAACTGGACGATGGCAGACTTCTCTCACTGAGTTATGACAGACAGTTAAATTTTCAGGCTTGGGCAGAGCATACACTTGGAGGAACAAATGCAAAAGTAGAAGATATAGATATATTATCCAAAGATGACCATGATCAGTTATGGATCAAGGTAAAAAGAGATAATCATGCACTTCCATATATAGAAATACTTTCACGTTATCCATCAGAGAATGTACTTACGCGAGATCAAATGGTGTTTTCTGATTCTGCGATAACAAAAACTTCCTTGAGTGGTTCTTCATCAATTACTGGCTTGACTCATTTGGAAGGTGATTCAGCAACTATATATTATGATGGCATGGAGCATACACCAAAAACTGTGTCTTCAGGATCAGTAACACTTGATATGTCAACTGGATCAACAGCAGTAGTTGGACTTGCATATGATTCCAATATCCAGACTCTTCCTCCAAACTATCCACCTAACCAGTTTTCATATACAAGGCGACTTCTTACACTTGCATTGAGCATACAGGAATCACTTGGGATAAAGGTTGAGTTTAATGATATGGATGAGGAAATACTGTTCAGGTCAACACAGGATAATATGGGTCAGCAGATTGATCTTTTTACAGGCATGAGGAAACTCACATTATCAGGTATAGGATGGGATGTACATACATTGAAAGTTATAAGTAATGGCCCATTTCCTATGCAGATTAATGCACTTGCAGTAGAAGTAGAAACAGGAGGTATTTAATGTATGCAGAAATAATGATGGGACTGAGCTTGTTTGCAGGATATATGGGCGCACAAGCAAAACGTGAGGGTGCATATGCACAGGGAGATGAATATTTCACGATGGGTGATGAGACAATTGCAACGGCAAAAACAAATATCAGGAAGATGGATGAATCCAGATACTTAACTGAACTCGATATACTTGAAAAAACACAGCAGGAAATTAACTTTGCATCAGATCAGGGACGCAGGGACTATGCAACTATGGAATCAGACTTTTCATCAAGAGGTGCAGTATTGAGTGAAGGTACTCCAATGGAGGCGCTTGCAAATCAGGCGTTGCAGTCATCACAAAGAGAAATTGGTATTGCACAATCAGCACGAAAAGGTATTGGTGCTTTGCGCTACCAGACTAAGAAGGGACAGGAGTCTACAATGAGAACTGCACGAACAAGAGCAAATCAATATTATCGTCAGGGGCAAATGGCATATGATTCAGCAGAAAATATGTTCATGGCAAATATGTTGGGATCATTTATAGGTGCAGGAAGTTCATATGCACAAATGCCGGATTCGTCTAAATATTTTACGAGTTAACAAATGGCAGAGTTAAATATATATAAACCAGAATCACAAGTATATCAAAGAGGAGTTGCACAAGATGCGTCTCCAGGTGCTATTGATGTATCTGGACCTAAAATGGCTGAAGGTGCTATATGGGATCAGGTAGGCAAGGGTGTACAGGCAATTACTAAAGAGTTTATCAGGAGACATGAACAAGCAGTAAATCTACGTGCAAATGAAATTCTTGATGAACAGAATCTACATAATAGCGATGTTGTATTTGCACTTAATGACTTATCAACTATGGCATCTGATGAGTTATCTCCTGCGAAGATGGTAGAACATTTTAAAGATGTTGAAAGTGGTCTTGTTGTAGATGGAAAAAAATTAACTCCATATAAAGTGCCGGATGATCTTGACCCTGATGTGGAGAAGCTGATTAAGAACAAAGTAGAAATCAAAAATAATGATTTATACGCAAAAATTATTGAAAAAAGCAAAGATGAATTAAATAACAGGCAATCATATTTTACTGAAGTACAGGCTAAAAATTATATAAAGTCAATACATACGACTGTAAATAGTGATGCATATGATCCTGAACTTGGTACATGGACTGATAAAGCTAAAAAAGGTCTTGATCAAAAGAGATGGTATCAGCACCAAGCAATAGAAAATGCTGTTAATTATGGTGTGATAAAAGATTGGCAAGGCCAAGCATTAAAACGAAAAGTGGAAGAAACACAACTTTCTGCAATGTTTACGAGAGATTATTTACATGATCCTGATAAAGCAGTAGAAAGAGCAATAAGTGGACATTATAAATATCCTGATGACGTTGGAGGAGGAATTCTTGAGTCTTCTCATTGGGAAGGACAAGTCAAATGGGATAGATATGGAAAATCAAAAGAAGCAAAAGCAAAGAAAAACAGACATGCAAAAGCAGTTCTTTTAAATCAAGCAACTTCAAGTAAGGAATCTGGAGCATTATTCTTGGAGGAGTGGGGAATAAGAGATGATAAACAAAAGTTGTATACAGTAAATGAAAAGAAACTTACAGAGATGATCAATGATCCGAAATCTATGCTTTTTGGTACTGATATAGAAGAAGCAGATTTACTTGGTTTATTGCGTAGTGCATCAAAAAATGTTCGTTGGTCAGGTTCAAAAATGGGGGATACGGAATTTGCTAATTTATATAGTTCTTATGAAAAGTTTGTTACTGATCAAGTATTTGGTACAGATGGACGAACAGCAGAAGACCCTTTTATGGAATGGGAGGGTAAATTCCCTACAGATATTATATCTGCTGATCAACACAGTAAATTCTTGAGATTATTTCAATTGAAAAAAGATGGACAGAATATTATGTCCAGTATAAATACAGATTTAAATATAGAAGAATTACAAGAAAAACGAAAGAATCTAAAAAAATATAAAAAATACGGCACAGAGACAGGTCTTGGGATTGTTGGAGCATTGGAGAGGAAGATAGATGAAACTATAGCAACAATAGATCATAGTGGTGCTGATGCAGTAGTTGAAAGAACTCCAATAGAAGAAGGAAATACTGAAGCCATTGCAGAAAAATTAAAAGAAAATAATCTGCCAAATGATAAGAATAATACTGGCACAGTTACAAGCAGAGCAGAAAATGAATTTTGGCAAAATTTAGGAATAGATAAAGATAATTTGAAGAAAAACTAATGAGTAAACAAACAGATTACCTTGAACAAATATGGGCTAATAATAAGCCTCTTTGGTATAAATCACGTAATAGCGCAGGAGATTCCCTGCTTGGTGGATATATGGATTTAATGATGCTTGGTCGCATTAATCCAATGATGAAGGGAACAATGTTTGACACTGCATTAAATGGATATAAAGGTCAAACACAATTAGGAGAGTATGAGAACACTATACTAAGGCAAAACAAACAGAAATTGTTGCGTAGCGGAGTACCTTCAATGTTTGAAAATCCTGCGCTTTCAACGCCAATGATTAATTTGTATGAAGCAACAGTAAAACGCAGATTTGATGAAAGTGGAGGACATTTCAGTGAGATTGCCTCAGATATTAATAATAAAATGTTTGGAAACTGGTTTGTACTGAGTGAATTAGGCCCAACATCAGTCATATTTCCACAAAATGAATTAAATAAATTGGGTTTAGATAGAGATGATGTAATACGTGGTCAGTACAGGGCATATATCCATCCATTAAAGCAGGGAAGGAATCTTGAGTTTGGATGGTATCAATCTAATACAGATGCAGAGAATGAATTTAACAGGATTTATAAAGGACACAATAGAGACATGCTCAAAACTATTAAGGATTTATCTTCAGGAAATCTTGGAATTGTCCCGATTCAATCTCCCGGTACTGATAATTATGTAAAAGATGGATGGGTGTTCGCAATACGTTATGGTGATCCTGATATGCCGTCTTCTTGGCATATTGTCGGAGAAGTAAAAGTTGATGGAGAAACACTTCAACATACAAACTCTGAGCTTCTTGAACATTTTGCTTCAAGTTATATAGTCAATTTCCTTCAGGATTACAAAGATGATTGGTTTGGAACTGGATATACAGGATTTACTGGTGGTTGGGATTTATCAAGAGAAGAAATAATTAAACAGGCAGACGATCCATCACCAACGGCAGGATATATAATTACTGATCATATACCAAGAAGCATTCTTGCAGGATGGACAACATTTTCTGATCCACGTGAATTGGAACACAGATATGTTATCAAGCCTCTGGCAGAGAAGCTGAAGAAAAATCCCAAACTCACAGTTGAACAAGCAGTAGAGAGTATGCTGGAAGACTATTATCCAACGCCTGATATTTATTCAAGAATCAGAAAATGATACAGCAAACATATTACTATCAGGAATTCCCAAATATGCTCACAGAAGCATTGGAACGCTATAAGCCGGGGGCATACCAGACTTTTAAGCTTCGTGCAGTACAAGCAATGGAAAATACTTCTCTTGCATGGACAACAGATGCAGTTGACACAAAGTTTGGTCATGGAAGCAATGAGGTAATTCCACAGGATTCATGGAACTTAACTCATCCTAATTACAGGGAAGGGATAAAGTGGCATGACGGATTTACAGAAGCACATGCAATTGTACAGTCTCGCCAGCATGACAGAAATGCAAATAAGCATCTATCACTCAGAAATACAAGTGCATGGAGTGTAGAGAGTGTAGGAGGAATGTTTGCAGGAAACCTATTTGATCCAATTAACTATATTCCATTTGTAGGTGTTACAAATTGGGCAATGCGTTTTGCCAAGATGTCAAAAGCAGGAAAGAGTGTATCAACAGTAAGTAAAATTGGGCCAGATGGAAGAATAGGCGCATATAACATTCATGGATGGAAAGTTGGAAGTTCAGGCAGAGATCAAACTGTTGCACTGCTTAAAACTGCTGATGATGTACTACCTACCGCACCTCCTGTTAAACCAGTTGCTACAGCCGTTAGATGGGCTTCTGACGCAACAATGGCAGAATCCTTATTCCAGGTGGTAAAACAAAGTTCAAGGCAAGCACAGGGCGATAAAGTGGATTATGTGGGTGCATCAGTAGATGTCGCAATTGCAACGCTTACTGGAGGAGTTTTAAGCACTTTCCCAATTGCAAATAATATCAGGAAAAACTTATCAGAACAACAGCATTTAAATAACCTCAGTATCAAGATGACTGAACTCAGGGATGGTATATCAGGAAGATATTTTGGTAAAGGAGATAGTGCAGAACCAGAATTAAATTCGGAACAGGTAAGACAAAATCTTGAAGAGAATATAAACAATCTTCGTGGTGACAACAGGAAGAATCTTGATGCAAGTATGGAAAATATAAAAGGTATTGCTCTTCATACCGCAGAAGGTGTTATGCATTATTCAAAGTTGTTATACAAAACCATTACATGCATGAATAAAAAATGAGTAATGAATGTGCAAAAATCCTGACAGATGAAGGTGTATCAAAAGATGATGCAACCGAAATACTGGATAGATTAAGGAATGGTGATAAACCTGAAATCATACTCAAGGATCAGGAGTTTGAGCAGTTCAGGAAAGCATCAACAGAAAGATCACAAACTAAGACAAATGAATATATAAATACAATTAAGGATGTTGCCTCTTCACTCAAACGACCCTACAAAACCTTATTTAATATGCTTGTAAATGGAAAAAACAGCATTGCAAATATGTCACGTACTCGAGTTAAGCAAAGAATGAACGAAATACTTGCAGAAACAGAGTTGGGTGATCTGGAACTGGCATATATGCTGGCAACTAATGAAAAATTCAAAAGAGCATTAATTGATGAGTTATTTAACTTTGATGGCAAGCCAAAGACTAAAGATGTAACTGCATTTAATCTGGCAAAATCAATTCATAAACATCAGACAAAACAGATTGAAGAAGCAAATAAGCATGGCGCAGGATTAGTACAGTTGGATGACTATGTTACAAAACAGTGGCATGACATAGTTAAAATTACTGAAGCTGGTGCAGTTAGATGGGCAGATGACATATTGAAGGAATTAAATATAGAAGAAACAACAAGACGTATTCTCAGGGAAAATAAGTCAATAAAGAAACCGGAATTTAAAATACGTGAATATCTTGAAAAGAGTTTTGATGAAATGACACGTGCATCATCAAATGATGGAATTGTCTTGGATGCAATGAGATTAAGGAGGGTACTTGCATTCAAGGATGCAGATTCATTAATCAGGTATAACACTAAATATGGACATAAAAATATTGCACAAGCCATATTTGAGAATATGGAAATGATGGATAACCATATTACTCTTGGTGAGGTAATGGGCTATGGATTTGATGATGTCAAGACAGTCATGATTAAAGGTAAGCCACAGCAAGTAACTGATAAAATCTCTCCAGTTGATGAAACAAAAAATACCCTGCTTGCACTCAAGGATATGGGTAAAATTTCTGATAATGAATACAGCAGATTAAGTGCAGGATTAAGAGAAGTATCAGGAGATAATTATGTAATTGGTAATCCAAAGCTTGCAAAACTCCATTCTGCATATGTTGGATGGAAGATAATGACAACATTAGGCAAAGCTGTACTCTCTTCTATTATGGATATATCAAGTGCAGGAATATATCTTCATTACAACGGCATAAGTCCATCCAAAGGTTATTATGGTCTTCTCAAGCACACCTTCAGGTCAATGACACGCCAAATTTCCAAAGAGGAGAAGCTAAACATATTTAGAATGCTAAAAGTTGGTGCAGATGGCGCAATCATGTCGAATTACAGCAGATATACAACAGGTGATCTGGTATCTGGAAAGATTGCAGAAGGTGCAAACATGATGTTCCACTTAAACTTCCTCAATATGTGGACAAACATGATGAGAGAAGGATATTCATCAATGACATCTATGCACTTGGCTAATAACTTGAGTAAATCTTTTGATGAAATTCCAGAATTAATGAGAAGAACTCTGGAAGAATACGGCATCAGGAAAGGTGAATGGGCAGAACTACAGAAGATTGGAAGCTTCAATGCAGGAAAATACAAGAAAGGCGCACATGCATCAGAAAACTACATAACCTCAGATTGGATTAAGGAAAATGGAGGAAGTCAGGCACTTGCAGATAAGCTTGATCATTACTACATAAATGAAAGCAGACTTGCTGTACCAGAAGCAGATGCATCAGACCGTGCAATTATGTTTGGAAATCACGATAGAGGAACTATTCCAGATATTGCAAGACGCTTATTCTTCTTTCTGCGTACCCATCAAGTCAATCAGGCTCGTAATTTATACCCAAGAATGTTCCAGATGGGACTGCCATCTATTATACATACTGTTCCTGCAATTGGACTTGGATATACATCAATTGCACTGAAAAGTATGGCATCAGGAAAAGAGCCACCAGATATAAATAATCCTATGTTAATTGTAGATGCACTTGTACAAAGTGGATATGCCCCACTTATAG
>TARA_B100000686_G_scaffold353826_2_pt1 | contig 12043 bp, 9 predicted proteins | sample TARA_B100000686 | Tara Oceans TARA_B100000686 (sample SAMEA2622733) | marine metagenome | biome: marine biome (ENVO:00000447); feature: marine epipelagic mixed layer (ENVO:xxxxxxxxx); material: "saline water (ENVO:00002010), including plankton (ENVO:xxxxxxxx)" | depth 150 m
GACGAACGTGGTACATGGGGCTGAGTGCCCCTTCAAAGGAGGCATTCGATGCCGCGCGACAAAATCGTCCTCGCTTGTGAGGACTGTAAGGATAGGAACTACGACACTACGAAGAACAAGAGACTGCACCCAGAGAGGGTGGAGTTTCGAAAGTATTGCCGTAGGTGCCGTGGTCACAGACAGCATAAGGAAACGAAGTAGTGTCAGCGATAGATAAGGCGAAAGGGACTCGCGCTTTCATCGGAGAGTGTGTGGTCGAGCTCCAGAAGGTCACTTGGCCGGACGCGGAGCAGCTTCGTTCTGCAACTATAGTAGTGCTGATTTTCACTATGGCGGTGTCACTGATCATTTGGCTCATGGACAAGTCTGCGAGTTTTGTGATCAACACCATTATGGGAATCTTCGGAGCCTAACGTGAGTACGACGACCGACTCTCGGTGGTATGCTGTCCAGACGTATTCTGGGCACGAGAACAAGGTTCAACGGCTAATACAGCTCAAGATTGATGAGGGGCAGGATGAAGGTGAGTTACTAGACGTTCTCGTGCCGACCCAAGAAGCTTTGGAAATCCGAAATGGAAAGAGGGTGTCTGTCACTCGTCGCTTGTATCCAGGTTATGTGCTAGTGCACATGGCCTTGAACGAGCGCACAGCGCACTCGGTCAACAACATTCAGGGTGTGATCAAATTTGTGGGCTCAGGTAAGGCTCCTCATCCTCTTCGTGAAGATGAAATCAACAAGATCCTTGGGATCGAAACGCAGTCCGAAGACAAAGCACAGGAGGAGATCCCATTCCACATCGATCAGGTAGTAGAGGTTACCAAAGGCCCGTTCACTGACTTCTCCGGTACCGTTCAGGAAGTTTATCCTGATAAGGGTAAGGTGAAGGTGGAGGTGTCACTTTTTGGTCGTCCGACTTCGGTCGAACTTGATTACACGGATCTCAAGGGATATTAGAGCGGGAACACTAGAATCATGGCGAAAAAAGCAGTCGGATTTATCAAGCTTCATGTCGCGGGTGGGCAGGCCAATCCAGCCCCTCCCGTAGGCCCTGCGCTGGGAGCGCACGGCGTCAACATCATGGAGTTCTGCAAGCAGTTCAACGCGAAGACCGCCGATAAGCAGGGGATTACGACTCCGGTCGAGATCACGGTCTACGCGGATCGGTCGTTCTCGTTTATAACGAAAACGCCGCCGGCTGCCGTTTTGATTAAGAAAGCTATTAGTTTGCCTAAAGGATCGGGCGAGCCAAACCGTGAGAAGGTCGGTACGATCACGCGGGCTCAGCTTGCAGAGATTGCTGAGAGTAAGATGGAAGACCTGAATGCGAACGATATCGATTCAGCGGTGGAGATGATCGCTGGAACGGCCCGTTCCATGGGAGTCACAGTAGAGGGCTAACACATGGGGACCTAGGTGTCCCACCCGTGTACCACCGCATGAGAGCCGTCAGCGGTGGGAGGGTAAACGAAGCGGCTCTTGAAGTAGGATGCCAAAAAAAGGGAAACGCTACGGTTCGGCCCGCGCGGCCGTCCCGAGCGGTGTGAAGATGGCGCCAAATGACGCGGTGAAGCTCGTGCGAGAGCTCGCTACGGCGAAGTTCGACGAGTCTGTCGATGTCGCCACGCGTCTTGGAGTTGATCCGCGACAGGCAGATCAACTCGTCCGCGGCACCGTAGTCCTTCCGCATGGGACGGGGAAATCTGTTCGAGTCTTGGCGATCGTCCAGGGTGAGAAAGAAGAGGAGGCTAAAGAGGCTGGGGCCGACCATGTAGGGGTTGAGTACGTCGAGAAGATCGAGGACGGATGGGTGGATTTTGACGTCTGTGTTGTCACGCCCGATCTCATGGGGAAGGTGGGCCCGCTCGGTCGAGTGCTTGGTCCGCGGGGCCTCATGCCGACTCCGAAAGCTGGAACCGTGACGTTCGATATCGGTCGTGCTGTGAAAGAGATTAAGGCGGGTAAAATAGAATTTCGAGTCGATAAGACCGGAAACGTGCATGCGCCGATTGGCAAGGCGTCGTTCTCGGATGAGCAGCTTCAAGAGAATCTGACGGCTTTTATGGACCAGATCATGCAGTCCAAGCCGTCGTCAGCGAAGGGTGCGTATCTGAGAAGCGTAACAGTCTCAAGCACGATGGGGCCGGGAGTGGCCATCGACACTAACGCTTGGAGGGACTGATGGACCGCGCCAGAAAAGAGATCTTTGTTGAGGAGCTCAAAGAGCGAATCGATCGGGCGCCAGTTCTGTACCTGACTGATTTCACGGGACTAAACGTCAAGGCAATGACCGAACTTCGCTCATCGCTGCGGAAATCCGGCGCTGAGTATGTAGTGGTCAAGAACCGAATCGCGAAGCGCGTCTTTGATGAGTCCGAGACCCTTCCAGATATCGGAGAAAGTTTGAGCGGGCCCACAGGGTTCGTCTTTGGATACGAGGACGCTGCTGCGGCTGCTAAGGTGCTAAGCGACTTCGCAAAGGATCATGACAAGAAGCCCAGCTTCAAGCTTGGAGTCCTTGATAACAAGGTGATCCAGGCCGAGCAGGTGGAAAAAATCGCAAAGCTTCCGTCGCGTGAGCAGCTTCTCGCTGAGTTAGCAGGTGCGATGGAGAGCCCGATGGCAGCACTTGCGTCTGCTCTCGGAGCAAAGCTTCAGGAAATGGCCGGTCTGATGGACGCACTGAAGGACGAGCGTGCTAAGGCAGGTTAAGCCCGCATCCCGGGCGAGTAGTAAAAGGGACGCGGGCGCGTTCCTGGTAATTAACAGGTTCAAACCAGTTGCCGACAAGAAGTCGGTAGACATTTAGGAGACAGGAAAAATGGCGAATCAGGAAGAGCTGCTCGAAGCGATTGGTGGCATGACCGTTCTCGAGCTCTCCGAGTTCGTTGATGCCTTCAAGGAGAAGTTTAACGTCACGGCTGTAGCCGCTCCTGTTGCGGTAGCGGGTGCTGCTGCTGCGGGTGGTGACGCTGGTGGGGCTGAGGCAAAGGACGAATTCGATGTCGTTCTAGCCGGCGTTGGCGATAAGAAGATCCAAGTGATTAAGGTCGTGCGTGAGCTGACCGGCCTGGGCCTCAAAGAGGCGAAGGATGTGGTCGACGGTGCTCCAAGTAATGTGAAAGAAGGTGCGACTCAGGAAGAGGCCGACGAGATGAAGGCCAAGCTTGAGGAAGTCGGCGCCACCGTCGAACTCAAGTAGCGCCGGCGAGACTAGCGAGTGTATCGACATTCGTATATAGGCAGAACGACCGGAGTGGGTCTAGATAAGATCTCGACTTCGGACGCGGCATTATGTCGCGTGACAATTAGGGGCAGTTCGCAACCGCGTTATAGGAACATCCTTGGAAAGGTGAGCCTAGGGTGGGGAACCGCGTGTCTGTCCCAACTCGAAAACGACAATGCTCCTCGCACGCGTATGCGGACGAGGTCGTAAGGGGGACTTACGTTGGAACTGCGCAAGGACAACCGACCGATCCTGAGCTTTGCGAAGCTCAAGTCAGTGATGCCGATGCCGAACCTGCTGGATGTTCAGCTCCGCTCATTTGAAAAGCTTGTGGAGCAGGATCCGGACGAGCAGTGGGATTTTGGACTAGATCGAGTCTTCGAAGAGATTTTCCCTATCGAAGACGTCAACGAGTACTTTATGCTCGAGTATATCTCGTGCGCACTCGGTGAGCCAAAGTACTCCGTGGAGGAGTGTATCGAGCGGGATATGACATATGCCGCTCCACTCAAAGCGACGCTCCGCCTTATCGTGTGGGAGCAGCCGGAAGAAGATCCAGACGCCCCTAAAAAGCGCAAGAGAAAAAAAGTCTCAACTCCGATAGAGGAACGTGTCACCCAAGACATCATCGAAAAGGAAGTATACCTAGGTGATCTCCCTCTTCTGACGGACCTGGGAACATTCATCGTGAATGGTGCCGAGAGGGTGGTAGTCAGTCAGTTGCACCGTTCTCCAGGTGTCGTCTTTGAAGAGAGCGTCCATCCCAACGGAACAAAGCTCTACAGCGCACGGATTATCCCCTTCCGTGGATCATGGGTGGAATTCACGCTAGACATCAATGACATCTGCTACGTCCACATCGACAAGAAGAAGAAGTTTCCTGCGACTGCTCTGTTGCGGGCCCTTGGGTTCTCGACGGATGCAGACATCTTCAATCTCTACTATGAAGTAGACGAGATGAAGCTTGGCAAGTTTGATGATGCCAAGAAGCAGGAGATCGAAGGCAAGGTCATTGCTGAAGAGTTCGCTGATCCTGAGACCGGTGAAATCTTGATCGAGAATGGTGAGGAGATCGAGGATGAGGTTATAGAAATCCTCGAGCGCCTAGGCGTAAAGAAGATCAGGATTTACAAGAGTGATCGTGAAACGGCTCGCGGTGAGAGTCCCATGATCAAGAACACGATCAAGAAGGACCCAACCGAAAACGAAGCCGAGGCCCTCAGCGCCATATATTCGTTACTTCGTCCCGGAGACGCTCCTAACATAGAGACGGCTCGCGAAGCTCTAGAGAGGGTGTTCTTCGACCCTAGGCGCTATGACCTAGGCCGTGTAGGTCGTTACAAGATCAATCAACGCCTTCAGGTGGATGTACCTAGAAGCGAAGCCGTCTTAACCAAAAATGACTTTGTCTCCATTATCGGTCACTTGATTGAGCTGAACGAGGGTCGTGGCTTCACTGATGACATTGATCACCTCGGTAACCGCCGTGTGAGGACAGTAGGTGAACTGATCGCAAACCAGTTCAGTGTCGGTCTCAGTCGGATGGCACGTTTGGTCAAAGAACGCATGTCGATCAACAACGATCCTGAGAAGATCAACATCGACGATTTAGTCAATGCGAGAACGGTCTCAGCGGTGATTCAGGCGTTTTTCGGATCCAGTCAATTATCTCAGTTTATGGACCAGACGAATCCGCTAGCCGAGATGACACACAAACGTCGTCTTTCCGCGTTGGGGCCAGGTGGACTTACCCGAGAGCGCGCTGGGTTTGAAGTTCGAGACGTCCATTATTCGCACTACGGTCGGATGTGTCCGATCGAGACCCCTGAGGGTCCGAATATCGGTCTGATCACGTCGTTGACCACATACTCGAGAATCAACGACCTCGGCTTCGTAGAGACCCCTTATCGGAAGGTGAAAAAGGGAAAGGTCACAAACCAGATCGAGTGGCTTTCCGCTAACGAAGAGGAGGAATCACGAATAGCGCAGGCAAATGCGCCGCTGGACGCCAAGGGCGGTTTCAAAAATGAGTTTGTTCTCTGTCGTGAACGTGGTGACTTCCCGCTCCTCACGCCAGAAAACATAGAATACATGGATGTGGCCCCCGACCAGCTAGTGTCGGTTGCGGCTGCTTTAATACCATTCCTTGAGCATGACGATGCAAATCGCGCACTCATGGGTTCAAACATGCAGAGGCAAGCCGTACCTCTCCTCTACACGGACGCACCGCTTGTGGGCACAGGCCTCGAAGCAAAGGTCGCTTCGGACTCCGGTGCGGTGATAACGGCACGACGGACCGGTACCGTAGCGCATGTTACCGCTGACGAGATCGTTGTTGACACTGGACAAGTTGCACCGGGTCGAGGTGAGCAGCCACTGGCCAAGTTGGTCCAGTACGACCGCTATAGGCTGAAGAAATACTGGCGTACTAATCAAGACACCGCGATCAACCAGCGTCCGCTTGTAAAGATCGGTGAGGAGATCCATCCGGGAGACATCATCGCCGATGGCCCGAGCACCGATCAGGGTGAGCTTGCACTCGGTCGCAACCTGCTGGTCGCGTTTATGCCGTGGTATGGGTCCAATTTTGAGGATGCCATAGTTATCAGCGAGAAATTAGTGAAGGACGATGTGTTCACATCAGTGCACATCCAAGAGCTAGAGTTACATGTCCGCGATACGAAGCGAGGCATGGAAGAGATAACTCGTGAGATCCCGAATGTGGCCGATGAGAATCTTGCTGATCTCGACGAGCGTGGCATCATTAGGGTTGGAGCTCGGGTTAAGGCCGGTGACATCCTTGTAGGAAAGATCACCCCGAAAGGTGAAACGGAGCTCTCGCCGGAGGAGAAACTGCTGACTGCAATCTTCGGAGAGAAGGCAAAGGACGTTAAGGATTCGTCCCTGAAAGTCTCGCCTGGTATGACTGGGACCATCATCGATGTGAAGATCTTCAGTCGCCGAATTGATGATCCTCTCTTGGAGAAGGAGCACGGAGTAAAAATTGGCGACCTGCGTGCTCTTGAGCGAGAAGAGATTCAGCGCATTCAAGATGCACGCGATGAAGAATTGCGCTCTGTTTTACAGCGGCAAACAGTTGCCTTGATGCTGAAGAAAGGCACAGTCGAGCCCGTGCTGGATAATGGCACAAAGCTTACGAAGGATTTGATTCAAGGGATCAATTTCAAGAGGGTTGATTTAAAGACCTTCAAAGTTCAGAACAAGGAAGCCGGAGAGCGCTTGCGCCAAGTGGTTGATGAGTCCGATAAGCGGATCCAGGACGTGAAGGCAAGAACGGAGGAGCAGATCGACAAAGTCTTCAAGCCGGACGAGCTTCCACCAGGAGTCGTTCAGCTGGTTAAGGTTTACGTTGCAGAAAAACGGAAGATTTCTGTCGGTGATAAGATGGCTGGTCGCCACGGTAATAAGGGGATCATCGCGAGAATCGTGCCCGAGGAGGAAATGCCTTTCCTCCCGGATGGGACTCCGGTAGAGATAGTGCTCAATCCCCTAGGAGTGCCGTCGCGGATGAACGTTGGTCAGGTCTTGGAGACACATCTAGGGTGGGCCGGGCGAGTGCTCGGCTTTGAATCGAAGACCCCGGTTTTCCAAGGGGCAACTGAAAATGAGGTTGGTGCCCTTCTCAAGCTCGCTGGTCTCAAGTGGGTGGATGATGCGCTAGGTCTGAGAGCGAGTTCGCCGACGGCGCATGCTGATATTGAGACGATGGTGAAAATCGCGGGTGCCCTTCCCGTGGCTATGACAGGGAGTGAAAACGACTCCTCCGATGCCGTTGGTAACACACATGGTATCGGTCAGTCTCTGGACGCCTACCTTAGAACCAAGCTGTCGAAGACGCAGGAGAAGTTCTTCGACAAGATAGTTGCCTTCCTCGTCGACGCTGCAGATGAGCTTTCAGACAGGAAGGGTAAGAAGGTCAGTGAACTGTTCCCAGCTATTGACAAACTCAAGGGCCGATCCGCAGTCAAGTCTGGTCTAGATGACGCAGTGGTTGAGCTCTTAGAGCATGCCGAGATATTCGCGAACGGCAAGATTTGGCTTCGAGATGGGCGTAGTGGTCGAAAGTTTGACTTTCCAGTCACCGTTGGTGCGATCTATATGCTTAAGCTGAGCCACCTCGTGGATGACAAGATCCACGCGCGCTCAATCGGGCCCTATTCACTTGTTACGCAGCAACCTCTGGCTGGTAAGGCACAGTTTGGTGGGCAGAGGTTTGGTGAGATGGAGGTGTGGGCCTTGGAGGCTTATGGTGCGGCGCATACGCTGCAAGAGATCCTCACTGTCAAGTCGGATGACGTGCAGGGTCGCTCCAAGGTTTATGAAGCCATCGTTAAGGGCGACAACTTGCCCAAGCCGGGCATTCCGGAGTCGTTCAACGTTCTAGTCAAGGAACTTCAAGCCCTCGGCCTCTCCGTGGTACTTGGGGAGGAGGAATAAAAGATGATCGATTTTCCCAGGACCCGCGACCAGCGTTCGGCTGATTTTGAGTCCATCCAAGTTCGACTCGCTTCTCCCGAGGAGATCCGTTCTTGGTCGTTCGGAGAGGTTGTAAAGCCGGAAACGATCAACTATCGGTCATTCAAACCGGAACGAGACGGACTTTTCTGTGAGCGTATTTTTGGACCTGTAAAGGACTGGGAGTGCCATTGCGGGAAGTTCAAACGTATTCGCTTCAGAGGTCACGTCTGTGACCGTTGCGGAGTCGAGGTCACGCTTTCTAAGGTCCGGCGAGAGCGCATGGGCCATATCGAACTAGCCGTTCCAGTCGCCCATATCTGGTTTTTTAAGACGCTACCGAGTCAGCTGGGGTACCTCCTCGGTATGACTCTCCGGGACCTTGAAAAAGTTGTTTACTATGCGGCATATGTCGTAACAAACCCGGGCAAGCAGGAAGTAGAGTTTCAGCAGCTCTTGGATGAGGATGAGTACTATGACCTGCGTGTCAAAGCGCGGGATGAGGGAGATGAGGAATTCAAGGCAGAGATCGGGGCTGAAGCTGCACGCGAGTTGCTTCAGATGCTCGATGACCCAGACAAGAAGAAGATTAAGGACCGAAATTCGGATGGCCGTGGACTCGATCGTCTCGCTGACTGGTTGCGCTATGAGATTGCTAACGAGACGTCCCAGCATCGCAAGAAGAAAAAGTTAAAGAGGCTAAAGGTTGTCGATGCGCTGCGGAACTCTGGCGATACGCCGGAGACACGCAACAAGCCTGAGTGGATGATACTTGATGTGATTCCGGTAATTCCACCGGACCTCAGACCGCTGGTTCCTCTCGATGGTGGCCGCTTCGCCACGTCCGACCTTAACGACTTATACAGAAGGGTTATCAATCGTAACAATCGGCTTAAGAAGTTGATCGATATGCGCGCGCCGGAAGTAATTCTTAGGAATGAAAAACGCATGTTACAGGAGTCGGTAGACGCGCTCTTCGACAACGGTCGCAGATCAAAAGCAATCCGTGGGCGTGGGAAGCGACCATTGAAGTCGCTTTCTGATATGCTCAAGGGTAAGCAGGGGAGATTCCGTCAGAACCTGCTAGGGAAGCGAGTTGATTACTCGGGACGTTCAGTCATCGTCGTAGGTCCGGAACTGAAGCTCCACCAGTGCGGGCTCCCTAAGGCCATGGCCGTCGAACTATTCAAGCCGTTCATCATCTACGAGCTCGAGAAGCGTGGAGAAGCTGAGACGGTGAAGCGAGCCAAGAAGATCGTCGAGCAAGAAGATCCCAAGGTATATGAGGTCCTAGAGGACATCATCAAGGATCACCCCGTCCTCCTGAACCGTGCGCCAACGCTTCACCGACTTGGCATCCAGGCCTTTGAGCCCGTGTTGGTGGAGGGTAAGGCGATCCGGCTACATCCGTTGGCTTGTGCAGCTTTTAATGCCGACTTCGACGGTGACCAGATGGCGGTCCACCTGCCACTTTCTTATGAGGCTCAGCTTGAGGCACGAGTCCTCATGCTTTCGTCTAACAACATTCTTCTGCCGTCCAATGGCCGCCCAGTTGCTGCGCCGACCCAGGATATGGTCATCGGTTCTTATTACCTGACCAATCCGGGCCTCGAAATCGGAGACCTGGAGCGTGTTGCTAATGACACGAAGGTCGCTAAGGGTCGTCGTGAGACGGCAGGGAACCAGCTGAATGAGATTTATGCGGACGCTCCGCGCTTCTCTTCTTACGGTGAAGTGGAGATGGCACTCGCTCAGGAGCGCGTGACCTTCAATTCTCCTGTTTGGTACTTTGTGTCCGCAGACTTCGGAGGTGTAGAAGATAGGGACGCGCGTTGGGAGCGTACGACCGCTGGTCGGGTTCTCTTCAATTCGATCATCCCTGATGAACTCGGCTTTATAAATAAAACGTTCGGTAAACGTGAGCTCGGTGACCTTGCCTTTGAGTGTTTCACTGTGACGGGCATGGGGCGGACTACAGAGTTTCTGGACGCCATCAAGGATTTTGGTTTCCGCTACGCTACAATGGGTGGCATCTCAGTGGGCATTGAAGATCTGCAGGTCCCAGCTGAGAAGAGAGAGATTCTTGAGGAGGCGGACGAACAGGTATCCAGGTTTCAGAAGGCCTACGCAAGCGGATTTATTTCCAATGGCGAGCGTTATAACAAAGTCATCGACACCTGGACCCATGCGAACAACGATGTCGCTGATGCTATGGTGCGTCACTTGGAGCGGTCAAATGATGGCTTCAATCCGGTTTACATGATGATGACCTCCGGGGCACGAGGTAATCGCGACCAGATGCGTCAGCTCGCTGGAATGCGAGGCCTCATGGCCAAGCCGCAGAAAAAGTTGACTGGTGGTATTGGTGAGATCATAGAGTCCCCCATCAAGTCCAACTTCCGCGAAGGCCTATCGGTGGTTGAGTATTTCATCTCGACTCACGGAGCTCGGAAGGGGCTAGCGGATACAGCGCTAAAGACGGCGGATGCTGGATATTTGACGCGGCGTCTCGTTGACGTGGCGCAAGATATGACTATCACCGAGGAGAATTGCGGTACAATTCTCGGACTTGATATGACGGCTCTGAAGGAAGGCGAGGACATAATTGAGCCGCTGTCTGATCGCATTGTGGGTAATGTCGCCCGTGATGATGTCTATGACCCAATTGATGGAGAGACGATCGTCAATGCCGGCGAGTTGATTCTGGAGGAACATGCCAGCCAAATCGAGCAAGCTGGGATACAAAATGTGGGCATCCTGTCCGTTCTTACCTGTGAGGCAAAGCGCGGACTCTGCCAGGCATGCTATGGTCGAAACCTAGCCACAATGAAGTTGGTCGATGTTGGCGAAGCCGTGGGCATCTTGGCAGCGCAGTCGATAGGTGAGCCGGGGACGCAGCTTACGCTAAGGACGTTCCATATCGGTGGTACGGCTTCTCGTATTGCTGCCCAAACCCAGCGCAAGTCCAAGATTGATGGCATTGTTGATTTGGATCGTGTGACCACGGTTACCACGCCGGACAAGACGATTATTGTGACTTCCCGTGAGGGTGGTATCCTCTTGAAGACATCAGACGGCGCCGTCAGAAGCCGCCTTGCGGTCCCATATGGTGCAACAATAGACATCAAGAAGGGCCAGAAAATCTCGGCCGGTGACCTGTTGTTCAGTTGGGATCCCTATTCTGAACCGATGGTGGCGGACTCTAAGGGTGTCATTCACTTCCAGGATATCGTCGAAGAAGTGACGATGCGTGAGGAGTTAGATGCGTCAACTGGTCGTCGTCAAAAGGTGATCATTGAGGATAGAGAGAAGAAGCTCCACCCGACGATCGTTATCCGAAAGAAGACAAAGAAGGCCGAAATTCTGCGTGAGTTCATCGTCCCGGTAGGTGCTCAACTCATCGTCAAAGACGGAGATGAGGTCGAGCTTGGGGACACAATCGCGAAGATCGGCCGTGAGGTATACAAGACTCGTGATATCACTGGCGGATTGCCGCGAGTAGCAGAGCTCTTCGAGGCACGGAAGCCGAAAGATCCGGCCGTTATCACTGAGATCGACGGTAGCATTTCATTCGGTGACATAAAGCGTGGTAAGCGCCAGGTTCATGTTACACCTGATCAGGGAGAGCAAAGAACGTATGATGTGCCGGTTGGTAAGCACATGCGTGTGCATACGGGCGATGTAGTGCGTGCCGGTGACCGGATCTCTGAGGGACCGGTGAATCCTCATGACATTCTGGCAGTAATGGGTCCCCGGGCAGTTCAGGAGTATCTGCTCAATGAGATCCAAGAGGTGTATAGACTTCAGGGAGTGAAGATCAATGACAAGCACATCGGCGTGATTGTGCGTCAGATGCTGCAAAAAGTTCGTGTTACTGATGCTGGAGACACCAGGCTTCTTGAAGGTGAGAATGTTGACCGGGCCGAGTTCAGGACCGTGAACACCGCTGCAATAGAGAACGGTGAAAAGCCGGCGCGGAGCGAACCTCTTCTCCTTGGTATCACCAAGGCTTCACTGACGACTGAGTCGTTTATCTCGGCTGCTTCTTTCCAAGAAACGACAAGGGTGCTCACGGACGCGGCGGTTCGCGGCGCGAAAGACGAGCTCAAGGGCCTCAAAGAGAATATCATCATTGGTCACTTGATTCCGGCGGGAACGGGAATCCACCGCTATTCGAATGTCGAATTCATGGTGGAACAGTCATACTATGATGAGGAGATCGTCCCCTTGGGAGAGCCTGGTGAACTTGTGCCTGGATTAGAAAGCGAAGGGTAAGAACTCTTCTCAATCAAGCAGAGAGAAGCGCTGTGCTGGGTGAGGAAACGGCTCGGGTCGCATTTG
>TARA_B100000686_G_scaffold332830_1_pt1 | contig 12041 bp, 10 predicted proteins | sample TARA_B100000686 | Tara Oceans TARA_B100000686 (sample SAMEA2622733) | marine metagenome | biome: marine biome (ENVO:00000447); feature: marine epipelagic mixed layer (ENVO:xxxxxxxxx); material: "saline water (ENVO:00002010), including plankton (ENVO:xxxxxxxx)" | depth 150 m
ACCCTGTGCAGGGTCCTGTACACCGACTCCCTGGCGACCGGGTCGACCGCGCTGTCGCTGATCACCGAGTCCTTCCAAGCCCACTCCTCCGGCCATGGTATGTCGGGGGTGCCATAGGTGATGACGTGCTCATCTCCCCCGAGTCTTATCCTGTTCACCCTCCTGACATCCCAGGTGATTCCCATCCGCGATGCTTCGCTGGGCTTTGGTAGTCTAAGCAGCGGGCCCCCTACGCACTCAGTACGACCCGTCACCGGCTTCATCGGCCCATCCCCATTCTGGTCAACTAGCAGCAGCTTGCCATCGTGCTCTAGGTGAACGTGCTCGATGGCCATGGCCCACCGAACGAGCGAGTCGCCATGAATCCAGCGTTAGTATCCCAGTATGGAGCTCAGCTGCTCCCTGTAGAATGCTCCAGAACCCTGCAGGCTCTCTAACTCCGAGTCCTCGAGCTCTAGCTCAATGATCCTCTCAACGCCGTCCTTCCCAAGAACCACGGGCACGCCGATGTAGATGTCATCCATTCCATATTGGCCTGTTAGGTATGCGCTGCATGGCAGCACTCTCTTCCTGTCGAAAAGTATGGACTCGGCCATTATCGCTGCAGCACTGCCTGGTGCGTAGAACGCGCTGCCCCGCTCGAGCAGCTTGACGATCTCGCCCCCGCCTCCTGCAGTCCTAGCGCAAATCGCTTCGATTTCGCCACTATCCAGTAATTGCGTAATCGGGATTCCATTGACGGTGGTGTACCTTGGAAGGGGGACCATTGTATCTCCATGTCCACCTAGCACCATTGCTTGAACGTCCTCGTTGCTGCATCCGACTGCCTCCGCGATGAAGTGCGTCATCCTTGCGCTGTCGAGTATGCCCGCCTGGCCAACGACCCTGCTCGCAGGGAAGCCGGTGATTTTCTGCATGTGGTAGGTCATCAGATCAAGCGGGTTCGTTACCATGACCACTACTGCATCTGGCGCGTGCTCCTTAATGCCGCTACCAACTTGAGAAATAATATCCGCGTTCTTTCCAATCAGGTCCTCTCTGGACATCCCCGGCTGCCTAGGGAATCCAGATGTGACTACGACCACGTCCGATCCAGAAATATCTCCATAGTCCTTTGTTCCAGAGACTAACCCATCATAGTTCAGTATCCTTCCGCCTTGGCTCATATCTAGGGCCTTGCCCTTTGCGAATCCCTCGTAAATGTCCAGAAGGACCACTTCACCGACCTTCCTTTCTGCAAGGACGAAGGCGCATGTGGCACCTACGTTTCCAGCTCCAATTACAGCAACCTTTCGTGCCCCATTAGCCATGTTTGCTCCCCTAGGCAATGGGTCTTAGCCTTTGGTGAATGATGTCCTCAATTGCTGGGACAAAGATATTGTCCGGTCATCACGCCCGAATACTATGTCAAATATTCGTGGAGCATTGGTTCCAATATTGCTCGTTGGCTTCGTTCCGACCCTTTCGATCCTTTTCAGCCTGAGAGTTAGCGATGACGAAACGCTTTCCCAGGTCTTTTTCATAGTCTGTAAGGCATGGATTTTCCTACTCCCAACGTATTGGTTCTTGCGAGTTGAAGGTAACGAAATTTCCCGTTCTTTACCCACTCGGGAAGGAATACGAATGGGAGCCATAACTGGGATGGGAATGACAATGATCATCGTAGTAATGTGGGTATTTCTTGGCGAATCGATTGATTCAGACTCCATGATTAGCCAGTTGGAGGATACTGGATTGACCGATGTACGACTATACATTGCTGGAATGATATACTGGATATTCCTGAATAGCCTTCTCGAAGAATATGTTTTCAGGTGGTTCATCACGACCAAGGCAATGGAACTCCTAGGCTCCGATAAGGGCGCCATCATGCTTTCTGCCGTGTTATTCACTATACATCATGCCCTTGCATTGCACTTTTTTGGTTTCGAGCCTTGGCAAACCGTTGTTGCGAGCTTTGGGCTACTATCCGCTGCAGCCATATGGTCATGGCTCTACATTCGATACAGATCGATTTGGGTTTGCTGGCTCTCGCATGCGATATGCGATGTGGCCGTCTTTGCGATCGGGTATCAGTTAATATTCTCCTGATGTGACTATGAAACCACTCTGCCGACGGCTTCAATAACGTTCCTCAAGTCGCATAAATTACACTTGACGGTGGTCTGACATATGCGACTTGGAGTACTCAAAGAACCCAAAGGAGAGAATCGCGTTTCCATCGTACCATCATCAATAAAGAAACTAGCGAAACATGGATTCGAAGTCTTGGTAGAATCGGGAGCCGGGCAATTGGCTCATCATTCGGATAGAGAATACGAGGAGAATGGGGCCAAGGTATGTGATAGGAGCAACGTTTTGGAGTCCGATATCGTAATTTGCATTTCAATGCCAGATATCTCTGGCCTAACGGAAGGCCAGATTCTTTCCTGCGTCGCAGATCCATTTCGTAAACCAGAATCGGTCAGTAAGGCGATTGCCTCTGGCATCACCCTGCTAAGCATGGACATGATTCCTCGAAGGCTATCTCGAGCTCAGTCTATGGACGTAAATTCCAGTCAGGATAATCTAGCCGGATACAAGGCGGTACTTCTTGGGGCTGCCCATGTCCCCCGAGGGATTCCCATGATGACAACTAGCGCTGGCACCGTGCGTCCATCAAAATTCGTGATAATGGGTTCCGGGGTCGCCGGGCTTCAGGCAATTGCAACTGCCAAGAGGCTGGGCGCTGTCGTATTTGCTTCTGATGTACGTAGGTCTGCAGCCGAGCAGATTGAGTCAGTAGGCGGGCGCTTCATCGAAGTAGAAGGAATGGATGACTTTGAGGACGAGTCTGGGTATGCAAAGCCATTGACTCCTGAGTTCATTCAGAAGGTAAATGATACAGTCTGCGAGGTTGCTAGAGATGCCGATGTGATCATTACAACTGCTAGAATCTTTGGGAGGCCCGCTCCAATTACTGTTCCAGCTAGCGCCGTAGCCAATTTCAAAACTGGCTCGGTTGTTGTTGATATGAATGCCGACGTGGGTGGAAATTGTGAGTTGACACGTGCCGGTGAGGTATTCACCACTGATAACGGCGTAACAATTGTCGGGACGAAAAACCTCCCTGGAGAGCTATCAAATACGGCAAGTATGCTTTTCTCCAATAACATGACAAATTTCGTCTCAACTCTGGTAAAGGAAGGAAAATTAGTGATTGATATGGAGGATGACGTTTTGGTCGGAGCCCCCGAGGGGCATGACTTCTATGTCGAGGGAATGGGCGGTGTGTTGCTATGCTCGAATGGCTCAATACACCCCAAGCAATCTAGGCTATCGGGGGTCCTTTGATGTCGCTAACCCTCTCTGCACTTGTAGCTAGTATCACTGTCTTCGTATTGGCGATATTTCTTGGTTTCGAATTAATCAGCAAAGTACCACCAACACTGCACACGCCATTGATGTCAGGTGCTAATGCAATTTCTGGAATCACAATTGTCGGGGCTCTAATCCTCTCGAACACCGAGTTCAATGGCGGTGACCCGGGTCTTTCTGCATGGATAGCCTTCGTAGCGCTGATTATGGCCACAATCAACGTCGTTGGTGGCTTCATGGTAACAAACAGGATGCTCGAGATGATCGCTGGGAAGAAGAGGAAGTGATGCTGTGGTCGAATCGGTAGTATGGGACATTGGTTACTTAGCATCAGCGGCACTGTTCATAATTGGAATAAAGCAACTCTCGAGCCCACGAACTGCACCACAGGGTAATCGATTAGGCGCATACGGGATGCTTCTCGCCGTATTGGTTACAATGGCCAAGATGTACACGGAAGAAATCATTGGCCTTGAGTTGATTGTCGGTGGCCTTGCTATTGGTGTTGCATTGGGTGCTTTGATGGCAACAAGGGTCGAAATGACCGGGATGCCAGAATTAGTTGCACTGTTCAATGGCTTTGGAGGAGGGGCATCTGCACTTGTGGGGCTATCGGAAGTTCTAGGCAGGCTCGATTCAGGGGATATCCCCCCCTCTGGAATTGAATTGTATGCCACATGGATTGCAATTGGCCTATCCGGTCTCGTCGGTTGGGTAACGCTAACGGGCAGCCTAATGGCAATGGGGAAACTAAAGGGAGGTTTCTACATCCCATTCACAAAGAAGGATGATCGTGGACGTAGTAAATGGGTTAACTTCCCGACATGGGGCCCCCCTTGGCTAAACGCCGTGAAGGCGTTGCTTCTAATCGCTTCACTGTATCTGATTTCAATGACAATCCAACATCCAGAAAACCACGATTACGTATATGCCTTGGCAGCAACATCGTGCCTGCTCGGTGTGCTATTCGTAATTCCTATTGGTGGTGCTGACATGCCGGTGGTCGTCAGCCTTCTGAACTCAATGTCAGGAATTGCTGCTGCATTCACGGGCTTCGTCATCCAGAATAATGTCCTGATCATTGCTGGCTCCATGGTTGGAGCAGCAGGGCTGATTCTTACATTCATAATGTGCAAGGCGATGAATCGCACCTTGGGGGCGGTATTGTTCATGTCATTCGGAGGTGGTGGAAGGGAGACGGTGACTCGTACTAAGGTAGGAAGTGATCCTGAGGAGGTAGCTATGGTATGCGACGGAATCAGCAAGTGTGTCATCATACCTGGATATGGGATGGCTGTCAGCCAGGCTCAGCATGCGGTGAAGGAGTTTGCAGACCTTATGGAGGCTCAGGGGGTTGCTGTGAGCTATGGCATACATCCAGTAGCAGGCCGTATGCCAGGTCACATGAACGTCTTATTGGCCGAGGCTAGTGTTCCCTATGAGCAACTAATCGAAATGGATGATATCAATTCAGAGATATCAGAATGCGACGTCGCATTGGTGATCGGGGCTAACGATACAGTGAACCCCGTTGCCAGGAGTGGCGAGGGGCCCTTGGGGGGGATGCCAATTATCGACGCAGATAAGGCACGTGTCGTTGTCATCATCAAGAGGAGCCTTTCTGTAGGGTATGCTGGTGTTGACAACGATTTGTTCTATGAAGATAAGACGATGATGCTATTTGGGGATGGGAAGAAAATGATGAACGAGTTAAATGCCGCCATCAAGGATTTGTGAGGCGAACTCCCCCCAATCGTTATGTGACACCTACAACCGAGTACCCACTGGTGATAATGTGCGAGTGAGCATTAGCAGGGCCATCGCATGTCTTGTAATCGCCGCTGCAATGGCTCTTCCTGCATTTGGCATGAGCGCCGGACCTTCAGCACTGAACTCCAATGATGACTTAACGGTGAAGTACGGGTGTAGCTGCCATAACAACGGGGCAGTATCGGACAGAGCCGTTGTCATGATTACTGGTGTTCCCCTATTGTACGAACCTTCTGAGCAGTATGTCCTAACAATCAATGTCGCCGACTCACTCACATTATCCGGAGGCGATGGGAACACCAGAGCTGGCTTCATGCTGTCATCTGACGGTATCGGCTCATTCACATGGGACGATGGACAGGATCTAAGACAGGCTGATGGTAGGGAAGCAGACGTCTCTCATTCCGAACCCAGTAGTGATGGTAACTGGCAAGTAACTTGGACTGCTCCGGACAGCGATGTCGGGGCTGTACAATTCTGGTTAGCAGGCAACTCAGTAGACGGTGCTGGAATTCCGGACGATATGGACTATTGGAACCTGCTCTCATTCTCAATAAACGCCCCGGGCTCCATCACGACAAATGAGAGCTCATCTACATTGGAGACACGTACCATTTCAGTCGGCACATATGACTCGCTTTTCCTTCTTGAAATAACAGAAGAGCAATTGGAACAAGAGAGGCAAGATGCCATTTCCAAGAGGGTTTTCTCCCAAGGCAACCTCTTCTATTGGACTAGCCTGGTTGCTTTGATAGTGGGTGCCGTTGTTCAGAGGGAGATTTTGGAGAGGAAATATGAGGATGGGCCAGAATACTTAGCCGCCGAACTAGCATACCCACAAGGGGTCCGACGGTCCTTCGTGGCTATTCTCTCATTCTACCTAGCCGTCTCATGGGCTGCATCGGATAGCCCAATGTATTTCCAGGCAGTGGACTTCGCGAAGTTCGCAACAGGAACTGCATTCTTCATCGGTGCATGGGCGACATACGGCGTATACAGGACCATCTATGCCAGTCGTCAGGAACCTAAGGTCCAGGATATCTTGTAGATGTCATCGAATATCGGGATATCTACGCCGATGCCTATTGAAGATCACTTATCTGACCTCCACAAGGTACTGAGTAGAACTGCAATAGGTGTTTGCTTGGCCTGTATTTTTTGGTCCTATGCCGCACCCTCGCTTATTTCTGAGTGGCTGGGCATACTGCCATTGCATGATGGTAATTCGAGCGATGTCTATTCTGTATACGGCCCATTTGAATGGATCGAGACAAGATGGGCACTAATCCTTCTTTCATCGGCAATTTCCATGATGCCTCTTGGCTCAATTATGATTTACAGGTTTTCAAGAGTTGGCTTGTATCCCCGTGAGAGAAAGTGGATAGTCTCAGTGCTGATATTTGCAACTGTGATAGTGCCATTGACAGTTATTGCCGTATGGGCTATTGGAATCCCTTTGCTCATCGAATTTGCTCACGCAACAATGGATATTGATGGAATCGAAGTCAGATACGATGCAGCATCAATTTTCTCTCTAGCATTGGGCATCTCTTGGATACTCATTGTCTGGTCTTTGACATTAATCACCCTGAGCCTTACTAGGCTTTTCGGCCTAGTTGATTCAGGGGGAACTAGGATGAGGATGAGGATGCTGGCTATTTCCTTTGGAATTCTTGTGCTAACACTGCCGATAGAATTCGACGGTCTGCGGATATTGTCTGCCCTAGCAGTAGTAATTTCTGCAGATCTAATCTCTCGTTCTGCTCCTGCTCGAATTGCAGGGAATTCAAATTAGCATATTCATTCATCATGTGTGCATTGGTTTGAAAGGTGCCAGAGCCAGCGAATATTTGTGAATAGAGCTAGCGCTTTGGCTTTGTGCTTCCTCATGGTATCCGCTCTTTTTGTGAATGTCTTCTCCGGAACGATAAACGAAACATTCGAGGACCCGACAAATAACACCGGCGATTCCGACAATCTCGTCGGTTTGCAGTCTGTAGAGAATTGGCCCGTATTGCGTGTATCATTTCCAGGAAAGGAATTTCCGAATGAGGTGAACCAAGCATTCTTCGAAGGCGAGTATTCTGCCCAGAATTACATTGAGCAGATTAGCGGTGGCCGCTCATCACTAGATGTTACATTCATTGATGGAGTATGGGAATCGCCTTACCCGGAATCCCATTGGGGAACCGATTCGAACCAAGAACGTGATGTTGGCAGCGATTCTGGCGGTGCACGGCAACTCGCTGCTGATGCTATAACCTCGTTAATGAGCGATACCACGCTATCCAAGTGGGACTTGGATGGTGATATGCAAATCGATAGGATACTAATCCTACATTCCGGGGAGGCTCAGGAATTGGGGGGGACTTCCACATCAATATGGAGCCACTTCTCTACATTTACTGAGCCACCCATAGTTAATGGGTACAAATTCGAGCATTACACGATGGCTTCAGTCAATGGAGGGATAGGGGTTGTCGTTCACGAGATGCTCCATCAGATGGGTGCTGTTGACTTGTATGACGTACATAGCGACTCGCCAACAAAGTCATGGCACGGCCTTGGAGATTGGGACGTAATGTCAAGCGGCAATTGGATTGACGACGGCAATACCCCCTCGCTTCCATCCACTACTACATTGGATCTGATCGGTGCCGTTAATCCGTACATGATTGATGAGCTCGACCCTAACAATCCAGGTTCTGGAATCCAGGGGGACATAGGCCAACACGATTTTTCAGAGGATTGGTCTCCTGGCGGGGGGCTGTCCGCTACATTCACATTGAAGCCGATATCCGATGGAGGCTCACCCCTCAGAATCTGGATTGCCCCAGGCGAATATCTCTGGATCACATTACGCGTCAGAGATGGATTCGACATCGGCATTCCTGGTGAAGGAATCATTGTTGAGCATCAAGACTGGAACAATGGTGACTTTGAAGGCAATATGGTGAATACTGACCCAAGCAAGGCCTGGGCCCGTATCGTTGAAGCAGATGGAGACGATGCTCTGTTACGGGCCAGAGACTACGGTAGTTCCGGCGACGCATTCAGAGATGGCGACTCATTCGGCTCAAGCGGCCATAGGATTTGGGACAATGCTGGGCGCTTGGTCGGCTTCTCTGTAAATGTGACAAATATGTCCGAGAGTAATGCTACTATTGAGTACCATTACCCGTATAGATCATTCATCCTAGAGACTCCTAGAAACCCGATCGTGATTCTTCCCGGTGAGGTGGAGTACATGACTGCTACTTTCTATGATGGGCCGTGCAACTTCACTATTGACTTAGATGACGCTGCGACTTCTAGTGAGTATTATGTCACGCCCAATGAAGGAAACGAATGGCCCGTACAAATTACATTCCCGATTACTCATGAAGAAATATCTCCAAATGGGGGGGTGTCTGGCAACATTGGGTGCGATGGTCAGGAACCACATCAAATCTCATTGAACTGGATTACGATAAAGCACAGAATATCAGAGGACCAGCTGTCATCTAGAATCAAGTGGGACTCAAGCTCCGATATCCTCCTGTATCCCAAATCTCTGGGAACTGGTGAAATGACATACTCTGCATCCATTACCGGGGCTGCAGATAGGATCGCAAATGTCCCGAGCCAGATTCGGTTCCAACCGGGCGAGCCTATTGAGGTACACATTGAGCCAGACGATCTATTGGAACCCGGAATGATTGCAAGAGGCGAGATTGTTCTGGTTTCTTCGAATAACATCGAGTATCGTATACCCATTGTTCTCCAAGCCGAAGGCCAGTATCCGATATTGGACCGCCTTTCTTGGCTATCCGTGCCTTCAAATGCAATTACTGTGATATTGGTGATGCTCGCTATTTCCTTTGCAACGGGAAATAGGGACCAGAGCTAGTGCCTGTGAGGATTGCTCCATCTGGAGTCCGATGGCGGCCTGCTGATCTCAAGGTACCTCCATCTGCCATTGAAGTGAATTGGGTACAACCAATGCTTGTTTACTCCCGATGCTAGCCTAGAAGAAAGGCAGGCTTCTGCCCAGTTCTCAGGACCCTCACTGAATGGGTCAACTATCAACCAAGGAGCATGACCTTCGCCAACATCTCCTTCATAGCATCTCCAGGTCGTCCCATACTTGAATCCAGATCTTGTGTTTAACCCCCTGTTCCAAAGGTCCAAAAGAATACTTGATGATACCGAAATTCTGGATTCTGCCTCGCCACCATTCCCCGAGCGAACTATGTTTTCTTCAATCGAGTCCAACTTCCTCCCATTGTGGAGGGGTATCCCGATTGCTTCACTAGGCCATCCATCGATTGATGAAACAAACGAGCCACCTCCGGACATTGGATTTCTGTGCATCGCCGAGATACGTTCAAAATCCGATCTACTAGGTGGTGCCAATTTGCCAATTGGGTCAGTTTCTTCAACTCGATATGTAACTACTGACTGCTCATCGTCAATGACAAGAATTTCCGCGATCCTTCCTTTTTCGCTTACTGAAACTGACCATTGTAGTAGTGATTCCAATTCACCACTACCGTCCCATTCAGACAGGAATTCGGAATTGTTCCGTATGGCCAATGAGTCCTTGGAGAAATACCAGATTATCTCCGCAACCGGCTCGTCATTTTTCGGATGTTTGTTCGATGGCCATCGGGCAGCCCATGAATTTGAATGTGGAATACCTAACGCATCCAGGTTTTTCTGCATAACAACCTTGTTTCCGGGCACCCTGAGTGCTTCTAGTACCGCAGACTCATGTAATAATGAGGGGTTTGCATGAGTCCTACCAGCTATCCACCTATCTCCAGGACTATCAATGCCCCTATGGTTGATGCAGAATATCAATTCCGCGTCATTCAGAACAAGCCTACCATCACCTACCATTAATCCGATTGCGGATTTTTCCCATAGTCTGCTAGCCGCGGAGCCATCGAAAATCCATCCCCCCTCGTGCGCCTCCATGATGCTATTGGGAAATTAGTCTGATATAGACGGTATCCCCAAATATCATTCGTCACCACTGAATCGAGGTGCATATGTCCGACGACTCCACGGGTGCTCGAGCCGCCTCACTAAATCGTCTAAGGTCCTTGTTTACAAATATCGAAGGGACCAAGGTGACGCTGATAGGTGACACAATGCTGGATAGATTCCATCATGGATTCGCAAACAACCTCAACTCTACTGCACCCGTCCCAGTGCTAAAGGTGACGAGAACCGAAGAAAGCCCGGGGGCATCGGCTCATATTGCCATAGGGCTCACTTCATTCGGAATGAATGTCGCGTTCCACACCTCTGTTGGCGACGACGAGGAAGGGAAATCAGTAGTCTCCCAATTAGAAAATAGAGGAATCGAAACATCCGGAGTCATTTCCGTTACTGAAAGACAAACCCTCACAAAAATTCGATTCTTCGGAAGTCGGGAGAGCCTACTTGACAGGGAGCAGATACTCTTGCAGGCAGATAGGGGTCCATCGACCGATCTCGAAGGAGCGATTTCCGATGATCTCACTAGTGCTGCACTTGCAAATCTCAAAGATAGTTGTGCATTGGTAATTTCAGACTACGATAAGGGTGTAGTCACACTCGAAGGAGCCCAATCATTGATCTCATCTGCACGAGAGTCTGGAATCCCCTGCATAGTAGATCCTAAATTGACAGGTTTAGACAAGAGCCGAGGCTCAACAGTGGTCATTTTCGAAAAGAGGGGCCTCTCACTGCTAACTAGACGTGCGAACTCCAATAATCCCGACTCGACGGCAATGAGCCTAATCGAGGAATACGATTGGGACGGCATTCTGGTAATGGGAGGCATTGACGGCATGACCCTATACCAATCCGGAGGAGCAATTTCGCGATTCGACTGTATGGCCCCCTCAGCAGAGCAACAAATAGGAATGCATGATGCAGCAGCAGCATCACTCGCCGCCGCTCTCGGAGCCGGTTTGGATCTGGTTGACGCTGCATTATTGGCATCAGCAGCATGCGATTGCGTTCTATCTGCAAATACTGGCGAGGAATACATAGACAAGGACGTCTTGGGGCTGTGGTTGGATGAGCTTTCTTGGCAGATGCAGATTTCTGAAAGGTAATCAAATTCCCATCGTATTCAATAAAGTTTGATTGGCTGGATGTACATGGGCCACCGTATTGCCGTCGTCACATTGACCTCGATATTTCTGTTATCGAACTTTGCAGTTGCTCAAGGTGAAAACGGGCAGCCCCAATCTGACAATCCGATAATCATTGAATTAGAATTTGTTGATGGATTTACCATCCCACAAGGCGAGGTTGAATTTGGCATTACTGGACGACTAGAAAATGAGTTAATGCCAGATGCAGTATGGTGGGAGGTTGAGTACCAACAATCCATTGGACCATATGGGAACCTATACCAAGGAATACGATCATCGGGCAGTTTACTGCCCTCACTTGTAGAACATGACAGTAATTCTGAGAGACAGGCGTGGATTTTCGAAATATACGTGTACGACGAAAACTCAGAACCCTGCTCCTGCACATTGACCGTATTTGCTCAGGAGGGGAGCAATCCCCCAGTAAGCGCTACCCGTGCGTTCTTTATTGAGCGCGACACAGCACCTGATGATTTCTTGCTAACCCCGATAATCACGCTTCCCGATTCCATCGATTCTGGATGGAGCAGCCACAGCATCTCATTCACTGGAATTGCAATAGCATCGCCTGACCTCAGTCCTGAAATCGGAATATCAATATCGCCCTCATCTGAAATTCGTTGTGATTCCGATTACTCTTTCGTACTGGATAGGTACTACGAATCGTTTTCCGTTGAACAAAACATTGAGTGGATGGATACGCACAACGAAGTCGGACTATTCTCATTGAATATTGACTCAAATGAGTATGATGATGAATGGTACGACATCTATGTGTTTTCA
>TARA_B100000686_G_scaffold272595_2_pt1 | contig 12017 bp, 4 predicted proteins | sample TARA_B100000686 | Tara Oceans TARA_B100000686 (sample SAMEA2622733) | marine metagenome | biome: marine biome (ENVO:00000447); feature: marine epipelagic mixed layer (ENVO:xxxxxxxxx); material: "saline water (ENVO:00002010), including plankton (ENVO:xxxxxxxx)" | depth 150 m
AGAGTTTGCTCATGGCTCTCAGGGGCGGATCACATCAGGGAGACTATCCCATTCCCCCGTGACAGCAGGCGTGTTACCCCTTAGGTAATCGAATCCCTCATACGCCATGGTTACTTGGGAAGGACATGGCGGACGATTGGCGAACAATGGACATCGCCAACCCCACAGAGGAGCATTCGATGCTCCGTCAGATGGTCAGAGACTTCGTAAGAGACGAGGTGGAGAACCAGGCCTTGGAGCACGACAGGGATGAGATATTCAACGCCCCTCTATTTAGGAGACTAGGGGAGATGGGACTCCTTGGAATCACAGTTCCGGACGAGTTTGGGGGAGGGGGGATGGACGCCACTGCTGTGGCTATAATTAACGAAGAACTGTCGTACTCCGATCCAGCCTTCTGTCTAGCATACCTCGCCCATGACCAACTAATGGTCAACAACCTAGCCCAGAACGGAAGTGAGGAGCAGAAATCCAAGATTCTGCCTAAGGTGTGTAGTGGCGAGTGGATAGGATGCATGGCGATGAGTGAGCCTGATTATGGGACTGATGTGCTTGGAATGCAAACACGGGCATCATTGAGGGATGACGGAAATTGGGTCATTAATGGCAGGAAGATGTGGATCACCAATGGCTCACTAGACGAGGAGGGGACCCCTGCGGACATAGTTTGGCTTTATGCCAGGACGGGAACCGATGAAAGAGGTAGGGCAGAGATTTCCACCTTCCTCGTGGAGAGGGGTACAGAGGGTTTCAGTGTTGGACAGAAAATAACCGACAAGCTAGGTATGAGGGCCAGCAATACCGCTGAATTGGTCTTCGAGGACTGTGTCGTTCCCGCAGAGAATCTTGTTGGAGAACCAGGGGAATCAATGATACATATGATGAGAAACCTCGAGCTAGAGAGACTCGGATTAGCAGCGATGGCCCTTGGAATCTCGAGAAGGTGCCTTTCTGCAATGAATGATTACGCATCTGAGAGGCAGGCCTTCGGCACAGAGATCAGGAATTTCGGACAGATACAGAGGCATCTGGGAGAGTCATGGTCCGAGTATCGCGCCATGAGGTCATATGTTTACGACACGGCCCGTCAGATAGAACTCGCCGAATCAGGAAACAGACTGGACTCTGACGGAGTCAAGCTGTTCGGGACCACCGCTGCCAAGAACATCGCTGATAGGGCCATACAGGTTATGGGCGGTTATGGATACGTTGGGGAGTACGTTGTCGAGAGACTTTGGAGGGATGCAAAGCTCCTAGAAATAGGAGGTGGGACCCTTGAGGGCCACCAGAAGAACATCGCTAGGGACCTATCTGCCAACAGCGAAGCGATAGAGGGTTGATGGTAGTCCCGGGAGGGTTCGAACCTCCGTCACCGGGTCCAAAACCCGGTATGATGGACCTCTACACTACGGGACTGTGACCCTCGGACACGAATCTTTCGCTTTGGACTTGACGGGACACGGCGCCGGCACAATCAAAGAAGTGAGAATGCACGACGCACCATGCGTCAGCGTATTGCGTGCCTCCTTATGCTGATGGTAATACTCCATCCTGCCTCGGCAGCTGTATCGGGATACGGCCCCGAAACAAGACGAGAAGACGTTCTGCCCGTTGAATCTGATCCAGTAGCCTCCCCCTCCGCATCTGTAACAGGCACATGGCTGGACCCAAGTCTCCAGGAGAGAGCCGATGGAGGGGCCTCGGAAGTCAGGGTCACGGTAATCACCAAGGCACTCAAGTCACTTTCAGAATGGCAGGAAGAGAATGGGGCCATGGAGAAACAGTTTCCACCCGGGCCAGGAGAGTCCTTTGTCCACCTAGAGGTATCAGACGGGGAGATTGATCATAGGACTTTTTGGGTGGACTCTTCATTGGTCCACAAGATTTCTGGAATCCCCGGAGTTATCGCAGTAATTGACGCTGAGAGGGCCCCAGAACCATATGACACAATTCCGTTCGAGAAGCCCCCTGGAGCCTCCCCTGATTCTGTAAGGAGCGGGGAAATTCACGGCGCTAACGATGCATGGGAAATGGGCTACACTGGAGAGGGTGTGATTGTAGCGGTAGCTGACACGGGAGTGGATTTCGCCCATCCCGATCTGAATGGAACCCAAGCTAGAGTGACATACGACAAGTCGCCGTACGAGGGTTGGCCACTTATGTTGGATCACAACAGTATGTACTACTGGATGGTATACGGAGAGGCATACCCAGCACGCTCCACATGGTATGCAGACACCTCAACAATAGATATCGACAACAACTCTGACGGCCTTCTGGAGGACTCTGGATTCAACGTTACAGGACTCAACGCTTCTCTTTCCGGACTCTATCACCTAGGTCAACACCCTGACTCATACCTACGCTCCAAGCAAGGGGGAGATGTCCCAATTCTCGTTGTAGACGATAGGACTTCGGGGCTATACGAGACAGTATACGCCGACTTGGATCGTGACGGCGACTTCGGAGACGAGGTGCCTATGAGGCCGGGTGAAGAGACTGCAGGTATGGATACAGACGGAGATGGACTGTGGGACGTCTCAGCGGGACTCGTCTACTGGGTATCCGATGGGTCCCTGGGAGTTCCCTACGGGAGTACTTATGCGGCCAGACACGGCTACTCTGACAGAGTTGCAGGCGCTGGAAACCTCACCCTATTCATGTTCGAATCTGGCAGCCATGGGACACTATGCGCGAGTGCAGTAGCAGCACAGGGTGTAGTCAGTGATGGAAAGGTCCTCGGAATGGCTCCCAATGCAACCATCACTTCAATCGGCAACCACTACTCAGGCGGACACATGCTGGATGGCTGGAGATTCATAGCAGAAGGCTATGATGGCAATATCGACACCCCTGATCAGCCACACATCGGCTCCTTTTCGTTCGGCTACTCCTCCGTTGATGACGCTGGGGCAGACGGATATTCACTCTACCTAGACTGGCTGACCAGGATTTACAACAACAACACCTCTTACGCAGTTGCGATAGGAAACGGCGGCCATGGATTCGGGACCGCAAAGTCCCCGGGCGCATCAAATGGTGTGTTCTCAGTAGGCGCCTTCAGCAGTAGGTCGAGTGACTCATGGGGCCAGAACGCACCTTGGTCCAACAGGGGTCCAAATGTACTTGGAAGGATGGACCCTGACATCGTTTCAGTCGGGTGGTCCGCTACTGGCGACGTCCCCCTGAATCAGAGAAACGACGCTAACTCAGCATGGGGGACATGGGGGGGAACCAGCCTAGCAACTCCAATTGCCGCCGGCCTCATGGCGGTAGTCGCACAGGCGTGGCAGGAGAACCTAGGCGTGCACCCAAAGTCCCAGGAGTTCAGGGACTTCGTCCTCTCGACCTCGGACGACAGGGGGTATGAGCCATTTGTACAAGGGGGCGGGTGGTTCAACGCATCGAGAGCAGCCTCAACCCTGGAGGGCGAAAATGGCACATGGTGGGCAAGTCCCGCCCAGTGGAACAGTGGCACCTTCCAAGGGGAGCATAGAGATGCCAACGTGAATTTGATGAGGCCCGGAGAGAGTCAACTGGTGGAAATTGAATTCACCAATTACGCGGACTCGGATGTACATCTCAGGTATACTCCAATCAGATTCTCTCCACTCGCGCATGACGTAGTGGTGTGGAACAGTACCGGCAATGGGAGCGACGAAGGAGATGAGAACGGGTCATGGGATGGGCATCAGGGAGATAGGCCGGACCTACTAATTCCCCTGCACATCGAATCCGACCCACTCTTCCAACTGCCACACGGGACAAGGCAGCTACGCGCTAGGGCAACTATCGACTACTCCCATTTCGATGGCAATCAAGATAGGAGCTCCGAGGAGAGGGTATTCCTTCAGATTTACAGATGGACCGATGAAGATGGGGATGGGGTATACGTCGAGGACTTCGATAACGACTCGACAGTGGACTCAGACGACTGGACAGAGGCGGACGAACTGGAAGAGGTGACCTACTGGTGGTCAAATGGCCCAAACGCCGAGGTACGAGTCGGAAACCCATTCGAAGACGCAAGAGACGGGCTACTTCTAGGAGTATGGAACTACAACGGCCAACTCTCGGATGAGGGAGTCAGAATAGAGATTGACTGGACATCCTTCGGAAGCGAGGAAGAAGAGTGGATTTCCATTCCATCGAGCAGGAATGTGCCATCAAACAGCTCAAGTACAGTTCCAATGACAATTAGTGTGCCTCATGGTGCAGACCCAGGCCTTCACCAGCACGGAGTCCTCGTGGAGTCCCATTTCGTGAATCAATCCTCCGGACAGATATACCCGTCGCATCGAAACTGGACTCTGCCAATAGTCACAAATGTGCCGTGGATCGGACCATTCTCCCTCGAGGCAGCCCCGCTGGATGGGAACGTCTCCAACCAGACACTGTACACAGAAGAGTGGATATCTGGAGCCACGCGATGGGACTGGAGATCCGAGAGTGGGGACTGGAGGTTCCTGTCAGTCGAATGGCCCTCCGAGTGGGATACAGGCGGAACCGCTGTTTTGGACGTTAATTGGGAGGACAATCAGTACACTGATGTAGATGTCCTATGGATGTCCGAGATGGCACATGGGTATGCAGAAGAGGACTCGAGACCATACGGCAACTCCACGTTTTTCATCGATGAGAGGTCCACAAACAACCACGTATCCTCTGGATCCCACAACTGGGGTACATTCACGGGTACTTCACGTGAGGTATTCGCGGTCCCAGTTTCGCCAGGGGTTCACCAGATGGCACTGCATACTGCACTACATGGGGTGCAAACAAACGACAACGCATTGAACATCTCTGTGGGTTACATTGCTGCAGAGGAATCAGGCTTCGAGAGGGTTGTGACCGACTGGTCACAGGGCAGTGGGGTAGACGCGGTTCACGTAGTATCAACCATTCCGCTGCCCGTTTCAAACGTCTCCGCATATGGGTGGTCTCAGCCAGTATACATGGACAATGAGACAGCATCACAGGATGTCTCATCCAACAAAATGACGGCTTCGTGGTGGCACAATTTAACGGTTCAGAACGCCTCTGAGATATCGATAAAGATGAACGCACACGGTGATGCAGATCTAGACCTTTTCCTGTTCAGGGACTCGAATGAAGACGGTGAGTTCTCCTCCGGGGAGGAGGTAAGCCGCTCTTGGTCCAGCTCCTCCTCAGAGTCAATAGACATCATCAATCCAGAAGACGGGCTATACTCTGTAGCAGTACACGGATACTCCGTCCCCGGCGGCACAGTCCAATTCTGGATTGACATCGACGTCGTCGGCGGAGACGAACTAAGGATTACGGATCAGATGGGTCTCAGTGACTCTGAGATAGCATCTATTTGGCCAACTGGTTCAGACACTCTTGCAGGACAGGTCCCCCACTCCGCCATCCAGGTGAACTTGGAATTCGACAGGCCCGATTCAGCAGGTTCCTGGTCGGGCTTCATTGATATCGAACTCGAGGGTGGAATCAACCTCAGGCTCCCCTACGCATACGAGTTAGTAGAGCTCGACCCAGAAGTTACTTTCTCGGTCCCCACCAACATGACTCAGACAAATGAGACTGTCCCGATAGAGATACACGCCTTGGACACGGGGATAGGCTTCAGGCTAGATGATCTAAATTGGTATGCTGCTAGCAACGGCACCACAATCCCTCCGGCAGACCTCGTGGAGGCCGTCGAAACGACAGGGGCGCACCACAATCTGACAATGCTCTGGAACAGCGGCAACCATTTCGCCATACCAGAGAACGTCTCATTCAGGGAGGTATGGATTAACTCTACCCTTCCCGAGGTCGAGCAATGGCACGATTATGCAGTAAATCTGACAGACATCTCCGGATTCTTCGATGACGCATTCCTTTCGGTCGCCTTCGACGAAACAGCTCCAAACCTAGCGGTCAGCCACATCCCCTGGATTACCAGTAGTGAGATTCTCACCTACCAAATCCAGACTGAGCCAGGAGCATCAGCACGTCACTCTGGCAGCGTGATAGAGATCGACGAATCAGGAAATGCAGAGGTGTCTTTCCAGCTCTCACAGGCGGAGGTCGGTTACAACCCCTCCACAGGAGAATCCTACTACTACATCGATGGCTCTAGCATCTTCGACATCTCGGTCAGTGATGCGGCTGGAAACTCAGTTTCAAGGCACTACGAGGTCATTTTCGATCCCGAGCTTCCAACCAACCCGTCACTTCACTCCCTCACTGATCAAGACGGCCGACTATACTCCCCATCCGCAATCTCAACCCCGGTAAATCTGACTCATGGGACCCTCGCAATGTCCGTACCATCCGATGTTAGGTCATGGTGCATGACCCTACTCTCCGACGTCTCGGATCATAGTGTCCAAGACTGCGGAGAGGTCCATATGATTCCCGACCTATACAACCCCTCCACAGGCCACCCAGACCCTTCTAGCCAAGGGGGCTCACAGGACTATTCGCCGGCATCATACACATTCGACACAGAAACACTGCCCGATGGCGACTACACAATCATCCTAGAGCTATATGACTGGGCTAACAACTCCGCTCAAGAAACGTGGCCCATGTCGATAGACAACACCGTTCCAGTGGTCGAGTGGACCCTGAGCCCATCGGACAGCAACTCCTCCTTATTCGACCATAGGCAAGGCCTCTCATGGTCTTCCAGCGAATTCGTACACCTCACATTCACAATCAACGGGGAGACTGTCAGTGAGAGGAACTCCACAACAGGAGGCGCGATTTTCGAGCTTAACAGGACCGGAATCCATGACGTGTGCATAATCGCAGTTGACAGAACAGAGCCCCATGACAATGACAACAGGTACGTCGATTGCAGAGAGATGACGCTCGATGACACCATTTACGATTCGGTAGTCATAGCAAACTGGAACGGGGGACTTGTCTCCTCCGATTCTGTCCAAGCGACGATCCAGAGGGGTCCAGACCAAGAGATTTGGTGGAAACCCATCGACTCCAGCGAGATGTACCTCATCACCCCTGGCATGGATGTAGTAACTATCGATTTCGAATTGTTCGAGGGCGATAACCAGTTCCTTGTGAACATCGAGTCACTCCACGAGATAGACTCGTATTACCTGTCTGTGGTCAGAGACACTACCGCACCGGAACTAACTATGTGGGAGGTTACCAACAGAACATCCAACTTGGAGTCCAAGAGGGTGATATCCGGAACATGCGAGAGGGGCTCAAATGTCATGATCTGGAGCGATGTCGATAGTCATCAGTTCGTATGCCCCATATCGGAGGAGTACAGCATCCTTGTCGAGGTCCTGGGCATAGCAGGCGAGCATAACGTCTACGCCCTCTCTACTGACAGTGCCAACAATGAGGTGAGATTGACCATCTCAGTACTGAATCAGGAATGGTCAGACTGGGCAATAGAGGACGCCCGTGCCGGTGGCCCAATGCTGTGGTGGTTCTCCCTCGCCTTCATCGTACTTCTGGCAGCAGTGGTCGTCCCTTCCATAACTATCGCTAGGAGGAGGTCACGCAGCAAGAGGATACTCAGCCATGGCCCCGACCTCGACGAGATTATGGCAGAGATAGAGGCAGCCGCAGACCTCCAGGTAGCACAAATGGAAGAGGAATGAGTCTGGGCAATGCTAATCTCCATCCGGCCCCCGCCACGTGCATGGAGATAGGGAAGGTAGCGGTCCTAGGTGCAGGCCAGATGGGCGCGGGAATAGCCCAAGTATCCGCTTGCGCCGGCTACGAGGTTGTGATGATCGATATTAGCGAGGAGTTCGTAGAAAGGGGCATGGAAACCATCTCCTCGTCCCTGGGTAAACTCGTTTCCAAGGGAAGGATGTCCGAGAAAGATTCCTCATCTGCCATGTCTAGGATTTCATCTTCAACAGACAGAACATCGGCCTCTGACGCCGACCTCGTGGTCGAGGCGATTCCCGAAATCCCCGAGCTAAAGTTCTCCACATTCTCGGAACTAGACTCCATTTGCAAGAAGGGAGCGATACTTGCCAGCAACACTTCCAGCATCTCGATAAACGAGATAGCCAGTCACACAAGCAGGCCTGACAGAGTAATAGGAATGCATTTCATGAACCCAGTGCCAATTATGAAGCTCATCGAGATAATTAACGGGAGTGAGACAGACCCCGAAGTCACAGCTGCCGTCCTAGAAGCATCAGAGAGGATGGGAAAGACCCCGCTTGAGTGCAACGACTCCCCGGGCTTCGTCAGCAACAGGATACTCTGCCCAATGATCAATGAAGCAATACTGACCCTCCAGGAGGGAGTCGCCAAGCCCGAGGCGATAGACGGGATCATGAAACTGGGAATGAACCACCCCATAGGGCCATTGGCCCTAGCCGACCTGATTGGCTTGGACACCGTGCTCCACATCATGGGCGTATTGCATGATGGATTAGGGGATGAAAAGTACGCCCCAGCGCCTCTACTGGTGGAAATGGTCGAGTCCGGGCGTCTAGGCCGCAAATCAGGCCATGGATTCTACGAGTACTAGCCCCCTAGGGGCTAAATCCGCATTTTCCCGCTACGGCCAACCTTCAAGCGTGTCGGACCCCACGGATGCCTATGCCCAACCGTACATCAGCCACCGCTATGGCTGCAATCATGATAGTCTCGATGTTCGCCGGATTCGCCTTGGCCAACGACGCAAACACCGGGGGGGATGCCGGCGGCTCAACCTCCACAGCCGCTTGGCTTCCAAGCAACAGCTCAACCTACTACGGCAACCTCTCCTCCTCTGACACCAACGATTACTATGGATTCAACATGAGCAACTCTACCGCGATTACCGTAGGCCTGACCTCCCCATCGGGAGCCGATTACGACCTATGGCTGTACGGCTCATCAGGCACCCAGTTGGACACCAGCTTTACCACTGGCTATGACGAGGTGACCTCGAACGGCACAAGCGTCGGAGGGACCACCGTATATGTACGAGTGGAGCAGTTCTCCGGCTCAGGCCAGTACACAATGCAGGTCTGGATTACAAACACCAGCACCGGGGGAGGCGGGGGGAGCGGAAACAACTCCACCGGATCCGGCCATGACGCTGGAACTGGGTCCGATGCAGGCGGAACCACTGCAACTGCAATGCAGATCAATGCCACCAACGTAACCTTCTGGGGCAACGTGCACTCATCGAATGACGCTGATGACTACTACTCTGTGTCAGTTCCAGCGAACTACGGAATTAACGCATCTCTGGACTGGAACGGAACATCCACATCTCCAGACCTCGACCTCCTGCTGTACGACAGTTCCGGTTCCATAATTACGTACAGCTACTACTCGAAGCCGGAGAACGTATCATCGGCCGGCCATGGAGGTACCACCGTTTTCCTCAGGGTCAACGCATACCTGGCATGGGGGGGCTCTGCATACTCTTCAGACTACTCACTCCGACTAGATTTCTCAAACATGTCAACATCTCCGATCAACAACCAGAACGACTCTGGAAGCGGTGGAGACGCGGGGAACGACGTTTACAACTCAACTCCCGTACAGACAAGCCCCGGTGCCAACGACTTCACCGGGTGGATGTCCGTGAACGGCGACTCCGACGACTTCTACGTCTTCTCCGTTCCAAATGACCACGGAATAGCGATCAACCTCAGCTCTAACCCATCTGACTTAGTTGCCTACATCATCATAGGGTACGAGTCTAACCTCTCGACAATTGACTATTCCACCAACCTCAATGGAAACGAGGATGTGACATCGAACGGCTCGGTCGTACAGGGGGAGAGCATCCTCCTGAGGGTCGTGGCATACACGGGCGAGGGATTCTACAATTTCACAGTCAACATGTTCTCACTAGATGCGGACGGCGACGGATGGTGGGACTCAGTGGAGGTTAATTGCGGCACTGATCCGAACGACTACAACGATGTCCCAGTCGACACAGACTCGGATGGAATATGCGATGGCATGGACGCCGATGACGACGCCGATGGCTACGAGGACTACAACGACACCTTCCCCCTAGACCCCTCCGAGTGGCTTGACACTGACTCCGACGGGGTCGGCGACAACGCCGACGAGGACGACGACGGCGATGGCTGGACTGACAGCATGGAGTACCAGTGCAACTCAGACCCCCTATACGCGTCAAGCGTGCCATCCGACATAGACTCAGACGGCACTTGCGACGTACTGGATGACGATGACGACGCAGACGGCTACCTGGACACTGAAGACGCGTTCCCAATGGATCCCTCCGAGTGGCTTGACACTGACTCCGACGGGGTCGGCGACAACGCCGACGAGGACGACGACGGCGATGGATTCGCAGATGCCACTGAGGTAACCTGCGGCTCGGACCCCCTCCTTTCCGCTTCCGTCCCAACTGACACAGATCTGGACGGCTCCTGCGACGCTGTGGACGGGGATGACGACAACGACGGTTTCCCCGACTCCCAGGACCAGTTCCCCCTTGATCCAAATGAGTGGGTCGATACCGATGGCGACACCATCGGAGACAATACGGACGAGGACGACGACGGCGATGGCTGGATGGACTCCTCAGACTCGTTCCCCCTCGATAACACCGAGTGGGTCGATAACGACAACGACGGAATGGGCGACAACGCCGACGAGGACGACGACAATGACGGCTGGTCGGACTCAGACGAGGGGACGTGCGGAAGCGACCAATTCTCCCAGTTCAGCCAGCCCGACGACTTCGACGCCGATCACATCTGCGACATCATGGACACCGACGACGACAATGACGGGGTCCCCGACGCCGACGACATGTTCCAGTTCGACAGCACGGAGTGGGTGGACACCGACTTCGACTCCATAGGCGACAATGCCGACGACGACGACGATGGTGACGGCTGGTCTGACACTGTCGAGCCCAACTGCGGAACCGACCCGATGGATGCCAACTCCATCCCAGTCGATACCGACGCCGACAACGCCTGCGACCCGCTCGACCCCGACGACGACAATGACATGGTCCCCGACGCCGACGACGCCTTCCCGCTCGACACATCCGAGTCATTGGACACCGATGGGGACGGGATTGGTAACAACGCGGACAATGACGACGACGGTGACACCTGGACTGATTCCAGCGAGGTCATCTGCCTGACGGAGCCACTTTCGGCATCCTCGGTTCCCGTGGACACCGACTCCAATGGGGCCTGCGACGTCATTGACCCCGACAACGACGGCGACGGAGTTGTGGACGAGTCCGACGCCTTCCCCCTTGACCCGGAGGAATGGGAGGACAGGAATAACGACGGCCGCGGAGACAACGCATTCCCACTTTCACTGGGTGACAAAATGAAGCTAAACCCAGGCCTCACAGCCCTTGTTCTAATCGTTTTACTGACCGCCATCGGGGGGTCAGTAGCATTGGTACTGGCCAGAAGCAAGAAGGAGGACGTCTGGAAGGACGACTCCTATGACAGGTACAAGGATCAAGACGCCGCTTTCGACGCCCCGTCCGTACCGGACCCTCCTGAGAGGCCACCCGACCTGGCTCCCGCCATCGAAACACCGCCGGAGCCCGAGATGCCACCGGAGCCCGAGATGCCACCGGAGCCCGAGATGCCACCGGAGCCCGAGATGCCACCGATGCCTGAGGCGCCACCCACGGCTCCCCCAGCAAAGTCCCCGCCCCCTCCGCCCCCCGGGTTCGAGGACGTCGCACCGGAGCCACCACAGGTGATAGCAGCCACTTGGGAGGATCTCCCCGATGGAGGGGACTACGTGATGACCGAGCCGATGACCTACGTTGGCGAGGAATGCGGGACCTGGGAGCAGCAGCCGGACGAGAGCTGGCGCAGAATTTAGCCCCAATCCATGTTGCTAGGGACTACTCGATTAGGACGAATTTGATATTTTTTCATTTTCCACACCAAACAGCCGATATTCTAGCCTCAATCGTCATATTCACCTAATTGCACCCCTATAGGGGTGTGTGAGCATCTTGCGGCATCATTATATCATTTACATTGTCTCATCCACGATAGTGACGCCCATGCGAAGCAACGCCGCCCGTTCGA
>TARA_B100000686_G_scaffold41998_1_pt1 | contig 12016 bp, 11 predicted proteins | sample TARA_B100000686 | Tara Oceans TARA_B100000686 (sample SAMEA2622733) | marine metagenome | biome: marine biome (ENVO:00000447); feature: marine epipelagic mixed layer (ENVO:xxxxxxxxx); material: "saline water (ENVO:00002010), including plankton (ENVO:xxxxxxxx)" | depth 150 m
TTAAAGAAAAACCAATCCAAGAACTGGTCCAAATTGCTGAAGGTATGGGCGCAGAAAATGTTAGTAGACTCAAAAAACAAGATGTTATTTTTACTATCTTAAAAAATCACTCATCCAGCGGAGAAGATATTTCTGGTGGTGGTGTTTTAGAGATATTACAAGATGGTTTTGGGTTTTTGAGATCCTCAGGAAGTTCTTATTTAGCTGGACCGGATGATATTTATGTTTCTCCTAGTCAGATACGAAAATTTTCATTGAGGACTGGCGATACTATATTAGGAAAGATTAGACCTCCAAAAGAAGGTGAAAGATATTTTGCATTATTAAAAGTTGATGGAGTTAACCATGATGATACTGAAAATTCAAGGAACAAAATTTTATTTGAAAATCTTACTCCCCTTCATGCTAATGAAAGGTTGAGACTGGAACGTGGAAATGGAAGTAGTGAAGATATAGCTGCAAGACTAATTGATATTGCATCACCTATTGGTAAAGGTCAGAGAGGATTGATTATATCTCCTCCGAAAGCTGGTAAGACTATAATGCTTCAAAATATTGCTCAAAGCTTAACTTCCAATAACCCAGATTGTGAATTGATAGTTCTACTAATTGATGAGAGACCTGAGGAAGTGACAGAAATGTCAAGAATGGTAAAAGGTGAGGTAGTTGCAAGTACATTTGATGAGCCAGCACATAGACATGTTCAGGTTGCCGAGATGGTCATTGAAAAAGCAAAAAGATTGGTTGAGCATAAGAAAGATGTGGTCATCTTGTTGGACTCTATAACAAGGCTAGCAAGAGCTTATAACACAATGGCTCCTTCATCTGGAAAAGTATTAACGGGTGGTGTGGATGCAAATGCATTAACAAAACCAAAAAAATTCTTTGGGGCAGCAAGAAACGTTGAAGAAGGTGGAAGTCTGACGATCTTGGCAACTGCTCTAATTGACACTGGCTCAAAAATGGATGAAGTAATTTATGAAGAATTCAAAGGAACTGGGAATATGGAAATCCATCTTGACAGAAGAATTGCTGAGAAAAGAATTTATCCAGCTATTAATATAAATAGATCTGGGACCCGAAGAGAGGAATTACTAACTACTCAAGAAGAATTACAAAGAATATGGATTCTGCGAAAAGTGCTTCATTCCATGGATGAGCTTGATGCAATGGAATTTATGCTAGGGAAGCTACAATCATCCAAGACAAATACAGAATTCTTTGAGTCGATGAAAAAATAATTAATTACCGATATCTTGTCTGTAAAAGATTAAATCATTATTTTCTATCTTTAATTCCCTGTCATTGTAAGCCTTGATTTTTTTAATATTTTCGTAAGCAAGAGAGATAGCACTTTCCTTATTAGCTGCAGTTACGTTTATTGATAAGATTCTACCGCCTGTAACTTTTACTTTTCCATTTTCTATAATCGTCCCTGAATGAAAAATTTTAAGAAAGTCATTTTCAATAATTTCAGATAAATCTAAATAAAAGTCTTTTTTGAATTCACCTGGATAACCTTTTGAAGCTAGAACAATCGTAACGCAAAAAATATTTTCTGCATCTGATAAATTAGAATCATCTTCTTGATCTCCTGATATTAAATCTAACAAATCAATTTTTGAGTGATTAAGAGACATCATTATATTTTGTGTTTCTGGGTCTCCAAGTCTACAGTTATATTCTAAGATATTTATTTCACCATCTTTGTCTAGCATTAAACCAATGTATAAAAAACCAAAATAATCAGACTTAACTTTTTTATTAATAGATATAATGGTCTTTGAAAATATATCTTTTATTTTCATATCTAATTTGTAACGAAAATTTTTATTTTCTAAAGTTAAGGGATGGGTAATAGCACCCATGCCACCAGTATTTGGGCCAGAGTTATATTCATCTCTTGATTTATAATCTTTAGTCCATGGGAGAATTGTTTCAGAATTCTTAAAATTGCATACATAGATAGCAGACATTTCCACGCCCGTTAAAAATTTTTCAATTATAATTTTTTTTGTTGAGTGACTATTCATGAGTTGTTCAACCGCTATTAATGAATCATCAAGATTATCAGCTATTATTACTCCTTTTCCTGCTGCTAAACCATCAGCTTTTATAACTAGTGGAAATTTTTGATTTTTTAGATATTCAAGAGCAGGTTTTTTTTCTGAAAAAGATTCAGAGTTTGCTGTTGGAAGATTATTTTCTTTCATAAAGGATTTTGCAAAAACCTTAGAGCCTTCTAATTGCGCATGATTCTTGGTAGGGCCAAAAATTTCCAAACCTTCAGCTTTAAACCTATTTACTATCCCATCAACAAGAGGTGCTTCTGGGCCAACAATTGTAAAATCTATTGAATTTTTTTTTACAAAATTTATTAATAAATCAATTTCGGTAGGCTTTATTTCAATATTGGTTGTTTTTTTTTCAAAAAAAGTTCCTCCATTTCCAGGCGCTACATATATTGAATTGACCTTTTCTGATTTACTTAGATTCCATGCTATTGCATGTTCTCTTCCACCCTGACCTATAATCAAAATTTTTAATGACATATTTAATGTTTGAAAACTCTGGTACCAGTAAAAACCATTGATATTTTATGTTGATCTACAACTGATATAATTTCTTTATCTTTTATTGATCCCCCTGGCTGAATAATACTATCCACTCCAATTCTTTTAGCTAAGTCAACATTATCTCTAAATGGAAAGAATGCTTCTGATGCCATTACACAGCCTTTAAGGTTTATTTTTTGTTTTTTTGCTTTCTCTCTAGCTATATTAGTAGAATCTATTCTGCTCATTTGACCTGCCCCTATACCTAAGGTTTTTCTATTTTTAACAAATACAATAGCATTGGATTTAACGAATCTTGCTACCTTAAAGGCAAATAACAAATCTTCAATTTCTTTAGGTGAAGGCTTCTTTTTGGTTACAATTTTTAGATCCTTTTTTGTTATGGGTTTTGAATCAGATTCTTGAATCAGGAAATTGCTTTTAAGAGCTTTCATATCATACGATTTAATTCTTGAGTCAAAACTTTTAATAATCAGCAATCTTATATTAGGCTTAGTTTTCATAATTTTTAAACAATTATTATTAATTTTCGGAGCTATAATAACTTCAACAAATTGTCGATCAATTATTTTTTTAAGCAATTTATCATCTAAATTCTTGTTGAACGCAATTATCCCTCCAAAGGCTGAAGTAGGATCTGTTTTATATGCATAATCATACGCTTTTGATAAAAGTATATTTTCAGCTACTCCACATGGATTTGCATGTTTTACAATTACGCATGCGGGTTTTGTAAATTGTTGTACACAGCTGTATGCACTTTCCGCATCAACTATATTATTATACGATAATTCTTTTCCTGAGACTTGAGTGAAGTCAAATCCAATAATTGTTGGGTCATTTATTTTATATAATTTCCCTTGTTGATGAGGATTTTCTCCATATCTTAAAACCTGTTTCATTTCCAAATTTAAATTTAGTGAATCAGGAAGTGTAGACATCGATGACTTATTTTTTTTCTGAAGAAAGTTTGTAATTGTTTGATCATAAGCAGAGATTTTAGCGAAGACCTTTTGCGCAAGATAAAATCGTGTTTTTTCTTTTGTATCACCAAATTTTTCTATTTCATTAATTACATCAGTATAATCAGTTGGATCAGTTATAACCGTGACTCTTTTGTAGTTTTTTGCAGCTGCACGTAACATTGTCGGTCCTCCGATATCAATATTCTCAATTGCATCTACTAACTTACATTTTGGATTAGAAACTACTTTTTCAAATGGATATAAATTTACAATAACTATATCAATCAAACTAAAATTATCTTCTAAGCCTTCTATATCTTTTTCATTTTTAGCTAAAATACCTGCATGAATTTTTGGATGTAATGTTTTTACACGACCTTCAAGAATCTCATCAAAGTTTGTGAATGAAGAAATTGAAGTATTAGAGATATTTTTAGTAGTGAGATACTTAGCAGTACCACCGGTTGATAATATATGATAATTATTTTCGACTAATTTTTTAGCAATTTGTTCAATATTGCTTTTGTCTGAGACACTGATAATTGCAAATTTTTTATTTACCTTAGATGTCATTTAAAAAATCTATTGAATCTTATAATCTTTAATCCTTTTGATTAATGTTCCCCGGTTTATACCCAAATAATCTGCTGTCTTGGTAACATTCCCCCCTAAATAACTTAAAACAGTTGAAATTAATGTTTTTTCAGTCTCTGAAATAAATAGATTATGTAGATTACTGACTCCTGTCCCATTCATTTTTTTTAAATAAGAGGTAGCTTCCTGTTTGATTGTTTTACTTAGTGAATTATTTTCAAGATTTTTTATTTCTCTTTTTTTACGCATCTAATGAATACCCCAATCAGTCAAAATTTAGACTTTTACAGAAAGCGTCCGAATCCATACTATACTACAAATAGAGTTCTAAGTATCGCAGTAATTTAAGATTTTAGGTTTATTATTAATTGGTAATATAATCAGATAATGTATTAATAGTGAAGTCACCTTTAGTGAAAAAATCGGATGTTAGTAGGCCTTTATGTAAATCTATGTTTGTTTTTACTCCTTCCACTACAGTTTCATTAAGCGCATGTATCATTTTCTTTATAGCAACGTTTCTGTTGTAGCCCAATACAATTATTTTTGCTAAAAGGGAGTCATAACTCGGCGGTACTTCATATCCAGCGTAGATGTGAGAATCCATTCTGACACCAGGGCCACCCGGAGCATGAAAAACTGTAATTTTCCCAGGAGAAGGAATGAAAGTCTTTGGATCTTCTGCATTAATTCTACATTCTATGGCATGACCTTTGAATTTTATATCATTTTGAGTAAGGGTAAGTTTCTCATTAGATGCTGACAGGATCTGTTCTGATATTAAATCTACCCCTGTTATGAGCTCAGTCACTGGATGCTCTACCTGTATCCTTGTATTCATCTCTATAAAATAAAATTTTCCATCTTGGTATAAAAATTCAAAAGTTCCAACTCCCGTATATCCTAAGCTTTTGCATGCCTTAGAACATATTTCACCAATCTCATTTATTGATTCTCTTGGGATATTCATAGCATTAGATTCTTCAATAATTTTTTGGTTCCTTCTTTGCATAGAACAATCTCTTTCTCCTAAATGAATAGCATTACCAAAGTTATCACATAAAACTTGAATTTCTATATGTCTAGGCGTATCAAAATATTTTTCAAAGTATAAATCACCGCTCCCAAAGGCATTTTGAGACTCACTTTTTGTTATTTCTATAGATTCAGATAAATCTTTTTTTTGAGTGACCACTCTCATGCCTCTGCCACCACCACCATGGATGGCTTTAAGCATAATTGGGTATCCTACTTCATCAACTTTTTTCGAATTTTGATTAAAATCATCAGAAAGTTTTTCGTCACAACCTGGTATACAGGGTACACCAAACTTTTTCATTGTGTTCTTTGCTTTGATTTTATCTCCCATTGTTTTTAATACTTCACTAGAAGGCCCAATAAAGATAAATTTATTTGTTTCCACTATTTCTGCGAATGCAGCTGATTCTGATAAAAAACCATAACCTGGATGAATTGCGTCAGCATCGGTTAATTCTGCAGCACTTATAATTGATGGCATATCGAGATAGCTTTTTTTTGGATCAGCTGGACCAATACATACGGACTCATCTGCTAGTCTAACATGTGGTAATTGCCTATCAATAGTAGAATGAACCGCAACTGTTCTTATTCCTAATTTTTTACAAGAACGTAATATTCGTAGTGCAATCTCACCTCTATTAGCTATAAGTATTTTGTTTATCATTTTCTATTCAATTATAAATAGAGGTTGCCCAAACTCTACTGGTTCAGCATCATCGACTAGTATATCTTTTATAATTCCGCTTCTTTCAGCGGTTACTTGATTCATCATTTTCATTGCTTCGAGAATACAAACGGTATCACCTTTATTAACTTTCTGCCCTTTTTCTACAAATGGTTTGGAATCTGGGGAAGGGCCTCTATAAAATGTTCCTACCATTGGTGAATCTATGGTTTCTCCTTTGAGTTGCTCTTGCTGACTTATTTTTTCTTTTTTTGGAGTTTCTGAAATTGTTTGACTTTGTTCAGCAGTAATGGAATTAATTACAGCTTCATCTTTCTTTGCACGAGATAGTTTAATTGATTCTTCTCCTTCTTTTACTTCTATTTCAGTTAAGCCTGACTCTTCAAGGAGCTCCATAAGTTTTTTAATTTTTCTAAGATCCATAATTTAACCTAAATTTTTTTTATTGCTTCATGTAGAGCATATTCATATCCATTCGAACCTAGCCCAGCTATCAAACCATGACTTATATCACTCAAAAAAGATTTTTTTCTAAAATCTTCTCTCTTGAAGATATTAGATATATGAACTTCTATAAAAGGAATCTGTGTGCTTAGAAAGGTATCTCTTAAAGCAATACTTGTATGAGTCAATGGGCCTGGATTTATTATAATGAATTTGATGCCATTTTTTTTTGCAGATTGAATTGCATCAATAATTTCATGTTCCGCATTACTTTGGACAAATGTTAAAGAAATTTTATCTGATGTCGCAATTTTAGTTAGTTTTGACTCTATATCAGCTAAAGATTCTGTGCCATATACTTCAGGCTCTCTTGTTCCAAGAAGATTAAGGTTTGGTCCATTAATGATTAATATGTCAGACACTATACAAATACCCCAAATAAATTAGTAATTTTTAGTAGAAGTTTAACGAATTTAGGTGAAATTACAAGAACTTAATAAAAAATGAGTTTTCTATAGATTTAATGATTCAAGTTTTTTGTAAAAAGCATCTGCATCTATGAATCCAACGACCCTAGAACCCATAATCTCATCTCCATTCGGACTAAAAAACATTAAAGCCGGTGGTCCAAATAAGTTATTTTTTTTCAAGAATAAATTCATACCCTCGTCCATATTAGTTACATCAAATTTAACTAAATTTATTTTTCCAAGTACATTTGAAACTTTGCTATCACTAAATGTGTACATTTCAAGTTCTTTACAAGCAATACACCAATCAGCATATAAATCAACCATAGTTAAATTTTTTGAATTCTTTATTATCTTTTGAAGATCATTTGAGTTTTTAACAACAATAAATTTATTAGCTATTGGTTTTTCAATAAAACTTGTTATAGGTAAAAAATTTTGATTTACATTTGCACCGTAAATCAACAGAGAAGCATAAGTGAACATAATTATGGTAAAAAATTTACTAATGAAACTCTGAAACATTCTTCCAGTATTTTTTTCATTTTTATATATTAAAATAACAATAGTTATTGGTAATAGAGCCCATAAATATGCTGCTAATTGTATAGAAACGATTCGTTCAAGTAACCAAATTGCAACTATAACAAAAAGTAAGCCAAAAATTTTATTAGTCAAATCTAAATAAGGGCCTATTTTTTTTACTAATGTTGTAGCTGATGTACCAAGAGCAAGTAATGGTGTTCCCATACCAAAACCAAGTGCAAAAAGAGCAAATCCACCTAAAATATAATCATTCGTGCTGGCTATATAAATTAAAGCACCAATAAGAGGGGCAGTCACACATGGTCCAATGATGAGAGCAGAAAGTGCACCCATAGCCCCAACACCATAGAAAGAACCTGGTTTCAACTTATTGCTAGATTCTGATAATGATGTTTGTATAAATGTCGGCATTTGTAAATTTATAGCTTTGAACATACCTAGAGCTAAAAAAATAAATAAAAATGCGAAAGCAGTAATTACATATGGGTTTTGTAAATTTGCTTGAATATTGCTGCCAGATAAAGCAAAAATAACTCCAATTATCGCATATGTAATCGACATAGATAGGACATAAGTGAAAGATAATAAAAATGATTTTTTTGTAGAGATATTCTGGCCTTGGCCAACAATGAGTCCAGTTAATATTGGAATCATAGGAAAAACGCATGGAGTAAAAGCCAGGAGTAAGCCAGCCAAATAAAATAAAAATACGTTATAAAAAATGGATTTGGATCGTAAGATATTACTAATGCTAATTTGATTAGTTGGTAAGGCTGTTTTTTGAAAAAAACTTTCTTCTGATTTAATATCTATTGCAAATAATTTTTTTGTAGGCGGGTAACATAGACCGGCATCAGCACATCCTTGATAATGAACAGTTAGCTCAAAATCCTTAGTCGGTATATCTGAAAGCAATATATTGGCACTAACATTATTATAATAGACATCTACATCACCAAAGAATTCATCTGTTTTTTTTAAACCATCCGGCATAACCACTTTTTCTATTTGAGTATCTTCGCTATTAATTTCAAACTTAAACATACCAAGATATAAATAATATCCATCAGCAATATCCCATTGAACAACTAAATTTTTGTCATTAATTTTTTTTACTTTAGGAACAAAGGCTATGTCTGGGTGCAGGAATTCAATGTTATTATTTAAATCCTGAGAGAGCTTTGATTCAGCTTTAATAATATTAATACCTGTTTCCTGGTAAAAGAAAAAAAGAAAGATTAATGTAATCAGAAAAATATTTTTAATTAGTTTCATTTTTAATCCATTTTAAATATTCACTTAATCCTTCATTAATTTTTATAGAAATTATCTCAGGAACCTCGTAGTTATGCAATTTTTTAATAATTGTTTCTATTTTCTTATATGAGCTTGCATGAGATTTTATTAAAATTAAACACTCTTTTGATTTCTGGAGTTTTTTTTTCCAAAAAAAGTGACTCTCCATGTTTGGTATAATATTTACACATGCACAAGCTTTTTCTTCAATAAGTTTTTTGCTTATTTTTCTTGAAACTTCTTCCTCATCAGTAGAGGTTAATGTTAATATGAAATCATCTTTCATGCTTAAATATTAAAATATAATGAGATTAAAATACATAATACCCATATTTTTAATCTTAGTTCCAGTAATTGAAATAGTTTTATTTATCGAAGTAGGGTCAAGAATTGGGACACTAAATACTATTATTTTAATTTTTAGCACCGCTATTGTTGGTATCTATTTGATAAAAAATGGTCGATTCTCATATTTTGCAGAAATACAAAGTAGTCTTCAGCAGGGAATAATGCCTCAACTTGCAATATTTTCTGGAATGTTCTTTTTCTTAGCTGGTTTTTTATTAATTATCCCAGGCTTTTTTACGGATTCTATTGGCGTGTTATTATTATTCAAATCTGTTAGGCACTTAATTACAAGCAAACTCATGAAATCCCCTCAAAATTATTGGAAATCTGGTAAAAAAAGCCGAACGATTATTGATGTAGATCATAAAAATATTGATGAATGATAGGCCTACCACTTGAAATTTGAGAAAGAGTCGCTATTATTAGCAATCTAAGGGTTAGAGTGCTAACACAGAAATTTAGAAATAAAGAGGTAGATTAGATGAATATAAGACCATTGCACGATCGCGTAATAGTAAGGAGAATGGATGAGGAAAAAACCTCTCCGGGTGGAATCGTAATACCAGATTCAGCGACTGAGAAACCAATAAAAGGGGAAATAGTGGCTGTTGGTAAGGGAAAGATTTTGGAAAATGGTGAAATTAGGCCACTTGATGTTAAAGCTGGAGATAAAATTCTATTTGGAAAGTACTCAGGCACAGAAGTAAAGGTTGATGGTGAAGAGCTCCTCGTAATGAGAGAAGACGATATAACCGCCATCGTTGAAGAATAAAAATATTTATTAGAGGAAAATAAAATGACAGCAAAAGAAGTTAAATTTGGTGATGACGCAAGAAAAAAACTAGTAAATGGAGTAAATATTCTCGCTAATGCGGTTAAAACCACGCTCGGACCCAAAGGTAGAAATGTTGTATTAGATAAATCATTTGGTGCGCCAACAGTTACAAAAGATGGTGTATCTGTTGCCAAAGAAATTGAACTTAAAGATAAATTTGAAAATATGGGAGCGCAGATGGTGAAGGAAGTTGCTTCACAAACATCAGATATTGCTGGTGATGGAACAACAACCGCCACTGTCCTTGCTCAATCATTATTACGTGAAGGTTTGAAATGTGTTGCGGCAGGAATGAACCCAATGGATTTAAAGAGAGGCATAGATAAAGCTGTCACTGTCGCAGTTGAAAGTTTGCAAAAAATGTCAAAACCATGCACAGATCATAATGCAATAGAACAAGTTGGAACTATTTCAGCTAATTCAGATAAAAATATAGGTTCTATTATTGCTGAATCTATGGACAAAGTTGGTAAGGAAGGTGTTATCACGGTTGAAGAGGGTCAATCATTAGAAAACGAGCTCGAGGTTGTTGAAGGAATGCAATTTGACAGAGGTTATCTGTCGCCATATTTTGCTACTAATCAACAAAATATGTCGACCGAGTTAGAAGACCCATATGTGCTTTTATATGATAAAAAAGTTTCTAACATAAAAGATATGTTACCAATCCTTGAAGGAGTAGCCAAGGCAAGTAAACCACTCTTAATTATTGCTGAAGATGTTGAAGGTGAAGCTCTAGCTACTTTAGTAGTGAATAGTATACGTGGCATAGTTAAGGTTGCCGCAGTTAAAGCACCTGGTTTTGGTGATAGAAGAAAAGCAATGCTAGAAGATATTGCTATTCTTACAGGAGGAACAGTAATCTCGGAAGAGGTTGGACTAAGTCTTGAAAAAGCAGATATAAATGATCTTGGTAAAGCTAAAAAAGTGACCGTCACTAAAGAGAATACTACTATTATTGATGGCGGTGGTGAAAAATCTGCCATTGAAAGCCGAGTCAATCAAATTAGAACTCAGATTGATGAAGCAACATCAGACTACGATAAGGAAAAAATGCAAGAAAGAGTAGCGAAGCTTGCTGGCGGAGTAGCTGTGATCAAAGTTGGGGCAGCAACTGAGGTAGAAATGAAAGAGAAAAAAGCTAGAGTAGAAGATGCTCTTCATGCAACTAGAGCAGCTGTAGAAGAAGGAGTAGTGCCTGGTGGTGGGGTTGCTATGCTTAGAGCAAGGCAAGCATTAGAAAAACTTAAAGGTGATAATGCTGACCAAACCCAAGGAATACAAATAGCATCACAAGCTATGGAAGAACCTTTACGCCAAATAGTTACAAATGCTGGAGATGAAGGTTCGGTAATCTTATCAAAAGTACAAGAGGGAAAAGACTCTTACGGATATAATGCTGCAACATCGGAATTTGGAGATATGTTGAAAATGGGCATATTAGATCCAACAAAAGTGGCTCGTACAGCTTTACAGAATGCATCATCAATTGCAGGATTGATGATAACAACTGAAGCTATGGTGACTGAGCTTGCTAAAGATGATGATGCACCAGCTGCCGGAGCGCCAGCAATGCCTGATATGGGCGGCATGGGCGGCATGGGAATGGGCGGCATGGGAATGTAAACCTGAAAACCAATTCTCACAAATAGATAAAAATACAAAGCCTCTTTTCAGAGGCTTTGTTATTTATAATATGAGATAATAAATATAAATTGAGAAAAATTTATGGATAGAGTTTGGATAAAAAACTACCCTAAAAACGTACCTTCAGAAATTAGTCCGAGCAAGGATAATTCACTTCAAGATTTGTTTTATCAGACAACTGAGATGTTCTCAAAAAAAATAGCGTTCAAAAACCTTAATTCATCTATTACTTTCAATGAAACAAAAAAATATTCTGAAAGATTTGCTTCTTATCTTCAAAATGAATTAAAAATAAGAAAAGGCACAAAAATAGCAATAATGTTACCTAATTTAATGACTTATCCTGTTGTACTTTTTGGATCATTTATTGCTGGAGCAATAGTCGTTAATGTTAATCCATTGTTTAAACAGCGGGAATTACTTGATGTATTACTCAATTCTGAACCTGAGGTAATTATAGTTCTTGACAAATTTTTAGGTGAACTGGAGCCAGTAATAAATAAAACTAAACTCAAACATATAATTGTTTGTAGGGTTACAGATTTGCTTAACCCAATTATGAAAATATT
>TARA_B100000686_G_scaffold248703_1_pt1 | contig 12003 bp, 8 predicted proteins | sample TARA_B100000686 | Tara Oceans TARA_B100000686 (sample SAMEA2622733) | marine metagenome | biome: marine biome (ENVO:00000447); feature: marine epipelagic mixed layer (ENVO:xxxxxxxxx); material: "saline water (ENVO:00002010), including plankton (ENVO:xxxxxxxx)" | depth 150 m
GTTTGAAACAGGCGCCGGTGGTTCAGCTCCGAAACATGTGGAACAAATGCTCAAAGAAGGTCATCTCCGATGGGATTCACTCGGTGAATACTGCGCACTCGTCCCGTCCCTCGAAATGATTGCACAAAAAAGTGGGAACCAGAAAGCAGCGGTATTAGCCAAGACCCTTGATACTGCCATCGGTTCATATCTAGAACACGCGCGCTATCCATCTCGAAAAGTAAATGAAATTGACAATCGAGGTAGTACGTATTACTTGGCCCTCTACTGGGCTCAGGCGCTCGCGGCACAAACAGACGACGTGACCCTGAGTGAACGCTTTCAAGGTATTGCGCAACAACTCAGTATGAAGGAATCCACAATCACGAATGAGCTACTGGAAACACAAGGTAAATCTGTTGATCTCGGTGGCTATTTTCGCCCCGACCAAAAAGCAGCGTCGAAGGCAATGCGGCCTAGTCAGACCTTCAATACCATCATCGACAGCCTGTAAGAAGAAAACGTGCGCAATTAGCACTGACAGTCGAGCGCAAACACCCAAACCAGACCGTCCTGTGGCCCCGACGGCCTCGAAACCGCCTGCATAGTATCAGTCGGAAGAATCGTCGCTCCTGATTGGACCGCAACGTATTGCACACCATCAACGCTATATGACGTTGGAACCCCAAAGCGGTCCGTATTGGTGGGTAGTCGCCACAATGGTTGTCCTGTTACTGCATCAAATGCCTCGAACGCAGATTTCCCTGCACCACCCAAAAACAAGACATTACCGCCAGTGACGAGTATGGAACCACCGTTCCCACTAAGAAAATTTCTGGTCCAGATACGTTTACCGCTATCGACATTCCAGGCCTGTAACTCCCCGATGTGGTCCGCCTGATCGCGTGTATAGGTGATGAAGTCAGCACCGGCATAGCCACGACCAGGTTCGTAGACCACGTCTTGCCCTTCCATAGAAGAACAAAGATTATTATTCGCCGGAATATACAACAGTCTCGTTAATGGGCTGAATGCCTCGGGCTGCCAGTTTTTACCACCGCCGACGGACGGGCAAAAATCGACCTGTCGTCCCGTTTGAGGAATATGCCGCGCGTTATATTGCGGACGGCCCGTCTGCGCATCCAATTCGCTAAAAACATTGTTGTGAACAAACGGCTTCCCCTCGACAAAAGAAATCTGGCTTTCAGATCGCTCCAGAAACCAGAGGTACCCATTGCGCCCCGCATGAATGAGCGCGGAGATCGATCGCCCTCCGCGCTCAATATCAATCAGTAACGGCGCGTTCGCTTCGTCCCAATCCCACGACCCATTCCAATGATATTGGTGATGCCCGCGCATGGCGCCGGTATCAACATCAACAGCTACCGTTGAATTGGTATACAGATTGTCGCCAGAACGTCGGTCACCCATCCATGGACCAGGATTCCCGGTACCCCAATACGTAAGTCGAAGATTCGGGTCGTAGTGACCAGTCAGCCAGACAGGCCCGGCCCCGGTGCGCCACGTTTCACCTGGCCACGTTTCGCTGCCGGCTTCGCCAGGAGATGGAACGGTGTAAGTGCGCCACAGTTCTTCGCCGGTCACAACATCAAGTGCCGTGACGAATCCTCGTATCCCCTGTTCTCCGCCAGAGGTTCCAACAAGCACCTTGCCTTCAACCACCAATGGCGCCATCGTCACGTAATAGCCACGCCGATAGTCCTCCACTGATTGCTCCCACATTAGGGTTCCAGTCGTTGCGTCCAATGCGACTACATGGGCGTCAAGCGTACCAACAAACACTTTGTCCTCATACAGAGCTACACCACGGTTCGTCGGATGCCTTGTTACAAGATCAGCAGGCAGTTGCCGAACATATCTCCATAACAACCGGCCAGTCGCTGCGTCGAGTGCAATAACATGACTTCCAGTCGTAACAAACATCGTGCCGTCGTTAACGATCGGAGGCGCCTGATGATGTTCGTTAAATACTCCAGTCTGAAATACCCAGACAGGAGACAAGTCAGTCACATTCCGCGAGGTGATTTGATTAAGAGGACTAAAGCCCCATCCGTTGTAGGTCCGCCGATACATCAACCAGTTCTCAGGCTCTGGATTCCGTAATCGGTCGTCGGAGACTCTCAAATAAGTACGACTTTGTTGAGCGTCTAACTCTGATAGAAAGTCTAACCGAGAGAATAACGCCACCGAAGCCGTCATCAGTGCCAGTACAAAACAACTCCACCGAAACCTGTTCGGCGTAATCCACATGCCAATTATCCTGGCAATCTGAACGCGATTAGCTCGCCAGCAAAGCCGCCTCCACTGATAGCCAACACGATGTATTGTTGGCCTTCATGCATGTATGTCATCGGTGACCCTGAGGCACCTGCCGGCATATAAACCGATCCAACCTCATTCCCCGTAGTCTTGTCGTACGCGCGTAACATTGCTCCCTCGTCACCGGACGGTGTCGTAAATGTACCGGCCTCGCCAGCAATCACCAGTGTCTTCGTAACAAGCGTTCCGACACGACCGACGCGACCAGTCCGAGGTAAATCAACACCAGCAAGCAGTGGGTGATTCCTGATGTTGTCGGGCGTTTCTCCGTGCGGTATTTGCCACACGATTTCGCCGACCTTCAAGTCTATTGCTGTAATCCGACCCCAGGGGGGTTTCACCAAAGGAATCCCATCAACATTTAGCGCGACTTCAGCTGCTGGAATTTCTCTTGAACGCCCCCGAATAAAATTCATGTCTGATCGCTCAGGATCATTGATTAATCCAAGCGACACGACGGTCGTAAAGGTATACAGGTACGCAATGCCAGTTTCAGGATCGATGGACCCACCGGGCCAATTTGTCCCCCCGGCCTGCGAAGGGAGCATTAACGTTCCCGCCACTCCGTTTGGGTCAGAAACGGTCGGCGGGGTAAATATTGGTCCTAGACGATGCCGAGCCGCAATCGCTTCTGCGCGGCGTTTAATTTCCGGTGTGAAATCAATAAGATCATCCAGCGTCACTCCTTGTCGATCGTACGCAGGCGGCCTTGTAACAAATGGTTGGGTAGGAGCAAGAAGTTCGCCAGGAACGGTCGATTGCTCCACTTCCCGTTCTTCGATCGGCCAAATAGGTTCGCCGGTCTCTCGGTCAAATACATACAACCACGCCTGTTTTGTCGGCTGAGCGATGATCTTCCGTTCGACACCATCAATCAACACATCTGCAAGGATCGGGGCACACGGCAAATCCCAATCCCAAACGTCATGATGGATAAACTGGTAGTGCCACAATCGATCGCCACTCTCCAAATCTACTGCAATCAAACTGTCAGAAAATAGATTGTCACCGTGTCGATGACCGCCATAGTAATCATTGGTCGGCATTTCAGTCGGCAGGTATGCAATACCCAGTTCCAGATCAACACTGATCTGCCCCCAAACGCCGGTATTCCCTGTATAACGCCACGAATCGTTCAACCATGTGTCGTTACCAAATTCATCCGCTCCTGGAATCGTGTGGAAAATCCATTTGCGATCACCGCTCCGAGCATCAAAGCCTCGAATATACCCTTTTATATTTCGCATTGAGCGTGGAGTGCTTCCTGGCAAATGAGCGGCGCCAATAACGATAGTGTCACCAGCAACAAGTGGTGTCGCATGCAAACCAGCTTCACCAGTTACCAAGTCTATGTCTTGGTCAAAGTTTTGCTTTAAATCAACAATGCCGTTTGTGCCAAAGTCAGACAACCGCCGACCCGATACCGCATCCAGACCTATTAATTGGTAGCCGGGTGTAACGTAGAAGATCTGTCCATCTGCGCCATCATCACGATAAGCCAGTCCCCGGCCTGACAAACGGCGTGGCGCTGCCGCACCACGTTCACCCTCATCAAGGCGATGCATCCACAGCAGTTCACCAGTACCTGCATCGAGCGCGATAACAGCACGCCGAGACCCGGCAGTCGAATAAAGTACACCGCCAATCATGAGCGGTGTGGATTGAAAGTTGTACTCTGGGTTTGGTCCGAAGTTCGCCGTGTTGACACGCCAGGCAACTTCAAGGTCGCTAAAATTATCCGAAGAGATCTCGTCGAGCCCAGAGTATCTCGTATTCGCGATATCGCCGCCGTAACTCCGCCACTCTCCATTCTCAGTCCCCTGTGCCATCAGCACCGGACTCATTATGGCCATCATGCCAAGTGCACCAACTAGGACAAGTAGGCTGGTCGATTGCATTTTCATGTTCGCACCTCGTGTGTCGTTATTCTGGCAAAGGCTTGCCACCTCAAAATATAAGCTCAACAAAAAACACTTCTGCATTGTGTGTCGTGTATATGCATTCACATACTGGTGTCCTAGAACGCTAAAACATAGCGATGGGATTCACGGGAGAGCCGGTTCCATTTGGAACACGCAACGGAGCAATTGTCACCATAAACTCCCATCTGCTTCGTTCAGCCGCAGCGGAAGCCAAGTCTTGAAAATCAGCTCGATCAAGCACCTGAATTCCAAGAATCGTCAGTGCGAAATTATGAAGTGCCGTTCTTGGAAGGTCACCGTCTGGTTGCGGCGCATAACCCGGCGTTTCCCATCCGGCGACAGCCACGTCACGCTCACGCAGCCATGGAATTACATTGTTGTCCAAACCTGCTGCCTCCAGGCCAGTATCAAAAGGTCCGATAGCATCCTGACGAGCCCATCGTCCCCAACGAATGAGAAACGCGTCGCCAGGACCGACACGAACACCGGCCATCGCTTCCCAATCTTCTAAATCCTGCACCGTAATACGAGTTCCAGGTTCAAGATAATCAACTCCTTTTAATCTCGGAATGTCATAGAGCACACCACGAGTCACAATGCCATCCTTCATTGTCATAATTGAATTCTTGAGTGCACCACCTTCTAGGGTCACCAAGTCTTCAACGTCATATCCATTCCACATTTTCCCATCGAAAAATACATGGGCAAAAGCATCGAGATGTGTTGTACCTGGCCCATGAATACATGGGTAGGAAATTTCATCACTCGCACCTGTACGAGTCGCACGCGTCATAGACCATTTCACCGGACAGGGAACATCAACGCTCTCATAATCTTGAGCGTCTGATGCGAGTGACACTGTGACTCCTTCTGTTACGAGGGCCGCCGCCGCCGCACGCTTCTCCGGAGTGACAAGGTTAAATGCGCCAAGCTCATCATCTGGCCCCCAACGCCCCCAATTAGACAGGTCTTCAATCCAATGTTCATAGAGAGCCTGACTCACAAGCGGTGGTGAACTTGTTTGCTCTGTTGATACCGGTTCCTCCAATAATCCAAAGCCGACAGAAACAAACAGAACAACTCCGACACCACACCAGCCACGGTTATGCCGCATATCCACCTCCTTGGTATGGTTATCCTAAAGCGTACAAAGATAAAGGAGCCCATCCAGTACCAACAAATGGCCTCCTTCCTAAACATACGCGGCACGCCAACTCGAATCGATTCCAACGAAATCTAATCCTGACGGCCATCGTAACTCGTTCTCAATAAAAGCGTTATGGATAACTCATCACCACAACCCAACACCCTTCAATATTGTCGCACTCAAAACCTTTGCCTCGGCACTAAACCAATAAATGGTGAAACCACCTATAAGAAAACAGATTGACATAGCAATGAGCGCCATTCGGCGTGCCTCAGCTTTCCCCCAGAGGTCGAACAATCCGCCGGCAGCCAACACGGTCAATATTGGTTCGATCGGAAGACGTAACCGCGGACTTCCGTACAAGACGAGTGACAACACAAGCAAAAATACTGGTGGCATTGCCAGCAACCAAAGTTCCCAACCTCTTGCCCTTACGACCCACAGTCCATACAACGCCAATGGCATCGTAAGCGCGTACAGAAAATTAAAGACTCCATCACCACCTAAAATCTCCCAGTCAAATGGACTAACGAAATATAGAAACTTTAAAACGAGCAACCTTGGTAATTCAGCAGGTCGTTCCAAGATAAGACTGATCGTGGCATCTGTAAGTTCTCGGCTGCGTTCGGCCTCGGGAAGGCGCATAGCCGCCTCAACCGTCTCATCAAAGGTATAAACACCAAAAATTCTTCCTTCTGGAGGCGCGTACGACGAATAGGCGACCCAACCCATCTGGGTTGCGACCGGCACGACTTCGCCATGCACGACATAATTCCTGACAGTCCATGGCAATAGCACCATGAGAAATCCCGCACATACAATCGCTCCGGCTCTAAGCGTCGGCCTCCACTTCCACTGGGCCGACACCCAAATCGGCAACAACAGCATGAGCGGTAGCGGCAACGTCGTGCCTTTTGTTAACGTGCTGAGTCCAACAAAAAGCCCTGTCAATAAAAAAGCCCTATCCCTCCATGACCGCAACGCTGTGTCGAGCGAACACACAATCGCCACCATGAAAAATGCCATGAATGTCTCCGCCAGCAAATGGCGGGTAGCAAACAGTAAGCTCAGAGAAAAAATAGAAAGAAATCCTGCGATTCTCGCTGCTGCGAATCCAAAATGACGAACCGTTAGTCCATAAACGAGTGTGCAAGTAACAGCATCTAGCATTGCATGCAGGACGCGCATTGCTGCTGGGCCGTCCACAAATATTTGATAAAACCCAGCAAGCACATAGCTATACAGGGGGGGGCGCATTGAGGTCGGCTGACCGGTTTCCGAAACATAGCCCTCGCCAGCCACAAGAGCATGAGCTAATCGATCGTAATCACTAGCATCTCCACTAATTGGTACAGCAGGAACCACGACTAGAAATACAAGCCGAACTACAAGAGCAAACAGAAACACCTGAATAGCCCCTGGTGTCCTAATCCACGGCACCGTGGTGGAGTTCATTATTCGATAAATCGATCGCGAATAATTACGTAGGCCGCGCTGAGACCGTCACGGCTACGAATCTTCTTACCTTCATCGAAGGTGCGAGGGTGATAGGGAACTGGAATTTCATCAATCCGCCAATTATCTCGGCAAATCTTATTCGTGACCTCAAAATCAAGATCAAAACTGGCACCCCGAAGATTCAATTTTGATACGACCGCCGTCCGAAACATCTTGCAAGCCGTAGCAACATCCGTCAGTCGAGCCCCGTAGAGTACGTTCGTCATCCACGTCAGCGCCTGGACACCAAAATAATATCCAACGTAATTCGTGTTCCGACCTTCCATAACTCTAGAACCGTACAACGCATCAAGATCATGTTCGCGCGCATAAGACAATAGCCGAGGGTACTGCTCAGGTTCGTATTCAAGATCAGCATCCTGAATAATGAAATACTCTCCACGCGCCTGTGTAATTGCAGTTCGAATCGAAGTGCCTTTTCCTAAATTACGAGGCTGGAATATCACCTCGACTGAATCGTCAACATCTGCCAGCAACTCACGGGTACCATCCGTCGAGCAATTATCAACAACAATGATCTGCTTCGTGACAGGAACAGCCATCACTCGTTCAAGCACCTGCATAATAGTTGCACGCTCGTTATAAGCGGCGATAGCAACCGTTAGTTCAGGCACTGCTCCACTTGTCTGTTCTGTCATTTACTGTCACACCCACGAGACCGTTCAGGACAATCCACGAGCCCGAAAGAACTCTTCAAATCGTTCCAACACAAAATCTAGCATTTCGGTAGTGAGTCCTGGGTACACCCCTATAAAAAAAGTGTCGCGCATGACGACGTCCGATTGGCTCAAATCTCCCTGAACCCGGTGAACCACATCACGATACGCAGGCTGCCTGAGGATGTTTCCCGAAAAAATCTCTCTCGTCTCAATGAGAGACTCCTCCAACCAGGCTACCAATTCACTTCGTACAACCCCTCCACGCACAGTCAGAGGAAATGCAAACCACGCCGGTTCGGCATCAGGATATGCCTTCGGCAATATCAAAAACTCCTCATAAGCCTTGAGTCCTGCGTAAAGCCGATCGAAATTATGTTGTCGTCGAAGATGAAAATCCCCTATCCGTTCAGCTTGAACCGTACCAATAGCCGCCTGCAGATCAGTCGGTTTTAAGTTATAGCCAATCTCAGAATACGTATACTTGTGATCGTAGCCTTCGGGTAAATCTCCTAACTTCCATCCAAATCGTTTACCGCACGTATCGCTCTGCCCCGGCTCACACCAACAATCTCGACCCCAGTCGCGAACCGAGCGAACAATCTTGGCAATCTTGGGCTCCCGAACAACCACCCCACCACCTTCTCCGAGCGTAATGTGATGAGCCGGATAAAAACTACACGTTGATACATCGCCAAACGTGCCAATAAGTTTACCGCCATATTTAGCACCTAAAGCATCACAGCAATCCTCAACCACCCAAAGATCGTGTTCCCGCGCGATCTCCATTAACACATCCATCCGACAAGGATTCCCCAATGTGTGAGGAAGAACCAGCGCTTGCGTTTTTGAAGACACCGCCGCCGCGACAGCGTCAACATCAACATCGTAGGTGCCTAACTCACAGTCTACGAACACTGGCACAAGACCGTTCTGAATAATCGGAGCGAGCGTCGTCGGAAACGTGACCGCAGGCGTAATCACTTCTCCGCCTGACGTCATATGCCCATCTAAATTCTTAGAGCACAATGCTGTAATCGCAGCAAGATTCGCTGACGAACCAGAATTAGTTAAGACAAAATCTCGTACCCCAAAAAAATTACGCATCTTTGTTTCGAATTGAACGCCGTATGGTCCGAGCGTCAACCAAAAATCTAATGCACTACTAATGAGCGCCGTCACCTCCTGGTCATCAAACACCCGACCGGCGTATCGCACTTTGGTCTTAAATGGCACAAATGGATCGGGGGCGTGCGCTACTTGAGAATACTCACGAACTTTCTCAAGAATTTCAGTCTTTAGTTGTTCTACTTTCTCATTCATTGATTTGTAGCACTCGAAGAAGTCTTGGTAAATTGAGGAAAGTAAGACGCGATCGTCTTCTCCAAACCGTCCGACAGCGCTGTCGCCGGCATCCAACCAAGGATATTACGCGCTTTCTCATTACTGGTTGCCCACACTCTTGCTTCATTTGCACGTGCAGGCTTCGCACCATAGCGTGGACTCAGCTCTACGGCCATATGACTACGCACCATTTCAGCGACAGAACGAATTGTGTGCGTCTCTTCGTTACCCAAATTAATAATCTCACCATGGGCAGCAGTACAATCAGCAGCTACCGTCAGCCCCTTAGCCACATCATCAACATACAAAAAGTCACGACTGAGATCTGGATTGGAAAGGGCCGGTCTTTCACCTCGAGCAAATGCCGCGATAAGAGATGGGATCAATCGGTGTCTTGGTTGTCGAGGTCCGTATGCTGTTGCAATTCTGATTACCACTGCCGGAAACCCTTTACTGCGGTGTAGTGAAAGTGCCAACTGCTCCGCCGCTAACTTCGATACCGCGTAAGGCGATGGCGGCTCGGCAACTTGGTCTTCTCTAAACGGAATAGGACCATGGCCATAAACTTCAACACTACTCGGAAGCACAAATGATACAAGGGGCTTTCCCTCAAGCGCTCTTAAAAGATTCAGGGTTCCAAGAACATTAACTCGCATACAAGCATCAGCGATGTCTAATGAACGGTCCAGGTTAACTACTGCGGCAAGGTGAAACACCACGTCGGGTTTAGAGATCTCGAGAGCAGCACTAATGGAGTTTGCGTCCAACAGGTCTCCAGTGACCTTTACAACACTTTCTGTATTACTGTCACCGTCCGCCAACGCCAACTCCTGATCAAACACATATACACGATGCCCCTGTCTGACCAAGCCAGAGACAAGATGAGACCCTAAGAATCCCATACCCCCAGTTACAAATGCTCTCATTCAGAGACACCTCTATTCTTCGTTCGCTCTCCACGATCACCTTCGTCTAAAAAGGCGCGAAGCGACTGAAATCCATCTTGAATATGCCTAAACGCAGGAACACCGAGTCCGTAAAGCTTGCTGCAATCCAAAGACACCCTAAGTGACCTTCGTGCAGTTTGTGGCATCTCGTTGGTAGGCTTAGCAACTAACAGAGTTCTCTCAAGCCCAAACTCTTCGCAAATCTTAAAGGCGAGTGTCGCCCGATCGCAAAACTCTGGACCTGTTGCATGAAACGTACCGAAAGCACCACGAGTAAGAAGATGACGTGTTGCTTCTGCAAGATCTTCCGTATACGTCGGACTACCCCATTGGTCAGATGGCACTGTAACTTCCTGACCAGCAGACAGTCGATCAATGAGCCCGAGAATAAAGTTTCGTCGCTGCACGTCAGGCCCGTATACCCAACCAGTTCTTACAATGAGATGTGCGTTTGGAAGAGTCTCCCTAAGCAAGTCTTCTGCTCGCGCCTTGCTCCGCGAATATACATTAAGTGGATTCACTGAATCGCTTTCGGTGTAGCTAGTCTTTGCCCCGTCAAAGACATGGTCTGTACTAAAAAACACCACTCTGGCATCATGCTCACTCGCATAGCTAGCTATCCGACCTGGCCCTAACGTATTGATCCGATCGCATAACTCCGGCTCCCGTACGCAACGATCAAGGTGACACATGGCTCCAGCAATAAGAATTACGTCAGGACGGGTATCACGGAGGACTAATTCCATTGTCTCAAAATCGCCAAGATCGACTTTTAAATCTCCAGCCCGAACGTGGCGATATGAGGCGGTCGTCAATAAACTGTTAGAAAATTTTTCTTCTAGAGCATGACCAAGTTGCCCAGAAGCACCGATCAAGAGTACTCGCCCTAATGCCGACATCATTAAAGTACAAAGACCTTTTTTCGCATATTGATCTTTAAGATTCCAGCCTTAGACAATTCGAGGTGTTGGTATGGGAATGATAAACTTCCCGCCTTGCCGACGATACTCTTGCTGCTGCCGAATCACCTCTTCAGAAAAATTCCAAGTAAGCAGTAACACGTAGTCAGGTCGATCTTCGAGCAAGGCCTCTGGGCTACGAATTGGTATGTGCGTTCCCGGCGTGAAACGACCTTGCTTGACCTCACTTCGGTCGACTACAAATTCAATGTCCGTGGAGTTAATGCCAAAATAATTTAACAACGTGCTTCCTTTTGCAGAAGCTCCGTATGCCGCGATCTTATTACCATTAGATCGAAGTCGCTGTAATAGTTCCAGTAAGTCGACTTTCAGTGTCTCAACTCGCTCTGCAAACGTCAGATAGAAATCTTTCTCATTAATTCCGAGCTGTGACTCTTCCTCAAGAAGAGAAATAACGCCATCAGATAACTCGCCAACATTTCCCTCAATAGCTGCATAGATACGAAGTGAGCCTCCGTGAATAGCAAGTCTCTCAACATTAAAAATAGCCAGCCGATGTCGTCGAAACAGTTGCGTCAGCGCAGTTAGTGAGAAATAACAGAGATGCTCGTGGTACACAGTGTCGAACTCCGCACCATCGACCATGTCCCGCACATAGGGAACCTCAACAATAATGACACCCGAGTCCTTCAAAAAACTTTGAAATCCAGACACAACCCCATTTAGATCTGGAACGTGCGCAAGAACATTATTGGCATGAATAACATCCGCACGACCATAATCAATGGCCAATTTATTTGCTAACTCAGAACCAAAAAAATCACAAACTGTCTTAATCCCTTTCTCTTCGGCGACAGCAGCTATGTTTGCTGCTGGCTCAATACCTAGGGTCGGCACACCTTTCTCCTTATACGACTGGAGGAGATATCCATCGTTACTAGCAATTTCAACGGCCAGACTACCACCGTCAAGATGTCTATCGTTTATAACTTGGTGGACTAGCTGCGCCGAATGTTTAACCATCGTGTCTGAAACAGATGAAAAATACAGATACTCTGCAAATAGCTCGCTAGGGGAAACAGTCTCCGTAATCTGTACAAGGCTGCACGAATCGCAAAATACAAGATCTAGTGGATAGAAAACCTCTTGAATTCCAAGTTGCTCCTTCGTAAGAAGAGCATTCGCAAGCGGCGTACTCCCAAGCGACAAGACGTCACTAAGGCCGGTATG
>TARA_B100000686_G_scaffold355250_1_pt1 | contig 11999 bp, 11 predicted proteins | sample TARA_B100000686 | Tara Oceans TARA_B100000686 (sample SAMEA2622733) | marine metagenome | biome: marine biome (ENVO:00000447); feature: marine epipelagic mixed layer (ENVO:xxxxxxxxx); material: "saline water (ENVO:00002010), including plankton (ENVO:xxxxxxxx)" | depth 150 m
TCTGCATATAGATCTTTACGATCTGATCGCAATGCGATGTTGTTTATCCCTGTATCAGGGTCACTTACCGGAGAATTGATAATGACGTGCTTTAAATTATTTGTATTCAGCTTTTCAACTATACGATCGATTTTGAGTGAGTAAGGTGCCTGAAGCTCAACTCCCTTAAACCCAGCACGCGCTGCAGCATCGTAGCGATCAAGCAGTTCGTACTCATTGAACATCCATTGTAGATTAGCTTCCAGCTTAGGCATCCTGGTTTCTAGTCCTCGAATAGCACCCTAAACAATATGCCGGGTGGTTAATATCTGGAGCACACCAAAAAATAAACTATCAGAACGAAATCGTCACTTATATGCTCTAAAGATATTTATCAGTCCAACCAAGTCCGGCCATAGTTTCACCTTCGGGCATATACTCACATCCCACCCATCCGTCGTATCCTTGAGAGTCGATATACGGTAAAAGAAAGTCGTAGTTGATTTCGCCTGTTCCAGGCTCATGTCTGCCGGGGTTATCAGCAAGCTGAAAATGCCCAATCAAATCTAGATTGGCATTTATAGTTCGTGTGATATCACCTTCCATAATCTGCATGTGATAAATGTCATACTGCAGTTTCACATTATTTTCACCAACTGCCTCGACGACAGCTCGACTCTGTCTGGTGCTTGAAATAGCATACCCAGGAATGTCTATCGTGTTTATGGCCTCGAGCAACACAGCAATATTTGTCCCTAAAACTGCATTGGAAGCAAATTTCATATTGCTAACTAGTGTTGAATGGATATCACCATCTTTTTGCGAATCGTCAATTTTTCCTGCTAGCACTGTGAGACGTTCGCATCCTAGAATTTCTGCGTACCTAATCGCTTCGCCAACGCCATCCTGAAATTCTCCAATGCGATCAGGATGAATAGCACAACCACGATCACCTGAATCCCAGTCCCCAGCGGGAAAATCGAACAGCACCTGGGTCAAATTATTTTCTTCCAACTTTTCTTTAATTTGTTCAGCCGGATAATCGTATGGAAAGAGGTATTCAACTCCTTTAAATCCTGCCTGTGCAGCTGCCTTGAATCGATCAAGAAAATCTAATTCAGTAAACATCATCGAAAGGTTAGCGGCGAGCCTAGTCATGTAAGAGATTCTCCATAAACTCAGTTGAAATGTATCAAACCTGTTTTCTATTCTTGCGCAAAATCTAGTCCTTGCAAAAAAACACTAACCAATAATACGCGTAGAACGGGATTTGAGACGTGTTCGCTCATAGACAATTGATCACAATCACATGAACTAATCCCGATTAATATCAGTTTATGTTGTTAGTAGTAAATAGCCGATCCGACACCACCGCCGGCAGCAATACCATCACCATTTATTGCAATAGACCGCGGAGAGGCGAGCATTGTCACGACATACGCTATATCAGAAGCGTTAATTATCGTACGAGTTGAATTACACGATGCAATTTGGTGCTCAATGTCTTTTGTGCTTACACCTTCAGCTTTAGCCCTACGATTAACAATTGCTACTGTCGCTTCAGTACGAGTTATACCAGGATGCACTACGGTCACATTAATTCCAAATGGTCCAAGCTCGTCAGCGAGATTTTTAGTCATTGCTGAAACCGCAACATTACGCATGGATCCAACAACAGTTCCTGTACTTCTAGATGCCAGTCCAGAAATATTAATTATCCGGCCCCATCCTTGATCTACCATTATTGGAGCAGCCTCACGAGCACACCGAAGGTATCCCATCACTTTCACATTCATATGATCATTAAACTCATCGGTTGTAACACCTGAAAGTGTAGGTACAGTACTTTGCCCACCTGGTCGTGCTGCACAATTCACAAGGATGTCGATTCCACCAAGAATCGACTTCGCTTCTGATATTAAATTACGAACGCTGTCGTCTAAACCCGTGTCGACAACTACGCTATTTACGATTGAATCTGTACATTTACTCAATTCATATGCTGCAGCACTCAATGCTTGTCGGCCTCGCGATGCAATAACAACTGACATACCTTCTTCAGCAAAAGATCTGGCAATGGCTTTACCTATGCCACGGCTTCCACCCGTGACAATTGCACGCTTACCTTGAAGCATAAGATCCAATTTATTAACCCTCACGCAAGACCAAATTGAAATTAGCTGCGTTGTATGTGGACACCGAAATAATCGTGCAAAAGATAAATATTAATCTGCAAAGTTCTGCTTTAGTGGCGATATGAATAGAGGTTCACCTGCTATACCAGATAGTAGGCTATAAAGAATATCGCAATTCATAAAGACGCGATCAAACTGGGCCGCTTCTTCGAAAAGTTCGTTTCAACCTCAAAAGCATTTGCCAACTGAAGCAAACCAATATCATCCTGCGGGCGACCCACTAACTGCAAACCGACGGGAAGTCCATCAGAAGTAAATCCTGCTGGTACAGAAATTGCCGGCAGCCCAGTCACAGAAATCGTATAACACGGCCACATCCAGTCAAGATAAGTTTCAAACTCGACACCGTTAACATCAGTTGGGTATTCAAGATCAATTGAAAAAGGTGGTACAGAGGTAACGGGTAAAGCGAGGAATTCATATTTTTTAAAGAACACCTGCAAGCCTTCCCACAAACGCGTGCGTAAACGTTCGGCTCGTGCTACATCGATTGCAGACAGTTTCATTCCTTGCTCTGTGTTCCAGATAACAGTTTCTTTCAATTTGTCACGGTGATCGCGTATGTGAATTTCATGCTTAATTGCAAAGTGATAAGCCCGTAATGTCTGAAATATCTCATCCGTATCCGATAAGTCGGGCTCTGCATCCTCAACTATCATTCCAAGCTTTTCAAATACATGTTTTTGAGACTCAGTAACTAAGCTGTTCTCTAAATCAACAGGTCTTCCACCTAAGTTCTTGCTCCAAGCAATTTTCACACCGCCAAAGTCACGTTCCAGTGAACCTGCAAATACTCTAGGAGTTTGGCGTATTGCCAATGGAGAACGTGAATCATATCCAGCCATAACACTAAGTTGAAAAGCAACATCATCAACCGTTCTTCCCATTGGACCATCAGTAGACAGATTTGACCAACCTAAATCAACTCCTATTCCAGGAACAAGACCCAAAGAAGGGCGAATTCCAACTACGTTACACCAGGCGGCGGGATTTCTTAAGGAACCACCGAAATCTGATCCGGTGGCAATCGTAGTCATGCCAGTAGCCAATGCAACACCAGCACCACCTGAGCTACCACCACACGTTTTGCTTGTGTCATAAGGATTTTTTGTAGCGCCAAAAACTGCATTAAAAGTCTGAGAGCCAGCACCAAACTCTGGAGTATTCGACTTTCCAACGACTATTGCACCGGCGTTTTTTAACCGTTCAACAATCAAAGAATCACTGGAAGGAATATTGTTCTTATAAATAAGCGAACCATGAGTAGTTTGTATTCCTGCAGTGTCTTGTAGATCCTTAACAACAACTGGCAGTCCATGAATAGGACCCAATTCCGCATCAGCAAACCGTGCCTTATCCGCATTTCGAGCCTGTTCAATAGCTGAGTCTTCAACCACGGTAACCACGGCATTAACACTTGGATTAATCCGTTCAATCTGATCGATATGGCTCTGAACCAGCTCTTCAGAAAGTAGCTCACCTGAAGCAATCAGTTTTGCCTGTTCACGAGCATTCATAAATACCAGCTCGTTTTTTTCTAAGTCACTCAAAGAAATATCCAAGATTCCAGTAGGATCACTCAAATTGGTAATTGGACATAACCAATCGAATATTTGAAAAGCTAAGTGCCACTCATCTGCATGTGTAACCGAGTATCCAAAAGGTTATCCCACTACCACCAGGTCTTACCTTCAATTTCTGATTGTTTAAATTTGAAATCTTCACCGTAGATACCAGTCGACAAATATTTCCATCCACCATCAGCGAACATCGCAACTATCTTCCCTGTACGACCCTCATGAGACCATTTCTGTGCAATTTTTCGAGCTGTAGCAAATGTGGCTCCTGAAGAAACTCCAACAAAGTACCCTGCATCGGTCAACAACCGACGTGTCCAATAAAAAGCCTCTTCTCCTTCTACGAGTATTCTGCCATCGAGCTTAGCTAGATCAAGAATTGGTGGAATAAATCCATGTTCGATCGAACGCAATCCCTGTACCTTGTCATCAGGATGTGGGGCAGTCGCAACGATCTGCACATCAGGATTATGCTCCTTCAAAGCTTTCCCTACTCCCATCAATGTTCCGCCAGTTCCAAGACCGGCAACGAATGCGTCAACGTCTGGCATATCTCGAACAATTTCGGGCCCTGTTGTCAAGTAGTGAGCTTTGGGATTAGCCAAATTCCCGTACTGATAAGGCATAAAGTACGAAGGATTTTCCTCAGAAAGTTGCTTTGCGACGATGATAGATTCATTCGTCCCCTTATCCTTGTGTGAAAGAATCACTTCGGCACCAAAGGCTTGCAGTAACTGGATTCTTTCGGGTGGGACACTCGCAGGCATTACGACTTTTACGTTATAGCCTTTGATCCTACCAATCATCGCTAAACCAAGTCCCGTATTACCAGAAGTAGGCTCTAAAATCGTGTCTCCTGGATTTATTAGACCTTCACTTTCAGCCACTTCGATAAGAGAACGCGCCGCTCTATCTTTCACAGAACCCGTTGGGTTAACAGATTCCAGCTTGCCATAAATATGGATCTTTGGATCAGGGCTAAGCATAGATACGTCCACCAACGGCGTATTTCCGATAGCTTCTATTGCATCAGTTTTCACCGGTGTGAACGGTGTGACAAAGGTGGTTGCCAAAAAAAAATCTTTCGTGAGTTCGTTTATATTTTCAGGTTCTAGATTTCATTTGAGAGGAATTCACCAAAACAATTAATCAATTGCCCTCGTCTAATGTTCAACAGAAGCAGGAGAAGTTATGCCGCAAAATATCTCATAGTCGATGAGTTCTGTAACTTCGGGATTCTCGCCGCAAAGCTTGCAACCAGGATTTTGGCGAATCTTTATTTCACGGAAATCCATCGTAAGAGCGTCGATCAATAGCATCCTGCTAGTAAGAGGATCACCAACTCCCATAGCAAGCTTAATAACTTCTAAAGCTTGAATAGAGCCAACAAGTCCTGGGAGAGCACCAATCACTCCTGCTTCCGCACAATTTGGAACCTCTCCGGGAGGTGGAGGGTCTGGGAACATGCAACGGTAGCAACCGCTACCGGGCTGATATGTAGTCGCCTGACCATCGAACACCAAAATAGCGCCATCAACTAATGGCTTACGAGAAAGATAAGCTGCGTCGTTCACGAGATACCGAGTAGCAAAATTATCTGCACCATTCACGATGATGTCATAGTTAGGAATAATATCCATCGCATTTTCGGAGTTAATCGGCTCCTCATGTAGTGTGACATTTACTTCCGGATTATGTGCTTCAATCGTCTCCTTTGCTGAGACAACTTTTGGGCGACCAACATCTGCATCAGTATGAAGAATCTGTCGCTGAAGGTTAGAAACGTCCACCACGTCAAAATCAACTATCCCGATTGTCCCGATACCAGCCAATGCAAGATAAAGAGCCACGGGTGAACCAAGCCCGCCAGCACCAACAACAAGTACCTTTGAATCAATCAATTTACGCTGACCTACACTGCCAACGCCATCCATGATCAGGTGGCGACTATAGCGTTGCACCTGTCCAGGTGTAAGTGGTGTTAAGCCGTTATTCTGTGCCATTACCTCAATTAATCCTGTAACTCATAACTAGCCCGAATAAATGTCTATATTCAAGTAATTTATCAATCAATTCCGTCATGCAATTTGGAGGCCAATATTGAATTCTACTCCGTGTATCAACGCATATCGCCCTGAATTACATGTTGAACATACCAACTCGTAGATTACAAATGCTTTCCATACGCAGGTTCAATTTGCTTTAATTGCAACATCTTCAGGTACCTGACCTAAAAAGTCGTTCTCACCGATGATGCCGATTCCATAGAGATTTGCTGTTTAGTAAGTTCGCTGATCCGCACTTTGCTTAAGTGCTCCAACAGCATAACTTCTACGTCACTCCATAGCTCTCGCTGTGAACAAGCCCCAGAAAGTCTACAACCATCGGGCTCTTCGACACACTCAATAGGAGCTAGAGAATAATCGACTGAGTTCACTACGTCTTTGACAGAAATCTCGTTTGCGGGCCTTCCAATCCTATGCCCGCCCTGAGGCCCTCGGCGAGATTCAATGAGACCTGATTTCTGTAGTTCAGAGCATATTCTAAGCAAGTAAGGTTCAGGGATATGCTGTGCTGTAGCGATATCAGCAGTCGATGTGAACTCCGAATCATCTTGTTGCGCTAGGTACACTAGCATTCTAACCCCGTAATCAACCTTCATAGGCACAAGCATTTATCGCAACTCCGTGGCGCCGTCCTGATTTAATTAATCAGTACTTCATACGAACCTTGATCAATCAAAAAATAGCCAAATTTACTTTGATCTTTGCCGCGTTCAATCATATCACTACGTGCGATTACTGACTCTATTAGTCAACATTAAGTTTGCTAAAAGTCAAATAACTCGTGATACCTTTAAACGTAGATTAATTGAGTGTTGTATCCGAAAATTACAATCTCAAACATAGGTTTCGAATTAGGCAAGACCAGTTTTTGGTCCCCAACAAACTAAATACGAATGGGACAAAATCTCAATGGATAAAATCACACTTAAAGCAGATGCTCGCACAGCCCTCGGGAAAAAAAACCGAGCACTCCGTAGGAAGGGAATCACCCCCATTCACATGTACGGATTGAACGAAGATTCAGAATCACTTCAAGCAGACTCTGGGGATCTCCGAACCGTACTTAGAGAAGCCGGTCGCACCACCCCTGTCACACTTGAACTTAACAACGGTAAAGACACCGTAACAATAGTGCGTGAAATTGCTCGGCATGCTGTATCAGGTGAAATTCAGCACGTAGACTTCCAAAGGGTAGATATACATCAGGAAGTTGAAACTCCCGTTCCGGTAACACTGTCAGGGCAGGAGGATGCACCAGGTACAGCTGGCGGTGCAGGTGTTGTTACTCAAGGGACATTCGAAATCCTTGTCCGCGCTAAGCCGTTCGATGTACCAAATGAAATCATAGTTGACTGTTCGGGTCTTATGGAAATTGACTCATCTATAACCGCTGGAGAGGTTGTGCTACCGTCAGGCGTAACATTAGCCGGACCAAAAGACGATCGAATTGCATGGATACAGCCTCCACGAGTCACATCTGAAGATGACCTAGTAGCTGCTGAAGAAGGCGAAGAAGAAGACGCCGAAGGTGTCCAAGGCGACGGTCAGGACGCATCTGAAGATGATGGCAGCGATAGCACTGGCGAAGAGTAAGATTAAAACGTAACGAGTACTGACAAATGAAACGCCACAGACATTGTCTGAGGCGTTTCTAATTAAGGGTCATAAATATTCGATAACACGATTTTACAGTTGCATTTCTTGCGTCAACAAGCAAACGAATTTACCATTCAACGGGAGAATAGGATTTTTTGCTTAATTGCAATTAACTACCAATAGATAAAAATAAACACTTTAAAGCTCAGGAGGGCACGGATGGAAACCATCCTAATTGCCGTCTTGGTCGCACTAGTTTCGGTTGGAATTGGAAGCGGATTTGGCTTCCAACTTCAAAGCCTCCTTTCGGCAAGATCAAAACGTGCAGTTGATGAAGCATCTGCACAACAGTTACGCAGAGCTAACGCTCGAAGTAAGGAGATTCTTCTTGAAGCGAAAGAGCAAGCGCTAAAGGTCCGAAGTGACACCGAAGCAAAGCTCAACGAACAGCAGTTAGATATACAACTCCAGCAGAGTCGGTTAGAAGCACGAGAAGAAACTCTGCAAAATAGATCAGAATCGATCGAAAACGCCGAATCTGATCTCAGCACCCAAGTCATAAATCTAGAGAAAGAAAAAACCAAGATCGATGATTTGAAATTGGAAGCGGCAGAAAAGCTAGAAGCTATTTCCGGGCTTTCACTTGGTGATGCAAAACAACAACTGATCGATCAAGCTGAAGAAGATATAGAATTTGAACTGGCACGCCGGTACAGAGATGCAGAACTAGAGGCTCAGGACGAAGCGGACCAGAAGGCACGCGAGATTTTAGCTGCAAGTATGCAAAGACTCGCCGCTGAAGTGGTATCAGAAGCGACTGTCACAAGTATTGCGCTACCTAACGACGAAATGAAAGGGCGCATTATAGGACGAGAAGGCAGAAATATTCGCGCCATAGAAGCCGCTACGGGTGTGGATCTGATTATCGATGATGTACCGGAAACGATAACCATTTCCTGCTTCGACCCAATTCGTCGAGAAGTTGCGAGGAACGCTCTAAATAAACTTATTCAAGATGGCAGAATTCATCCCGCGCGTATAGAGGAAACGGTAGAAAAGTCACGTTCAGAAGTCAATGAAATAGTCAGGAGCGCTGGACAACAAGCAACGTTCGATGCGAACGTTAAGGGTCTCCATCCTGAGCTAATAAAACTACTCGGACGCTTAAAATACAGGTATAGCTATGGAGAAAATGTTCTCCAGCACTCTATCGAGGTCGGATTGGTCGCAGGAATTCTGGCTTCACAGATCGGTGCGGACCCTCAAATCGCCAAAACTGCCGGCTTCCTCCATGACATAGGAAAAGCTGTCACTCATGAAGTCGATGGACCTCATGCCGAGATTGGTGCTGATATCGCCAAAAGATACGGTCAAAAAGACCGCGTCGTAACCGGTATTAGGGAACATCATGATCGAAATATGACCACAGTCGAATCATTTCTAGTTGCAGCTGCGGATGCGATCAGTGCAGCGCGCCCGGGGGCTCGACAAGATACGATCGAAAATTACATCAAAAGACTCGAAGCCCTAGAAGATGTAGCCCGCGGATTCGAAGGCGTTGAAAAAGTTTACGCCATCCAAGCAGGAAGAGAAGTGCGAGTCTTGGTAAACCCTGACAACATCAACGATGTAACTGCATCAACATTGGCGAGAGATATCGTTGCAAGAATCGAAGAGGAACTTGCCTACCCTGGTCAAATAAAGGTTGTAGTAATCAGGGAATCGCGTTCGATAGAGGTAGCGCAGTAGATTAAACTCGAGTGCCCATAAAATAAACTCAGGCTCGGCAATATGCTCGTCGGGTCTAAATTAGTACTTGACTTTGTAAAACACAAAAGGTCACGCAAAGGCAGATCGTGATAAGCAACTGATAAATTAATCCTCGCGTATTTCAACACCATTGCAACAAGAAATTTACAATACGAACCCAGATAGCGCATTACCAAATCTGAACCTACAGCAAAAATATTAGCAACTCATACTTGGAAAGACATAGATGCGAGTATTAATGATCGGAGATGTAGTAGGTAATGGCGGACGCAAGGCCGTCACAAAACTACTTAAAGATCTTAAAAGTGAACTAGAAATAGACTTTGTCACGCTTCAAGGCGAAAACCTCGCCGGTGGTATTGGGCTTACCGTTGATAACGTAATCGAAATGCAGGAAGCTGGCGCCGATGTAATTACAACAGGTAATCATGTGTGGGACAAACGAGAGTTCATTGAACATCTAGATGATCCGTATTTACCAGTTTTACGTCCATTGAACTATCCATCTCATAATCCCGGGCGCGGTGCTACAGATCAGTCCGGGCCAATAGCTGTTGTGAATTTAATTGGCAGAGTTTGGGTGGGCGAATTCGATTCTCCTTTCGCAGTAATCGATGATTTACTTGCTGGTGGTTTTGGGCAAGGAAAACCAATAGTTGTTGACTTTCACGCAGAAGCAACAAGCGAAAAAGCTGCTCTAGCTTGGCACCTTGATGGTCGAGTTGCGGCGGTCGTGGGAACGCACACACATGTCCCAACAGCAGATTACAAAGTGTTGCCAGACGGCACAGCATTCGTTACCGATTTAGGTATGGTTGGCGCTAGAGATTCCATACTAGGAGTTGAAGTAGAAGGATCGCTGGCTAGATTCTTATCAGGCCGACACCAACGGATGCAGCCGCAACGTACAGGGTTAATAAATTTCAACTCTGTCGTCATCGAAATAGACTCAAACACCGGGCTTGCAACAGGAATTGAACGCGTGGATAGGCAAATACACATTTGAGTGATCCTTTGACTGAACAAAAGGCGTTCGGTAGCCGTTACAACCAGCATGCTCCAATAGTGCGCCCAGATTGGCAGGTCGAGATCGATCTACATTTACACACTACAGCGTCAGATGGAACACTAACACCGACTCAACTGATCGAACGTATTGCTTTAACCAATCTGCGCACTATTGCTATAACTGATCACGATTCGACCGATGGAATCACTGAAGCAATGCAATTGACGTCGTCGCACGATAATTTAACACTGATACCAGGAATCGAGCTAGGCACTGCAACGCACAACACTGATCTCCATTTACTTGGTTACTTTATAGACATCAAAAATGAGTTTCTCCAAATGAAACTAAAACAGTTTCGTGAGGAGAGACTGGAAGTAGCAAAAGCAATGGTCGAAAAACTATCGGAACTTAAACGACCTGTTTCGTGGGAACGAATTATAGAAATGTCTGACGGTTCCGTTGGACGGCCACACATTGCTCGCGCAATGGTAGAAGCGAATCATGTGGAGACTGTTGCAGAGGCGTTTGAACGCTACTTGGGTGATGAAGGAATCGCGCGAATCCAACGACCAAAATTACACCCAATTAATGCACTAAAAATGATTCACACTGCAGGTGGGGTTGGAGTTATAGCGCATCCGAGAACGGTCAAGAATCTGAATAAATTAGTTAAAGAAATGTCAGCTGCAGGTCTCGTGGGCATAGAAGTTTACGCCGAAAAATATGCGAGTAATAAACGAGATAAGTATCTCGACCTTGCGACGCAGCATAACCTAGTCCCCACCGGTGGAACTGATTATCACGCGCTTGGTGGAAAGAACGAAAGTACACCTGGAACAAACGGGCCACCTCCAGATACGGCCATAAGACTCATGCAAGCAGCCAAAGCTATGCACGGTGAAAAAATCGGATGTGTTCCTAAAGGTTTGCCATGATATTGAATGACATCAGCATGTCTTTTGTTGTTGTGATAGCCAGCTATCTAATCGGATCAGTACCAAGTGCACTCCTAATAGGTAAATTTGTCGCAGACATAGACCTAAGAATTCACGGCACCGGAAATCTTGGCGCATCAAATCTCAGTTCACAAGTCAATGCTATATGGGCAATCCCCGTAATTATCTTTGACATTTTCGCCAAGGGTTATTTACCTGTTCTTATCGCGTCCGAATATATTTTAGGATTGGGAATTTCAACTGAAATCGCTGCCGGACTCGCAGGAATTACCGGACATAACTGGTCGATCTTTTCACGATTTAAAGGCGGTCGCGGGATGGCAACTATGGTGGGCGCAACTCTAGCTTTAAACTTTCCATTACTTATCGCTTACGGTATCGTTCCGGCGCTCGGAGTTCTTTTCACACCATGGAAAGATTCAGCAGTATGGTGGTTTATTGCAATATTGATTCTTCCTTTATGGGCGATTCTATTAAATTTACCGATCGAGCTGTTAATTTTTTCAATCATATTCATACTGGTAACTTCGATCAAACGAATAACATCCAATTCATTACATAACAAGCACGGAGCAACCTCAGCCAGCCTGTTTGCTACTAGATTAGTTTTCGATCGCGACATCGCTAACCGTGAAAAATGGATAAGGCAATGACCAATAGTCTTTTTTATCTAACAACCCATGGAATACGAATATTCTGTTAAATCAATGAAAAATGAAACACTAGATAATGTATGCCTACGCCACACCGATACGACGTCCAACCTCGGGTGCTCGAGATGCGGGGATTTAATCTGTCCGGAATGTTTAGTGCAATCGCCGGTCGGAGCCAGATGTCCTGACTGTGCA
>TARA_B100000686_G_scaffold288378_1_pt1 | contig 11991 bp, 12 predicted proteins | sample TARA_B100000686 | Tara Oceans TARA_B100000686 (sample SAMEA2622733) | marine metagenome | biome: marine biome (ENVO:00000447); feature: marine epipelagic mixed layer (ENVO:xxxxxxxxx); material: "saline water (ENVO:00002010), including plankton (ENVO:xxxxxxxx)" | depth 150 m
GAATGGGAGGTAGTATGATGGGCGGAATGGGAGGTAGTATGATGGGCGGTGATGATCATAATAGTGGCGGATATCCTTCAGGTAACAACAGCGGTAGTAATTGGGATGGCGGGGGTAATTCTTCTACAGCCATAGCTCCAATAGTACCTCCCAATTCTGGTGGCGGTAGCTTCAGATAGAGTACCGTTTGTCGGGGCCACAAACGAAAATATGAAATAGACCATTTACAATTATTTCCAATTACTGGTAAATTATTGTCATGGCTTATGTAATTGAAATATCGACGGGCTCCCAACAAGGTGGCCGTCAAATACTGACTGATAAACATGTAATAGTTGGACGTTCTGCTGCTTGTGATGTAACGATAGATGATCCTTATGTGTCAGGAAACCACATAGAGTTTTGGGCTGAAGGGGATAAAGCTTTCGCAAGAGATCTAAACAGCTCCAACGGTTCTTCTCACAATGGGAATTCAATAAATCCGGCTGATACGTTGACACTAAATAGCGGAGACCGTATTGATTTGGCTGAGGGTAAAGCCATAATTGTGGTTCTTCAAGAGACAGCAGACGCAAAAAATATATCACCTCCACCAAGCGGCACAGTTACTTTTTTGTTTAGCGATATGTACGGCTCTACAGATCTGGTTAACGAACTGGGCGATTTAAAATTCAGAGATATATCTAGGACCCATGAAGGTATTCTAAGTGATGCTATAAGAGATCATGAAGGATATATAGTGAAAGAGATGGGTGACGGATTCATGGCCGCATTCGCTAGTAGCAGAAATGCTGTTATTTGTGCTATGGAGATTCAAAAAACTTTAAAAACCCTACGAGCGAAAGAACCTGATCTCCCCATAAATGTGAGAATTGGTTTGAATACCGGAGAAGCAATCCTGGAAAATGGGGACTACTTTGGAAGAGCAGTAAGCGAGGCAGCCAGAATATCCTCAAAAGCAGAGGCCGAGCAAATATTGATATCTTCAGTCACTAAAAGAATGGCAGATTCGGCTGGTGATTTGAGATTTGGGGAAGAAATGGAATTCGAATTAAAAGGTCTTCCTGGCGATCACACTGTGTTTGAAGTTTATTGGGACGAATAGGCTAATCAGGTGTTGGCTATTTGTAACCGGTAGATATTGTGGAATTCCCTCTGGTAACAGAATGCCACGTATGTTGGTATTGATCACTATATGAATCCTTGGTGCTCCACCATTCGAATAATACGTCATACCAGGTAATTTCAGCATTAGATGGCGCTTGGTCCGTCAGAACTATAGCGGGAGCATTAATATGCTTTGTTAGGGTAGAGTAGACGGGTTCTCTTGGACCGTATTTGGTGAATATATCCTCCACAGTAAATTCTATGGCTTCTTTGTATTGTGTTGGTTGTATTACCGTGTCCTGAGCCGTACACATTAAAGTTTCCTCACCGGTTGTACAGCCCCCAAGATCTAGGCCGTTCAAGTAATAATATTTGTCAACGAGAGCATCTTCATAGGAAACAAATCCCATCATGTAAAGAAGAATATTATCAAATTTGTAATCCTCCGATTTTTGAGGCGCCAACGAGAATAATCCGTTTCCTTCTGATTTAATTCGAGATAAACTCCATTGGTTGTCGCTTAAAACATTCACGTAATGGGGCGAATCTTGCCGCTCAGGATCTAAAAGTGGACCTGTTATTGGCCAGGGACCTTTAACGGTTGTTTGGTTGTCTATGTCCATCCTGTTATTTGAATTCCAGCTAACCTCGCTATTGGGAGGGAAGTTTCCATTTTTTGGCCCAACTCCAATCCAATGACCAAATTCAGAATTTAATCTTCCGATATAAGGGTCTCCTGCCCATATAATTCCTTTCAGTCTTGGATAATCACGTCCATCCAAGAATTTGGAAGGACACCCGAATTTAGCTTCTTTGTAGTCTTGATTAACATTGTTGTTTTTCCCATGATTATTCCATGTAATTGGATCACAAATCGGGTCACCATAGGTCATTATTCCCTTTATATTGTCGGATGTTCGGTGATAGCTCGAAATATTATCTGGTTCATCTGGTACAAGAATAAGATGATCAAAAACGTCACCAAAAAAACTTAATACCTCCACACAAACTTCACAAGTTCTCGAATCCTGGAGGTTGTATCCGTTGCCTGTACGCACTTTTTCGTAGGATTCTTGGTCTAATTCCATGAACATAGCGTGGCCTGAAGTGGATAGGTTTTTGGTTAGGTTGACTACTGACACAGTTTCTCTCAGGTCTGAATTTACGACCCTGAGATACCCGTCATTAAATTTATAGGATGAAGCTTTGCCGCCAAGTTCATTCTCGGAAAATATTATCCCTAAATCATCTTTTGAAACACATGCACGAGAGTATAGGCCGTCATTGGCTATATCATCACCATGAGTTCCATTGTCATACACTTTTATTGGGGATTTTTCAGGATTACCAGTAACAACGATTTTGGTGGTCTCGTCATCGTAGATTTTTGATGGGAAGAAACGAGCGGAATCGAAATTCAAATTTTTTGTCATGAATGAGAGTTCTTCATTCGTAAGTTTTGGAATTAGTGCACTTGAGAAATCACACAGACTCAAAAGAGGGGTATCTGTACCCCAATGGTTTAGAAGGTTTACTGATGTTACAGGGCCTGCAGGGATAGGGGTTGCAGTTGGGGTTGGGGTGTTTGTAGGAGTCGGGGTGTTAGTAGGTGTGGCAGTAGGAGTGGGAGTCCCTGTTGGGTATGGAGTGTAGGTAGGGACAGGAGTGTAGGTTGCCAAAGGAGTGTAGGTAGGAACAGGAGTATAAGTTGGCAAAGGTGTGTAGGTTGGGACAGGGCTCGGATAACTTATTACAAGAGTGGTAGACGATGGGGGAACTGCAGGCGATATTTCTTCATATTGCAGATCCGTTGATGGTTCCGAAGCTTCCTTAGTATCATCAGTTCTAATGTTGTTTCCAAGGTTTATTATACCCATGATTAAAAGGGGTGATAGTACCACTAAAAGTAATGTTAACCCAATCATTATTAATAGATTAATTTTCATAAAAATATTGAGACCAAGCATATAGGTTCATCGGTTTCGCTTTTCCCTCACAGGTTCCTTTAAGAAATATGATTACCATACAGTCAGTTACTAGCTTTGTAATACAATCTTAACAACTAACTAAGATTTTATACTGTGGGAGTAATTATGAGAATTACTAATATAGCAATAAAAATTTTTATCGAAAGACAGAAATATAATTTCTTGGATCAAAAGGCCGACGTCTATATACGAGTGTCATGTCGGATCTAGGGAATCACTATGCTGTCGCTCGCGATGTAAGTCTGGAAGTAAATAAACCTGAGGAGCACCCGTGATGACTGATCCAATAAAAGAAGCTAAGGAATCATATAAACTTTGGCTGATAGGATTTAATTCGAGGGATCGTGAGGCTATGGTTGCTCAAATGCATTTTCCTCACCTCCGATTGTCTGGTACTAATCAAATACAAGTATGGAACACAGCCGAAGAGTTCACTTCCAACTTTAATGGTCAAACTCAAAAATTAAAGGAGGAAGGTTGGGTTAGGACTGAATCTAATTTCGTACAGGCCATTCAGAGTAACCCGGAGAAAGTTCACTTAACCATGGTTCAGTCCAGGATTCATATAGATGAGAGTGAATACAATACCTTTCAAACTTTATGGTTGTTTATACGTGAGAACGGAAGATGGGGAGTGAAGTTCAGGTCATCTTTTTTGGTTAATGCTACTGAAAATAGTAATTTCAGCACATTGGGATAACAACTCCGGTAGCAGTATCATTAGTTATATAAATATTGAGGATTTTCCTCTTTGTAATTCTGTGGATATTCTGTTAGCGCTTTGTGGCCAAGTTGCACGGTTATTGTTTCCTTGCCTCTATGGATACCTCTATTTGGAAGCTGTTAAATTTTGTATTAGTATAAATTTGGGGTAGAAACTACTAGAAAAATCTAATATCAAGATTAATAATATGTATATTAGGCAGGGCAATAGTCCTGTTTATTTTGTCTTAAGTCCATATTCATAGATTCAGGAGGGATCCAAAATGGGCACAATTTCAGTAAATAAATTGGCAGGGTATTCCATGGTAGTGGGACCAATCCTTGCTTTAGTTTGTTATTTCATTACCCCGGGAGGCATGTTCATTGATACGGCAAATCCCGCAGCGCCAGGTGAGGTTGTGGCGGCTCTTCAAGGGAATGCTACATTAGCAGGAATAACGGGGATTCTAGTTCCAGTAGGACTAATTATATTCTTTTCAGGACTCTCGCAATTTGTCGCGAATATGTCTGGAGGAAACGGTCATTCTATAGCTCGTCTCGGAACGCCCATGGTCTTGATAGCCATAATTGGTTGGGTGGTAGGTTCCGGTATCTCCATAGGACTTTCAAATGCTACTGACCCAGTTTTGGGTGCTGGACCTGTTACTGTCCAGATAGGCATAACCGCAGTTAGTACTTTAGGCACAATCTTGTTTGGTTTAGGTGCTATGTTAATTGCCGGCGCTGCCTCGCTGCGTGACGAAAATAATTCCTATCTGGCATACGTCGCTTCTTTGGCTGGAGTTGTCGCTGCGGTAACAGGAGTTATCGGTGGCCTTAATTCAGATCAACTTGAATTGATGACTATGATAGGTGGGATTTGCTTCTTAGTCTTTACAATATGGAGTGTTATCATCGGTCTTTCTATGTCCTCTTCTGACTAGTTATAGATGAAATGATTCTCTAAATTTCTTAATCTGAAATTCTATTTGTTAAGAAAAATGTGTTTTATCAAGGCCAAACCTATACGGTTTGGCCTTGATGCTTTTATGAACTTCCAATAACTAAGGTAAACTACATTAGTAGTTTGTTTAATTGGAGTATGTCGCATGGAAATTTTCTGGGAATTTACACGGAAAGGTCAAAAATTGATGTTGAGTGTTGAAGATAAGCAAGAAATGATTGGTGGGGTAAGAGAAACCAAAAACGGGTTTGATGCATTTGCAAAAACTTTTACAATGACCCCGGAACGTGCTCAAAAAGGCTTAGGTTCAATGGAAGAGGCGAAAGATTTTGTAGAATCATTCCGCCCATGGGAATTGTTTCTCGGTCCTGGAGATGTTCATCCTGAGAAAGACGTTAGAGAAGCCTAGTAAACAGCCATAGTTGAAAAATCTAAACTTAATTGATTATGGAAAAGCCCGTACCAAAACATAGGCTTGTTGAAGCCCCACTTACCGTAGCAGCGTTGTATCACTTTGCGCCACTGAAAAGCTTGGATCAAAAACGGCAGTCATTGCTTGCCTTTTGTGACAAAAACCGGATATTAGGGACGTTTTTATTGGCAAAAGAAGGCATAAACGGAACTGTAGCAGGAGAATACGAGGCTATACACTCAGTTATAGAATTGATTCGTGCCTGGGATGAAATAGGGCAATTGGAAGTTAAATTCTCAAAAAGTGCTTCTAGAAATTTTCGACGTATGAAGGTGAGGATTAAAAAAGAAATTGTAACAATGGGCAAAGAACATGTTGACCCATTGAATCAATCTGGGGAATACATTGAACCCGGAGATTGGAATCAATTCATTAGCCAGGATGAGGTGATGCTAATAGATACCCGAAATACCTATGAGGTATCTATGGGGAAGTTTAAAGGGGCCACTGACCCTAATACAGATAATTTTAGTGAATTTCCAAATTGGGGTGATCAATTTTCTAAGATAGAAGACAAAAGCCAAAAAATTGCGATGTACTGCACTGGTGGTATTAGATGCGAAAAGGCGACTGCCTACATGAAGCATTTAGGATTCGAAAACGTTTTTCATCTAAAAGGTGGAATACTTAAATATCTGGAGGAAATTCCAGAGGCTGACAGTATGTGGGAAGGAGAGTGTTTTGTATTCGACGATCGAGTTTCTTTGACACATGGGCTTGATGAAGGGGAATACATTCTTTGCTATGGTTGCCAGCAGCCTGTGTCATCTGATGATTTTCTTTCCCCGTTATACGAGGAGGGAGTGAGTTGCCCTGAGTGCCATGGGAAATTGTCAGATTCACAAATAGCTAATTCCAGAGAACGCCAAAAGCAGATTCAATTGGCCTACTCTCGCGGTGAGGAACACATGGGTAGAAAGTTACTCAGGAAAAACAATAAAAATAATTCCTGATTAGTGAGATATTTTGATTCTTTAATATCCCACTGCTGCGCCGGATTTTCTGGGTTCAGAACCCGCAGTAAGGACCCCTGTTTCAGGATCACGGGTGATTGTCTGTGCTCCTCCAAACATGATTCTTTTATATCCAGAAATCACCTCTATTTCATGTCCTCTTTTAGTCAGTTCTGAAACCACCTTCGGGTCAACGTCTTCTTCAACTCTGACTATCCCAGTTTCCTCAACGTCAACGCTGAATCTCAGAGCATCAAGGGCCTCTTGTGAATTCATGTTGAAATCAACCATATTTGAAACAACCTGTAGGTGTCCCTGTGGTTGCTGGAATCCACCCATAACACCAAAACTAAGCCACATTTCATTATTTCTTGTTGCCATGGCAGGTATTATTGTTTGATATGGTCTTTTATTTCCTCTCAAAAAGTTCGGGTGAGAGGGGTCCAAAGAAAATAAGGATCCCCGATTTTGTAGTGCTATACCAGTTCCGGGAACTACCAGTCCAGTGCCAAATCCAGAATATAGGCTATTAATGAAGGAACAGGCATTCCCATATTTATCAGCAACCGTCAAATACACTGTGTCAGCGTTTGGCACAGGTTTGCCGTAGGAAACATTCGAGATAGCTTGATCCGCACTTATATTTTTTCTGCGAACATCTGCATAGGATTTTGACAATAATCCCTTTATAGGGACATTTGTAACCCTGGGATCTGCTACATATTGCAGGGAGTCGGCATACCCCAATTTGAGCGATTCTATTAAGTAGTGGTATCTGTCTGGAGACTGGGGTCCCATAGAAGCTATATCGAATCCCTCCGCAATATTCATGGCCTCCAAAGCTGCAATACCGGAACCATTTGGGGGACATTCCCACACTGTTACATCTCTATAAGTTGTGTTGATAGGTTCGTCCCAGTCTGAACTATGAGAAGCTAGATCCTCTTCGGTTATCCATCCACCTTCTGACTGTACATAGTTAGCGATTTTTTGTGCAATTTCTCCTTTGTAGAATCCTTCTGCGCCTTCTTCTGCAATTGTCCTTAGCGATTTTCCTAGGGTGCCTAGTTTTATGAAGTCTCCTTGGAGAGGGGCTTTATTTTCCGACAACATTTCCGAGCCTGATGGTCTTTGCTTAAGCTTGGCTTCAGTTTCGGCCCATTGATAGGCAATTACGTCTGTAACGGCATATCCGTTTTCAGCATAATTAATGGCTGGTTGTAGGACTTCTTTTAGAGTCATAGTGCCATGTCTTCTCAAGCATTCCTGCCATCCATCCACAGTGCCGGGAACACTTACAGCTAATCCAGCATCTGGACCATTATTTGGGATGGAGCTATAGCCTTTGGAAATTACATCTTCAGGATTGGCGGCTGCTGCCGAGTGCCCACTACCGTTAATAGCGGTTACCTTTTTTGTATCGGCCATCCAAATCAGTGCAAACATGTCACCACCAATTCCAGTAGACATCGGTTCTAGCACATTTAGGGCGGCAGCGGTTGCAACTGCTGCATCGATAGCATTTCCACCTTTTTGGAGAATTTGTAAACCTGCTTGAGCCGCAAGTGGCTGGCTCGTCGCAACTGCGCCATTTTTTGCGAATACTGCAGACCTGCGAGAATTAAAGTAAGTCAATTTACAATCCCCTTTATAAAATCATTGTCAGTAAATTGAGATGGATTATACACACCCCGGTGTTATATTCTGCTCGTCAATCTCTATTTTTCTGATTTTCTATATGAGTACATTGAAGTTGGAGAGACGAATATTGGGTTTGCCTTCTAGCATTTTCCACTTGCCCAATGAAATTAATTTGAGATATTTCAATACATGTAAGACGTACTTGATGTGTGAGCTGGATAAAAAGCTGATGTTTAGTACAAATATAAAGTGAAAATGCTAATTGCTTTTGCAGTAAATTAGACTACTTTGTCTATAGCTGTAATCGTTATTTGCGAATCAGCTATTGGTTTTATTAATTTTTGAACTGCTGCAAAGTTGTTTGTTCGATTTAGCCATTGGTGTTCATTCTTTTGTTCCAATATAACCGGCATCCTGTGGTGTATATCAGATATTGTTTGATTTGCTGCTGTGGTGATAATCGTAAAGGTATTTAATGGTTGTCTATTTTCATCAATCCATAAAGTATGAAGGCCACAGAAATTCATCAAGGATCCATTTACCGGCTGGATAAAGAAGGGCTGTCTATTTTGAGCGTCCCATTCGTAAAAACCATTGGACACAATAATACATCGCTGAGTGTTAACTAGGTTTTTAAAAGATGGTTTTTCAAGAAGGGTTTCTCCTCTGGCATTGATTAATCTGTTCGCAAACGATTTATCCTTTGACCAGGATGGGATTAATCCCCATCGCATATTCACTACCTGATTTTCGATGATCACCGGCATTTCCATTGTGGGGGCAAAGTTTGTTTTTTTTATACCCTTGAAGGAGTCTAGGTTGTGATTTGGGAATCTGTTTTTTATTTCTGTTTCGTCCACATATACAGAAAATCTTCCACACATAGGGCTTATACCAAATTAGATCTCATTACGGTGAACATTTATTTACCTCATTCCCAAAATTTCGTAAGGTTTGACTTGATCAGTGTTCTAACACGGTGATGGGTAATTAAACACTATTTTAAGAATTTTCTATCCAAGACGATTAATATGACCTAAATTCCTTCTACAAACAAGACATTGGTATCAGCAGACTCTTTCCGTATTTGCAACGGACCGCTATATTCTTGAGATGAATACCATTTCTTTAGTGTTGCCATGTCTTGGAATTCGATAATTACGAAACGAGAAGGTTCCCAGTCGCCTTCAGATTTTTCGACCTTTCCACCTCTCACCAAATATTTTCCCCCGTATTGTTCTATAGTTCCGGGTACTTGTTCAAAATATTTCTTAAATAATTCTGGATTATTTACATTTACATCGGCAATAACGTATGCAGCCATAGGGACTCCTTGTATTAAGTTGACACCAATATACATAGTCTATACGTTTTGAGAATAAATGAAGTCGGAGATATGTATGGTAAAGAGAATTAACCGGGCTATCGAATTGCTAGAAAGTGATCAACCAATTTACTATACGGGGTTACATTCTTTTTCAAGAAATTTTCTGACCTATGAGCAGGGTATAAAAGATTCTAGTATATGGGCCGATTATATAAACATAGGAATGGAACATGGTGCTTTTGATATGGGGGGTCTAGAGGCTTACATGGATGGTTTGTTGGATGGTGGCCCTACAGCTTCCGGACATGTTACCCCAGCGGTAATAGTTGAACTACCAGTTCAAGGAGAAAACTCCGAAGTAATTAAGTATAACGCTTGGCAGGTTCGACAGATTTTGGCCAGGGGCGTTCACGGAATATTACTTTGTGAAGCTACTACCCCAGAAGCAGTCGCTGCATTTGTTGAATCCTGTCGATATAAACTTAACGATATAGGGGTTGGGTACGGTCTTCAAGATGGGACAAGAGGGGTAGGTTCTGAATTCACGGCAAAACTTAAATGGGGACTTAAAGATGACAATGAATATAGGGAAAAAGCTGATCCTTGGCCTTTGAATCCAGTAGGGGAACTTCTATTAGGACTTAAAATAGAAACCTTATCGGGTCTTAATAATTGTGAAGAAATATTGAGCGTGCCAGGAATTGGCTTTGCAGAGATGGGTCCAGGGGATATGTCTATGTCTATGAAGATAAAAAGAGTTCCTGGTGCACCGCTTGACCAAAGACTAAAAGATGCTTCCACCAGGGTAAAAAAAGCCTGTGACAAAAATGGTGTTAAGTTTTTGGAGACTGGGACCCCAAAGAACATCAAAGAAGTGATCGATTCGGGAGCGCGAGTGATAGCCGGACAAAGTCAGAAAGCTGCAGAAATTGGTAGAAAATATACCAAGAGGAAAATGAAGGTATGAATAGTACAAAAACATGGATAGTTACTATGTCTTGTTGGGTATCCAAATGCATGCGGAGATTTTCGTGACCAGGTCCAGATTTGTCGAGTCCGAGGTTTTATAAGTACAGATTTCAAATGGCAATTGGGCATTATATTACAGGGAATTGAGTAATATATGCCGAGGCTGATCTTCGGGTCTAATTTTATAATTTATCATCGAATTTTTTGTTCACGTTTCTAATTTCATCAAGTTCTTCGATTCCGTATTTAGATAGAATTTTGATTATAAAATCTGTCTTACCTTCTATGTAGGCCTCAATGTCATTTCTGAATTGTTTTGCCAGCTGCCTTTTTAATAATCCATAGCGATCTCTGTCTTCAATATTTTTTCGCAGATGGTCCCTGAGAGTAATATGGTTTCGTAAGGCTAGGACTCCATCTTGACAGACATATAGGTGGTGCTTGATATCACATGAGTTATTGCGAAAAGCCTCTCTTCCAGGCACTCCTTGATTTCCGAGGTATTGGTAACCTACCGCCTGTAGGTTACTCCTAACAGAATTGAAATCAGATATCGATTCTATGATTATATCTATGTCTATAATTGGTTTGGCACATAGCCCTGGGACAGAAGTGCTGCCAACGTGCTCAACCCGGAAAGTGATTTCAGGCAATGCTGGAAGTATAGAGTCGCGAATTTGTAGGAAGTGCTCTGGCCAGTCGGACCGATAATCTGAAATTTCTATCATACTTCGCTAGAGATCATTATGAATATATTTATTAAAATTCAGATGATAAATTTATGACTTCATTGCTTGGGCTGATTCAAAAGTCCTCTGTATGGACTTTACCATCATTGCATCTATGGAATCTTGCCCCACACCCTTACTTAATAGCCATGGAATTTCAAAACCTGGGACTGGGAGCCAACAGTCAGCATCTTCAATTCGAGGACCACCAGAAGCTGGTCCTCGATTGACGCTGTAGGCCGCTGAGTCGTGACCTAAGGATGTTTGTTCAGCGTATCCTGCTTCAATTAAAGCCAAGGCAATTTCTGATCTACGAATTAACTCTTCTTCATTCATGTTTTTGGTAAAGCGATCTAATCCTACATTTGCACCACGCCGGGCTAATTCTAATACGTAGTCGATTTCAGTAGAGTCGTTTGTGTGTCCAATCGTCACAGCTGCTAAATCAATTTCCTCTTCTTCAAAAATATCTAATAACCTAATACCAACTCTGTCCACAGCTCGAGTATGACAGGTAATAGGTACGCCACTCCGTTTCGATGCCCGGGCGGCTCCTCGCGCGCATTTTTCTAACTGGCTTTGCAGGGAATTAGCTCCACCGACAGTAGAAGAATACTCGATATCCCAAGCTATTTTTATGATACCGGCATGTATGTTTGTGCCTTCGATTCCGTCTTCGATTTCACGTTGAAAAAATTGCGCAACCGTATCTGGATCCCAGGAGTAATAGCTTAATGGTACCCAGCGATATAAACCTGTAGCCGCGACTATATTTATTGGAGAGCTCGAACTTAGCTTTTTGAAGGCAGAAACCTGACGGCCCAAATCCACAGGAGTACAATCGATTATGGTTTGTATTTGAGCTTTGTGGGCTACATTAAGTGCGTCATCACATCTACGAAGTGCTTCTTCTTCATTATATAAACCAATGCGATCCATTCCTCCCATTCCACTTACTAAATGTTCATGAGATAGGGTCCAACCAACGTCTTGACTATCAATTGTTCCTGAAATCGTACGAATTTTCGCCATCATTTCCTCTCAGTTATTTTTCAATCTTTGTTTTTTATTCTATAGAGTATACGGTTCCTGTGTCGGTGGTAATAAACATCCTATTATTAGATGCAACTGGTGGAGAGC
>TARA_B100000686_G_scaffold351335_1_pt1 | contig 11983 bp, 10 predicted proteins | sample TARA_B100000686 | Tara Oceans TARA_B100000686 (sample SAMEA2622733) | marine metagenome | biome: marine biome (ENVO:00000447); feature: marine epipelagic mixed layer (ENVO:xxxxxxxxx); material: "saline water (ENVO:00002010), including plankton (ENVO:xxxxxxxx)" | depth 150 m
CGGCTACGAGAAATAGGGCGCCGCCTAGCACTGCCGGTACTTGGCGAGCGAGGCGTCCCGGCGGATTTGCTCGTGCGTGCGAAGCGATCAGCGTATGGTGCGGAGTATGCGGTTCTTGAATCGGAGATCAGGACAGCGGTGGAGGCATGGTGCTCAGACAGGGTTTGATAGCGATGGTTCGTCTCTATCGGTTGGCAATTTCGCCTTGGACGCCTGCAGCATGCCGCTTCTCCCCCAGTTGTTCTAGCTACGCGATAGAGGCCTTAGTTGAGCATGGTTCGTTGCGGGGGGGCTGGCTTGCTCTTTTGCGGGTTATGCGTTGTCACCCTTGGGGTGGCCACGGAGCCGACCCGGTGCCGCCGGCCAGGATCAGGGCGAGTGACCCGCTCCGCATAGCTCAACGCCCAGAGACAAAAGACAGAACGCAAGTGTTAGAGCCACGAGCTAAACGAGCGATGCTTCCATGAAGACAGAGATGCGTTTTGTTCTAGCGGTAGCCCTGATGTTGGCTGTGTTGATTGGCACGAACCGGCTTTTCCCGCCGCCGCCCATGGAGGATGTGGTGGTTACGGATCCGGTAGAGACCAGTGAGCCCCTCAGGGGCCCCGAGTCGGGAGGGCTGCCATCCTCGTCACAAGCGAGTGATAGCCAGCCTTCAGAGGTCCGGGGCGGTGACCAAGCGGCAGAAGACGCAAGCTTGCCGGTCCAGAATGTTGTCGTAGAGGGGCCGTTATACCGCTACATCTTCAGTAGTCGCGGTGCTCAGCTGGTGTCAGCGGAGCTGTTGGGGTTCCAGGCCATTAACAGAGGAGGGCCGGTTCAGGTAGTCCCGGATGGAGCGTCTGGCTACTTGGGTAGCAAGGTGGTTGTGGAGCAGGACACGCTTGATCTGACCGATGCAGTGTTCCGTGTAGAGCCTGTCGGCGGTCTTAATTTGGCTGCGGAGGGTGGGCCGAAGCCGCTGGCTTTTGTCTACGATCACCCGAGCGGAAACTTCACATACCGAGTCAGCTACACATTCGATCCCGACGATTACACCATCGGTATTAGTGGTTCTATGGATGGAGTGACTCGGGCGCTTCTGGTCACGGACCTTGGCGAGGGCTTGGCATATGCCGAAGCTGACTCGGCGCTTGAGAAGCGATCGATGGCCTACGTATACAACCACCTCCAGGATGGCATTCGGTCTACCATGCTAGACAAGGCCGATCCCGAGATCATAGAAGGGCCGCTCGTCTGGGCTGCCTTTCGGAGCAAGTTTTTTGTTACGGCAATTCTGTCGGGTGCGAGGGACGATTTGGTTGAGGACACCGGATACCTGGGAGGCTTGCTGGTGCGCCCGGCAGACCTGCCCGAGAGGGTCCGTGTTGGGGTCGCTCGAACGGTGTCAGGTGGCGAGGAGCATGCTTACCGCTTGTTCATCGGACCGCAGCAGTATGCTCTGCTGTCGTCGCTTGGTGACGGAATGGAAGAGGTTAACCCATACGGGTGGCGCTTTTTTAGGCCAATAATACGGCCGTTCGTGTCCATTATCATGACAGTTCTGACCTATTTGCACACCCAGTTTAGCATGGGATACGGCTGGGTCTTGATTGTCTTCGGTGTGATGATGCGAGTAGTGCTATTCCCGCTTAACCATAAAGCAATGAAGGCGCAGCTGCGGAACATGGCGGTCCAGCCTTTGGTGAAGCAGATCCAGGACAAACACAAGGACAATCCGGAGAAGCTTCAGAAAGAAATGATGAAGCTGTACAAGGAGCACGGATTCAACCCACTGGCCGGCTGCCTCCCAATGTTGCTGCCTTGGCCTGTGCTGATCGCTCTATTCTTCGTCTTTCAAAACACAATCGAATTACGCGGGGTCCCGTTTCTATGGCTCCCAGATCTTTCGGCGAAGGATCCGTTCTATGTCCTTCCCGTCTTGCTTGCGGTCTCAATGTTTCTGATGCAGTGGATTAGTCTTCGGTCACTTGATACCGACAACCCGCAGATGAAAATGATGATGTACATCATGCCGCCAATGATGCTTTTCATTTTCATGAATTTGGCAAGCGGGTTGAACCTTTACTACGCCACAGCAAACATCGCGACTCTGCCGCAGCAAATTTGGATTGCTCGCGAACGTAAACGGATGCGCCAAGGGCCAGCGCTTACGCTAAGCGATGGCGACTAAGCTGCGCGCCTGGGCTTTGTGCTGAGTTGACCATGGACGTCGACACGATAGTGTCGCTGTCGACACCACCCGGGGTGGGGGCTTTAGCGGTAGTCAGGCTAAGCGGCCCGGGTGCAGTGGATGTGCTTAAAGCTCTCTTGGTGAAAGAGGCCACCATGCCTGGTGTTCGAGAGCCTTCGTTGCGGCGCCTAACTGATCCTGACACGGGCGAAGTTATAGATGAGGTTGTCGTTACCCACTTTCAGGCTCCAGCGAGTTACACTGGAGAGGATATGGTGGAGCTCTCGTGCCACGGGGGATGGTTGGTCCCAGAGCTTGTTGTAGAGGCATGTCAACGGAGCGGGGCCAGGATAGCCGATCGGGGTGAGTTTACCCGAAGAGCCTACTTGCACGGGAAGCTGGATTTGATACAAGCAGAGGCTGTGGCAGATGTAATAAACGCGAGAAGCAGGGCTTTCCACCGAGCTGCGTTGGTCCAGATGGAGCGCGGCCTTTCGAGGAGGGTGTCCGATCTGCGTGAGCGGCTGCTTCGACTCGAGGGGTTGTTGGCTCATCATGTTGATTTCCCGGAGGAGGACGAGCCCCCCGTTCCGATCACAGCTGTCGCAGATCAAGCGGCTCGGATGGTTGCCGACCTCGAGCTCATGTTGGCAACTGCTCCGGAGGGCGAGCTGCTTAGGGAGGGAGCACTCACGGTTTTTGCAGGGCGCCCTAACGCGGGTAAATCGTCTCTATACAACGCATTGTTGGGAGAAGAGAGAGCGATCGTCAGCGAAGAGCCCGGTACAACCCGGGATGCCATTGAGGCCGTGGTTCAGATTGGAGGGTTTCCGTTTCGGCTTGTTGATACGGCGGGGCTACGGGAGCCAGCGGGAAATATAGAGCAGAAGGGTATCGAAATCGCTCGAGGCTATCTGGGTCGAGCAGATGCAGTCCTCTACTGTGTCTCAGCGGATGAAGGCCCGACGGACGAAGACCGAGCGTTCCTCGAGGCGCATGATGGGGCGCCAGTCGTGCTGGTGAATACCAAGGCCGACATTGCAAAAACCCAGAAAGATTGGGATCCAGAGGGGACAGCTGCGCGAGTCCAGGTATCTGTGGAGAGCGGAGCCGGCCTCAAGGAGATCCGTCAGGTGCTGACGGAGCTTGTTTATTCAAGCATTGTAGCGGCCGAGCAAGGTGTGCCTGTGCTCACGCGCGGTCGACAAGTACGAGGGCTAAAGGCTGCGAAGGGTGAGGTTGAAGCGTTCAGCGAGGCTCTTGGCCGAGGGCTGCCGGCAGAAGTGGCCTCTACGCACCTGCGGGATGCAGAGACTGCGTTAGAAGAGTTGTTAGGCGCGGTGTCAGCAGATGATGTGCTCGACGTAGTGTTCCGGGAGTTCTGCATCGGGAAGTGATGCAACGGTTAGCAAAGGCGACTGAAGGAGGCTTGCGGGTCGCCATCTCAAGCTACTTTGCCGAGATTTCGCGTTCATTCGATCTACCGGTAGCAATGTCAGTTTCCCCCGACCTTTTTTCCGTGCATGCGCAATTCCTATGAAGTCATTGTCGTAGGGGGAGGGCACGCCGGTGTAGAAGCCGCCGCGGCGTCAGCTAGAGCTGGTGCCCGGACACTTCTGGTGTCTCCTGATCTGTCCAGGGTTGGGCAGATGAGTTGTAACCCTGCGATTGGCGGGGTCGCGAAAGGGGTCGTTGCGCGCGAGGTCGATGCCCTTGGAGGGGTCATGGGTCAGGCGACTGACGCCTCGCGCATTCAGTTTCGCATGCTGAATCGCTCTAAGGGCCCAGCTGTCTGGGGCCCTCGAGCCCAGTGTGATCGGTCAATGTATCCAGTGGCCGTGCGTAGGGTGCTTGATGGGCTGCCAATGCTAGAGCTCTTCCAGGACATGGTCGCAGATTTGCTGGTTGACTCGGGACGTGTTGTTGGAGTTCGGACCAAGGGAGGCTTGGAGTTCACGGGCTCCTGCCTTGTTATTACTACAGGGACCTTCTTGCGAGGGCGTATCCATGTGGGGGGGGCGGCTGGCGTCGAGGCCGGAAGAGCGGGTGAGGCCCCCTCGGTCGAGCTGGCGAAGGGGCTAGAGGGCCTCGGGCTTGAGGTCAGGCGCTTCAAGACGGGCACGCCACCGCGTGTCGACGGGCGGTCCGTTGACTTTACGAAGACCGAGCGGCAAGACGGAGATGAGATACCGTACCGTTTCGCAGCTTATGCGCAAGAAGTGGTGCCTGCTCAGGTTCCGTGTTGGGTCACGTATTCCGGAAACGGCTTGAAAGATGTTGTTCTCCGAAACCTTGAGAGAAGCGCGCTTTACGGCGGGGAGATAGCAGGCCGTGGCCCGCGCTACTGCCCCTCAATAGAGGATAAGGTGGTTCGCTTTCCGGAGGCCCCGAGGCACCAAGTGTTTCTGGAGCCGGAGGGGCTGAATACGACGGAGCTATATGTAAACGGCCTCTCTACCTCTCTCCCGGCTGAGGTTCAGCTTGAATTCTTGCGCACCATTCCTGGCCTTGAAGATGCGAACATGACCAAGGTGGGATACGCGATCGAGTACGATTACTTTCCTCCCCACCAGCTGAGCCACACGCTAGAGTTGAAGACTCACCCGGGGCTGTTTCTGGCCGGTCAGATAAACGGCACAACAGGTTATGAAGAGGCAGCAGGACAGGGCGTTATTGCCGGGATCAATGCCGCGCTGTGCGTGAGGGGGGAGAAGCCTTTTGTGCTAGAGCGAGACGAGGCTTACATCGGGGTATTGGTTGATGATCTCGTAACCCGGGGAGTCGATGAGCCCTACAGGCTATTCACTTCTCGCGCTGAGTTTAGGCTCCTGCTCCGGCAGGACAATGCAGCGCGCCGCATCGGTATGCTGGCTCGGGACAGAGGTCTGCTCACAAGCGATCAGGCTGACGCGCTGGGCTCGCGGCTTAAAGAAGAAGATCGAGTTATGGCCTGGTTCGGGGCAACGTCGGTTACCCCAGAAGAAGCATCAGGGATTCTGGATGAAGCCGGGTCGAGCCCGATCCAGCAGAAGGTTCGCGCGCTAGAGTTGTTGAAGAGGCCAGGAGTGAGTGCGCGTTCTCTGGTGTCTTTGGCTGAGGAGCCCCCCAAGGGCGATCTTGCAGATGAAGTTTTAGCCGCCGTTGAGGTAGAGCTAAAATACGCCGGCTATGTAAAAAGAGAGCGCGAAAGAGCGAAGCGATTACGAGATCAGGCTGGTTTCCTGTTAAGCAAAGACCTCCCGTACATGGATTTCGTTACAGTCTCGTGGGAAGCGAGAGAGAAGCTTAGCGAGACCAAGCCTAGTTCGTTGGCACAAGCCGGCCGGATTCCGGGCGTCTCGCCCGCCGACCTTCAGAATCTCGTGCTCGAGGTGAGAAGACTTCAGTCTGGCCGTTAAGGACGAGGGCTTAGGGCGGTAGCCTGCCTGTTTCACGTGAAACAGGCTTCCGCGCCCACTTTGGCCGATTGCAGTCGGGGTTATGGTTTCACGTGAAACAAGGTGTCTCGGGACGGCTTAACAGGGCTGGCCTCTTGTTTTTGGAGGCCGTTGTCCTTCCTGCTAGCCGTTTTCCGGCTCAGGCGCGCAGCCGCCGTCCTTAACAAGCTCTCTTAAGTAGGTTTCGTGCTCCCCTGTCTGTCCCTTATATTGCGCCCCCTCGATAACCCTCAATGTGGACTTAATGACATACGTCATCGCGATAGCGAACCAGAAGGGCGGAGTTGGCAAGACGACCACGGCTATCAATCTCGGAGCGTCGCTTGCTGTAGCCGAAAAGAGGACGTTGATCCTCGATATTGACCCTCAGGGTAATGCGACAAGCGGGTTGGGTATTCAGCAGGGGCAGGATCACCCTAGTGTTTACGACGTTTTGATAGGGCAGGCACATTTAGGCGACGCGATTCATCAGGGGGTTCACCTAGAGCACTTGGACGTGGCTGCGTCGACTCGTGATTTAGTAGGGGCTGAGATTGAGCTGGTGTCGGCGGCTAGCCGGGAGACGATTCTGCGGCGAGCGGTTGAGACAGTAAAGGATAGCTATGACTTCATACTAGTCGACTGTCCGCCTTCATTGGGGCTTCTGACGCTGAATACCCTTACAGCGTCGGATTCTGTTCTCATCCCTATTCAGTGCGAGTTCTTTGCACTTGAGGGCTTGAGCCAGCTCCTTAGCACGATTCGGCTGGTCCAAAGAGGGCTTAACCCGGAGCTTGATGTGGAGGGAGTTCTTCTAACGATGTATGACAAAAGGTTAAATCTGTCACGCCAGGTTAGCGCGGAGGCACGGGAATATTTCGGCCCAAAGGTGTACCGGGTTACAATCCCAAGAAACGTCAGGTTAGCGGAGGCCCCGAGCTTCGGTCAGCCAATAGTGCAATATGACGTCCTTTCTCGGGGGGCCCAGGCATACCTAGCGCTGGCGAGTGAGGTGATTGATCGCCGGATGAAGTCAGAGGTGACAGAATGACAGAGGTGTCAAATATGGGTCGTGACCGGCTTGGAAAAGGACTCGGGGCTCTCTTGGGGGAATATTTGGAGCCCGAAGCAACGGAAAGTGATGTGCGAAAGCTTTCTATGGAGTCGATTGTGCCGAACCCGGTCCAGCCTCGAAGGGTTTTCACGGACGCCGAGCTCGGTGGCCTAACGTCGTCCATCCGGGAAAACGGCCTGCTCCAACCGCTAGTAGTTAGGCCGGCGCCGGGGATTGAAGGGCGTTTTGAGATTGTTGCGGGTGAGCGCCGGTTTCGTGCCCTGAGGCGCCTCTCCTGGACGGAGGTCCCGGCTATTGTGCGCGAAGCCGATGACGAGACACTTCTTGTGCTCGCTCTTGTAGAGAACCTGCAGCGGGAGGCTCTAAACCCCTTGGAGGAGGCGGAGGGTTACGAGTCTCTGGCTCAGCGCTTTGATATGAAGCACGCAGAGATTGCCAAGGCGGTGGGTAAGGATCGATCGACGGTTGCCAACTTGGTTCGGCTTCTGAGGCTCCCCATCTCTGTTCGGAAGCTTGTGGAATCCGGGGCACTCACCCAGGGGCATGCTAGGGCTTTGCTCTCAGTCGATGACCCTGTAATTGCTGGAACGATGGCTCGTGAGGCCGCGAAGGAGGGGTGGTCCGTTAGGGAGATGGAGCGGCGTGTCGCAGGCGCGTCCCGGGCGAGGCGCAAACGCAAGCCGCGGGAGAAAGATGCGGTCATTAGGGCCTTAGAGGATGCGCTCCGAGGCTACCTCGGCACTCGCGTTGAAGTGAAGCCCGCGCGCTCAGGGAAGGGCTCGATTGAAATTCAATACCATGGCCCCAAAGACTTCGAGCGCCTTTTTGAGCAGATGACTGGCCTAAGCGTAGGCGACGTCATCGAGTGATGTCTGGGAAAGACGAGGGACGACTAAACATCGTCCTCATCCCGTCGGGTGATCGAGAGACGCGTAGCTTCAGCGCCTCTTATCAAGCTCTGCGGGCATTTGGAACAGTGGTCGTTTTGGTGGCGATCGGTGTGTCGCTGATAATAGTCAGTTGGTGGCCGCTTGCCGTTCGCTCAGCCCGAGCTTCTGAGCTCGAGCAAGAGCTAGTTCGCATGAGCAGGGATCTTGAGAGAGTCGAGGGTCTTGTTCAGCAACTTGGGCAGATGGAGGCGCAGTATCTTCAGCTTCGGAATATGTTCGGATCAGATGGCGGGGGCGCCCTGGGGCCCCGGGGGTTATTTCCTCCTGTAGCGGAACCTAGGTCGGACGACCGGTCTGGGGGGGGCGCCCTTGGCTCTCTACCTTCTTTCTGGCCTCTTTCGGAGCGCGGTTTCGTGACTCAGGGCTTTCACTCTGATGCAGGCGAGGGCCATTCCGGCCTGGACATTGCCGTCCCATCAGGCTCCTACATATGGTCAGCAGGGGACGGAGTTGTAGCTGAGGTCGGAGAGGATGCCGTTTACGGCCGATTCGTTGTCATAGACCATGACTCCGGAGTCAGGACTCTCTATGGGCATACGTCCGAGACCTTCGTGGAGCGCGGGGAGGAGGTGCACGCCCGCCAAGTTGTTGCGCTCAGCGGCTCTACTGGTCGTTCTAGCGCCCCCCACCTGCATTTTGAGGTGATTGTGGAAGGGAAGCCGGTGGACCCCCTTGGGTTCGTTGAGCGGCCCGGCTAGGCCAGAGGATCGCCTTTCCCCTTCTTGTTCTGGGTGCCTGCCAGTGTTGTTCGCCCCTGTGGTGCTAACGCCCTTTGTGGGGGTAGATTGAACCACACGAATCATTAAATGAGGCGATAGACCGAATGGTACGCGAGCGCCAGAACGATCAAGGAGCTGGGGATGCTGTGATTTCCATCATAGCGCCAGGGATGACGGTGGTCGGAAATTGCGAAAGTGACGGCACAATCCGAGTGGAGGGGAGCGTCAGTGGTTCAATAAAGGCAGGAAAGGCCGTGGTCGTCGGCAAGAAGGGCCTTGTCTCCGGCGAAGTCTTCACGCAGGACGCGGTAATTTCAGGTCGTGTTGAAGGGTCTCTGGTTGCTGCGTCTAGGCTAGAACTCAAAAGCACAGCCCGCATAGAAGGCGAAGTCAAGACGCGCCGTATGCAGCTAGAAGAGGGGGCCGTGCTTAACGGGACGGTTGAGATGGGCGCGGAGGCCACCAAGGCCACCCAGCCAAAGATGGATCCTAGCACTCTGGGCTCGCAGTCCCCATCAGCGAAGCCATCCCGGGAGGGGACGGCTACCTGATGCCCAGCCCGCCGTTGGCGATCCGATGAAACTAGAACCGCTGCTCCAATATTTAGACGGCTGGCTCAGGGTTGAGGAGCATCCGGATTATCCGAACGCCCTAAATGGGCTCCAGGTAGGGGGGGCGAGCGAGGTTACTACAGTCGCAACCGCGGTGGACGCCTCCGAGTCCTCGATCCGGGCGGCGGTGGAGATAGGGGCGGACTTGATGGTCGTCCACCATGGGCTGTTCTGGTCAGGGCTGGAGCCAGTTGTGGGAAGACACGAACGCCGGCTCCGCCTCCTTCTTGACGCCGGGCTTGGGCTTTATAGTGTCCATCTCCCCCTGGATTCTCATTTGGAGGTTGGGAACAGTGCTCTGCTGGCTGCCGCGTTGGGGCTAGAGGTTCAGGGCCGCCTAGGAGCGTATGCTGGCTGGGATATCGGTGTCTCGGGTAGCTTTCCGGAGGCCGTAGCGTTGGAGGAGCTCGTTGCTCGAGTCGAGGGGGCCGTGGGGGGCGGGGTCGTGCAGGTGCTGCCGGGCGGGCCCGAATCGGTGAGGTCTGTTGGGGTGCTGACAGGCGGCGGCGGGTCCTTTGTCAGGGAGGCTGCTCAGGCAGGCCTAGACGCGTACGTGACCGGAGAGGCCTCCCATCACGCATATTTCGACGCCGCCGAATTTAGAACAACGGTTCTATTAGCGGGTCATTATGCTACCGAGACGTTTGGCGTAAAGGCGGTTGGGCGGCATTTAGCGGACCGGTTCGGGCTGCAGGCCCACTTTATCGATCAACCTACCGGCCTTTAGGGGTCGCGCCCGGGCCTTGTCCGTTGCAGCCCACATCGGAGATTGGTACCATTTGGGTGGCAATTAGTAATACTCTGCTGCCGGACCCTTGAGGGGGTGCGGCTAGGGAGACTCTCGTGGACCGGCAGTTCGTGTTAGCGGCTTCAGCCGCGCTGCTTTTGATGGCGCCCGCAGACGGGCAAATGGTGCCGACCCCTCTCGAGCACTTTGGGCACGAGATAGGGGAGCATCGGAAGCTTGCTGATTGGGGGGCGCTGACGTCTTATTTCGAGGCGCTTGCGGAGGCCAGCGGTCGAGTGGAGGTAGACACACTTGGCGCTACAACGGCAGGGCGCCCCTTTGTGATGCTCACCATCACTAGCCCAGAGAATCACGCCCGACTCGAAGAGCTTCACGAGATTCAAATGAAGCTAGCTGATCCACGGATGGTATCCGGAGAGGGAGAGCTTGAGTGGCTTTTGGACGAGGGGAAAACCGTTGTCCTGATCACGCAAGGGATTCACCCGACGGAAGTGGGTGCAAGCCAGATGTCGGCGACCCTGGCGCATGAACTCGCTAGTTCCGACTCGGAGAAAGTCCGAGAGATTCTCGACAATGTGATTCTCTTGCAGGTGCCCTCGCTGAACCCCGACGGCCTTCAGTGGGTCACGGATTGGTATATGGAACTTGTGGGGACACGGTATGAAGCTGCTCCGTTGCCATGGCTCTATCATTATTACGTGGGCCATGATAACAACCGAGACTGGTATGCTTTCACCCAACAGGAAACGATCCTGACAGTGGAGAAAGCCCACAACGCTTGGCATCCACAGATAGTGCATGATGTGCACCAGATGGGTGGGAGCGGGGCCCGCATCTTTTTCCCGCCTTACATCGAGCCCTGGGAGCCGAACATTGATCCCGCGCTGACCGCAGCGGTATCGCAACTGGGTACATATATGGCGGCTGAGTTGACTGCTCAGGGAAAAAAGGGAGTGGTCGTAAATGCGCAGTACGATGCGTACACACCCGCGCGGGCCTATATGCACTATCACGGCGCTGCACGAATTTTATCGGAAACCGCTTCGGCGCGGATGGCCACGCCAGTAACTGTTCCGCCTGAGGTTCTAGGTCCAGGTCGCAACTTCAACGCGTCAAGGCGATCGTGGAACTTCCCGAGCCCTTGGAGGGGAGGGGCATGGGGATTGCCTGACATCGTTGAGTACCAGAAAGCAGGAGCCATGGCCCTACTCACAAATGCTGCTCGCAATCGCCGCTATTGGCTGGAGAATTTCTATGGTGTGAACCAGCGGGCCGTCCAGAAGTGGGACACCTGGCCAACCGCATGGATCATTCCTAGTGGTCAGGGTAACGATCCCGGAGTGACGTATGCTCTGAGAACGTTGACGATGGGAGACGTGGAGGTTTATACCGCTGAGGCCGCATTCACGGCGGACGGAGTCGACTTTCCGGCTGGGAGCTTGGTGATCCCGATGAATCAGCCTTATGCGAGCTTCGCGAACACGATGCTTGAGATCCAGGAATATCCTGATCTGCGCGAGTATCCGGGTGGCCCCCCACAAAGGCCGTATGATGTGACTGCACATACGCTCGGCTACCTGCTCGATTTCGAAGCCGTTGCTGTCGACGGTCGTTTGGAAGTGCCACTGAGCGAGCCCCTTGGTATCCCGGAGTTTGACTTCCGCTTGCCAGAGCGATTATCGGCAGCTGATGGGCCGCGGGTGGCTATGTATAAGTCGTGGCAAGAGCCCATGCCTGAAGGGTGGCAACGCTGGGTCTTTGATCAACACGATATGCCCTACGATACACTGCATGATGCAGACATTCAGGGAGGGGCACTGTCAGATTACGATGTTCTTTTGTTTCAGGCGCAGGGTGCTCGCTCGATCGCTCAGGGTCATGGCGCAGGCACCGTGCCGCCGCAGTACGCCGGGGGACTTGGGGAGGCAGGGGCTTCCGAAATAAAGGCATTTGTGGAGGGAGGCGGGCGCGCCATAGGTGTTGAGGCAGCGACCGATTATCTGCGCGATTTATTTAACCTGAGAATCTCGGACCTCACAGATCGTTTGCGAAGCACTGATTTCTACATTCCAGGGTCGATCCTTCGTCTCGAACTCGACCCAGATTCGGAGGTCGCAGAGGGGATGAATACGGAGGTTCCAGCTTGGTATTGGCGCTCGAGCATGGCCTATGCGGTGGACGATCCGCGGGTCCGCGTGCTGGCTCGCTATGGCTCGGGCGACCCCCTGCTCTCGGGATGGGTTCTAGGCGGGGAGCACGTGGCTGGACAGCCGGCAATTCTCGAGGCTTCG